>Ga0075434_100002819_pt1 | contig 15393 bp, 14 predicted proteins | sample RhiMethybrSRZTD3_FD_75298 | JGI IMG/M metagenome (GOLD analysis project Ga0075434, IMG submission 75298) | Populus rhizosphere microbial communities from Tennessee, USA - Rhizosphere MetaG P. TD hybrid SRZTD3 | ecosystem: Host-associated > Plants > Roots > Rhizosphere > Soil | place: USA... | reverse complement strand
TACCTCGAGCGCTACACGTTAGGCGCGGACCAGCTCCGCGAGCGCGTCCGCGAGTACCCACCTGAGCGCGTTGCCCCGATCACGGGCCTGCCGGCCGAACGCATTCGCGAGCTTGGACGCGAGTTCGGCCGCGCCCGAGCAGCGTTCATCCGCGTGAACTACGGGCTGCAGCGCCACTTCGGTGGCGGGATGGCGGTTCGGACGATCGCGTGCCTGCCGGCGGTCACGGGCCACTGGCGCCGGGCGGGCGGTGGCGTCCAGCTCTCGACGAGCGGCACCTTCCAGTACAACAACGCAGCCCTGCAACGCCTTGACCTCTCACCGCCAGTTCGGACGATCAACATGATCCGGCTTGGTGATGCGCTCGGGAATCCCGATGCCGGCGTGGGCGGGCCGCCGGTTCGCGCGCTCGTCGTGTACAACAGCAATCCGGCAACGGTCGCGCCCGACCGGAACGCGGTCATTCGCGGACTGATGCGCGAGGACCTCTTCACGGTCGTCCTCGAGCATTTCCAGACCGATACCGCCGACTACGCGGACATCGTCCTGCCGGCGACGACGCAGCTGGAGCACTGGGACCTGCACTACTCGTACGGCCACCTGTACGCGACGCTGAACCAGCCCGCGATCGAGCCGCTCGGCGAGGCCAAGCCGAATAGCGAGATCTTTCGCCTGATCGCGCGGCGCATGGGGATGACGCACCCCGCGCTCGCGGATGATGATGTGACCATCATCAAGCAGGCGCTCGACAGCCCGCACGAGCGTATGCGCGGCCTAACGTTCGACCAGCTGCGAGAACGAGGATGGATGCGCCTCAATGTGCCGCGCCCGTTCGTCCCGTACGCTAAAGGGAGCTTTCCGACTCCGAGCGGGAAATGTGAATTCTTCTCGGCACGCTTGGCCGAGATGGGCATCGATCCGCTGCCGACCTACACACCACCGCTCGAGCTGCCCGAGACCGCACCCGAGCTCGCGGCACGCTTCCCGCTCGTGCTGATCTCGTCGCCGCGCCACTACTTCCTGAACTCGACGTTCGTGAACATCGAGTCGTTGAGAAAAAACGCCGAGCCCGAGTGCGTGCTCCATGCGGCGGACGCGGAACGACGGGGAATTTCCGATGGAGCCCGCGTCGTCGTGTTCAACGCGCGAGGCGAGTTCACCGCGGTCGCTCGCGTCGGCGAGCAGGTGCGCGAAGGGGTGGCGTGGGCACCGTCCATCTGGTGGGCCAAGCTCGCGCCGGATGGAACGAACGCCAACGCCACGACGTCCCAACGCGAGACGGACATGGGCGGCGGGCCGGTCCTGTACGACAATCTCGTGGAGGTGGCGCTCGCGGACTGAGCGCTATCTTCCACATACAATCGAAGATCGCTTGGCTTTCCAGCAACGGAGTAGTCAGTTGCAGTCCTATCCCTCGACACTCGGCGCGTTGAAGCGCTCGTCGTACGGTGCGCCTGCCATGCAGCGGCGATCCGTGAAGGATGAGCTCCGTCACAACCTCCTGAACCGCATCTGCGCGGGCGGTCCGCTGTTCGAAGGTGTCCTCGGGTACGAGGACACGGTCATGCCGCAGCTCGTCAACGCCGTGCTCTCGAAGCACAACTTCATCCTGCTCGGCCTGCGCGGGCAGGCGAAGAGTCGCATTCTGCGTTCGCTCACGACTCTGCTCGACGAGGTGATCCCGATTGTCGAAGGCAGTGAAGTCAACGACAATCCGTTCGCGCCAGTCTCGAAGTACGGTCGGCAGCGATTGGAGGAAGGCGGAGACGACACACCGATCGCCTGGCTCGATCGCGAGAGTCGGTATGTCGAGAAGCTCGCGACGCCCGACGTGACCATCGCAGACCTCATCGGCGATCTCGATCCGATCAAGGCAGCGCGAGGCGGGCACGTCCTGTCGGACGAGCTCACGATGCACTACGGCATGTTGCCGCGTGCGAATCGCGGCCTCTTCGCGCTCAACGAGCTGCCGGATCTCGCGGGCAAGGTGCAGGTCGGGCTCTTCAACATCATGCAGGAAGGCGACGTCCAGATCAAAGGCTACCCCGTCCGCCTTCCACTCGACGTGATGCTGTGCTTCACCGCGAACCCCGAGGATTACACCGCGCGCGGCAAGATCATCACGCCGCTCAAGGACCGCATCGGCAGTGAGATTCAGACACACTATCCCGAGACGGTCGACATTGGCGTGTCGATCACGCGTCAGGAAGCGTGGACCGGCCGTGGCGATCGGCAGGTCCGCATTCCGGATTTCATCGAGGAGCTGGTCGAGCGCGTCGCGTTCGAGGCACGGACCGACAAGCGCATCGATCGGCGGTCCGGCGTGTCGCAGCGAATGCCTATCACGGTGACCGAGAACATCGTCTCGAACGCTGAACGGCGCACGCTGCGCACTGGCGAGGCGGAGGTCGTGCCGCGCGTCGCAGACATCTATGCCGCGATGCCCTCGATCACCGGAAAGATCGAGCTCGAGTACGAAGGTGAGCTCATTGGCGGTCAGGCAATCGCCCGCGAGCTGATTCGCCGCGCGGCGGACGCGACGCTTCGCGAGCGAGCCGGCGTCGTGAACGCCGACGAGGTCGTGATGTGGTTCGACGTGGGTGGCGCACTCGAAGTGACCGACGATGCGTCCGCCGAGATGTTGGTGAAGGGCTTCGGCTCGGTCCCGACGCTGCTCGACATCGTGCACGATGTGGGGCTGGCTTCGAAGAACGACGTTGCCGCGACGGCTGCCGCGTGCGAGCTCGTGCTCGAGGCGCTGGTTGCCCGAAAGAAGATCTCGCGGACCGATGCCGGCCGGTACGGGCGCGCCGTGCAGGAGCAGCGCCGACGGCCGAATCAGGACCTCTTTGGGGGTGGAATGTCGGCATGAAGAAACCGGGAGACGGGAGACGAGAGACGGGAAGCGGAAGGACGGGAACCGGGAACGGGCGCGCCGAAGGCGGGCAGATGGGAACCGAGGCTCCGCGAGGAGTCACTGTTCCCGGTTCCCGGTTCCCGGTTTCCTCCACACCCGTCTCCCGTCTCCCGTCTCCCGTCTCCCGGGTGTCCGTTCGTCAGGCGACCGCGAAGGATCTTCCGGCCATCGTCGCGCTCCGCATGGCGCTCCTGCGCGAGCACGCGCACAATGCCATCTACGGCCGGCTTCGGCCCGACGCGGAAGCGCGCGCGGCCAAGCTCTTCGGCGCGCAGCTGCAGTCACCTAACGAGGTCATCTTTCTCGCGGAAGACGCCGGCGAGGCGGTCGGGGTCCTCCGGTGCATCCACTCGGCCGGCTCGCCGCTTCTGGATCCGCCGCAGTACGCGTACGTCTCGTCGGTGTACGTGGTCCCGAAGTCGCGCGAGCGCGGGGTGTTACGGGCGCTGCTCGCGGCCGCGGACGAGTGGTGCGAGGCTCGCGGGCTCGACGAGATGCGACTCCACAACGCCGCGGACAACCCGCTGGCGAACGCAGCCTGGGAAGCGCTGGGCTTCGAGGTCGTCGAACACCTTCGCGTTCGATCGCTGAAATCGCGTTAGGCACGCCGCCATGCCCGTCGTCACGATTTCCCGGATGTTCGGGTCTGGCGGATCGGAGGTCGCTGCGCGGGTCGCCGACGGCCTCGGGTGGACGCTGCTCGACAACGCGCTCGTCGAGCGGGTGGCAGCGCGACTCGGACGGACACCGGTCGAGGTACAGGCGATCGAGGAGCGCGTCCCTTCGCTGGCCGAGCGCCTCGCCGACGCGTTGGCGTTAGGTTCGCCCGAGATCGTCTCGCCTGCCCTGTCGGCTCCCCTCCCGCCAACGGAGGAACGGCTGCTGGAGGTGACGCAGCGCGTGATCGACGACGCGATCGCGCGCGGGCCGGTGGTGCTCGTGGGGCGCGGCGCGCAGGCCTACCTCGCCCAGCGCACGGATGCCCTTCACGTCTTCTGCTACGCGTCTCGCCCGGCGCTGATCGCCCGGGTGGTCCAGCGCGAAGGGATCACGGCCGAGGAGGCGGCGAAGCGCGTGGACGAAACGAATAAGCGGCGCGAGCAATATGTCCGGCGCTACTGGCAGCGCTCCTGGGACGCGCCGGAGAACTACCACCTCTGCATCAACACGGAGTGGCTGGGGATCGATGGCGCGGGGGATCTCATCGTTCAGGTAGCTAGAGAACGGCTAGCCTAACAAGCCGGGGACGGCTAGTGTTCGGCGACGATCCACGCGCTGTGCCGCCTGAACGCGTACATGGCGAATCCGAGCATGATGGCCGCGCCGGCTCCGATTGCCCAGTCGACGCCGACCGCGCTCGCCACCGCACCGCCCGCGAACGCGCCGAAGACCTGCGACAAGCCTACCGAGATCAACGAGTACACGGACATCAATCGGCCACGAAACTCGTCGGCAACGAGCGACTGCAGCATGCTGTTCGCCACCGCGTTCGTGACGATCATGCTGAACCCCGTCACCAGCAGGATCGGGTAGGCGAGCCACGCGACCCGGACGAGCGCGAACATGATCAGCAGGAAGGCGTACGTGTACGCGGCAGCAACGAGCAGCTTGCCGCGCGGAAAGCGGCCACCGAACGCCGCGAGCGTGAGCGCACCAGTGAGTCCGCCAACGCCGAGGGACGAGAGCAGGAGGCCGTATCCGCTCGCGTTGAGTCCGAGCAGGTCGCGAGCGACTACCGGCATCAGTGTGATGTACGGCACACCGAGCACGGAGAACACCGCGATGAACCGGATCAGCGTGGAGACTTTCTTCGTCGCGCGAATGTACCGGATGCCTTCCAGCATCCCGTGCAATGGCGACCCCGCCGTGAGCGGCGGGTGCCACGGCGGCAGCTGAATTCGTGAGAGCCCGACCAGCACCGTGAAGTAGCTGAGCGCGTTGAGCCCGAAGCACCAGGAGATGCCCGCCTTTGCGATGACTGCGGCGGCGACGCCAGGCCCGAAGATGCGCGCGAGGTTGAACCCACTGGAGTTGAGCGCGATCGCGTCGCGAAGATCGTCTCGACCCACGAGCTCGATCATCATCGACTGTCGCGCCGGAATCTCGACCGCGCTCACCGCGCCGTTGACGGCCGCGAGCAGCAGAAGCCATCCGATCGTGATGTGACCGGTGAACGTGAGCCACCAGAGCGCAAGAGCCTCGACAAGCAGCAGTGACTGGGCGATCGTGACCAGGCGAAGCTTGTGCTCCCTGTCCGCCAGCACGCCCGCCGGCAACGAGAAGACGAGAATGGGAAGCGACCCGATCGACGCGACGAGCCCGACGAGGAACGGGTTGTTCGTGAGCTCCAGTGCAAGCCAGCTCTGGGCCATCGTCTGCATCCACGTGCCGACGAGCGACAGCGTCTGCCCGATCCAGAACAACCGAAAGTTCCGGTGCGTGACAAGCACACGGAACGGATTGATCGGCGGGGCCGAAGGGGGCGACGCCGACACCGGCCGGACGCCCGGCATCCGCGGGGTCGTGCGCGGCCCGAGACCCGGCAGTACGTTTCGATAGACAGCGAACAGCGAATCCAGACGAGTCCAGCGCCGCGCGCTCCCCCATCGTCGAGTCGGCGCCGCCTCGTCCCCAGTCCCGAGTCCCCGGTCCCTGCTGTTATGCGCTTCCACACCTACTCCAAGTTCAGCCCCGAGCTCGCGGACGCGGTCGATCTGCAGTCGCTGCTCGAGAAGCTGGCCGATTTTCTCCTACAATCCGGATTCGCAGGCGGACGCATGTCCCACCCCTACTGGGGTGATTTCGGTGGCGATTCGGACCGATCGCTCGAAGCGCTCAAGGAAGCGATCCTCAACGCGCTGATCGAAAGCGGGCAGTTCACCCCCGAGATGCTCCAGGCCCTGCGAGGCGATGGCGACGAGGAAGCGCAGGCGAAGCTCGCCCAGTTGCTCGACGACCTCGTACAACGCCTCACCGCCGAAGGTTACCTGAACATCGACGCGCCGCCCCAGGTTCCGGATACACATCAGCCGCTCGAAGGACGCGGGAGTCTCGCGCACGCCGCATCCCGAGACGTGCAGTTCAACCTGACTGACAAGGGCATCGACTTCCTCGGTTACCGAACCCTGCGCAATCTGCTCGGGTCACTCGGCAAATCGAGCGTTGGCGCGCATGACACACCATACCTCGCGACCGGCATCGAGTCCGACGGCTGGAGCAAGCACTACGAGTTCGGCGACGTGCTGAACCTCGATGTCAACGAAACGTTGAAAAACTCTCTCGTGAGGACAGGCAACATCGGCGTGCCGATAGACCTGGAGTACTCGGATCTGATGGTCCGGCAGGCGGAGTACCGGTCGTCCTGCGCAACGGTGCTCATGCTCGACACGTCGCACTCCATGATTCTGTATGGCGAGGATCGGTTCACGCCGGCAAAGAAGGTCGCGCTCGCCCTCACCCACCTCATCCGCACGCAGTTCCCAGGAGACAGCATTCGCGTCGTGCTGTTTCACGACTCCGCAGAGGAGATTCCGCTGCCGACACTCGCCCACGCACAGGTCGGCCCGTACCACACGAACACCGCCGAAGGGCTCAAGCTGGCACGGAGAATCCTGCTCGCGCAGAAGAAGGACATGCGCCAGGTCATAATGATCACCGACGGCAAGCCAAGCGCGCTGACGATGCCGAACGGGCAGATCTACAAGAACTCGATGGGCCTCGACGCAACGGTAATCGCCCAGACGCTGAAGGAAGTGGCGAACTGCCGCCGTTCGGGGATCATGATCAACACGTTCATGCTCGCCCGCGACCGGGCGCTCGTCGAGTTCGTCAAGCGCGTGTCCGAGATCAGTAAGGGCAAGGCCTACTTTACAAACACGATGACGTTAGGCCAGTTCATCCTCATGGATTTCCTCCGTCGGAAAACACGGACGGTGAGCTAGGGCGGCTGGCGACTGGCGGCTGGCGGTTGCCCCCCCTTGCGGGATTGGCTCGACCCGCTTACACATTCCGTCACAATCGAAGTCAGAGTCGTGGTGATTTGCGGCGTATTGCGACCACGTTAAACAAACAGCTAAAAGGCCACGCGTCTCCGCGGCTTTTCTCGCCTCGGGGATTTTTTTATTCCCCGGGCGGCGCGGCGAGACGGGTGGAAGGAGAAAGGCAGCGTGTCACCCGTCGAGTTGCGTGTTGGTCTCATCGGCTGCGGAACCGTGGGTTCCGCCTTCGCGGCCTCGTTCGCCGAGCGACGCCCGTCACTGGAAAGGCTGACGGGCAAGCGCCTGCGGATCGCGCGTGTTGCCGTCCTGCGCCCGCACCTGCGCGATCCCCGCCTCTCCCCCGCCCCGCTCACCGACGACGCGGCGGGCGTCGCCGCCGACCCGTCGATCGACATCATCGTCGAGGCGAGCGGCGCCCCTAACGCGTCGCAGTGGATCCGCGCCGCACTCGACCGCGGCGCCGCCGTCGTCACGGCAAACAAGCAGGCGCTCGCGCGGGACATCACACTGCTCGAACACCTCGCTGCTCGCGACGCGCGACTTCACTGCGAGGGAGCCGTGGCCGCCGCCGTCCCTATCGTGCGCGCCCTCCGCGAGTCGCTTGCGGGCGAGGAGATCCACGCGCTGCGCGGCGTCCTGAACGGCACGACGACCTATGTGCTTGGACGACTGGAGCAGCAGCGGCCGTTCGCCGATGCCGTCTCCGACGCTCAACGCGAAGGTTTTGCCGAACAGGACCCCTCCGACGACTTGAGCGGCGCCGATGCGGCCGCCAAGCTCGCGATCCTCTGCTCGATCGCCTGGCGTGAGCCCGTGACGCTTGATCGTGTGAGCGTTCGCGGTATCGACGCGACCGTGGTCGAGACCATCGACGCGGCACGCGAGTACGGCGGACGCGTCCGGCTCGTCGCCTCGGCACAGCGCAACGGTCGGCTGCACGCGACCGTCGAACCGATCGTCCTCGACGGCTCCGATCCACTCGCCACCGGAACCGGTGCGCACAACGTCGTCGAAGTCCGCACCGCGCTGGCCGGCACGCTCACGTGGCACGGAGCAGGTGCCGGTGGCCGCTCCACCGCGTCCGCCCTGCTCGCCGACACCATCGCCGCAGCGCGCGTACTGTCTGGCGTGCGACGCCCATCACCCCTCGCTGGAGCACTCCGATGACCGCTTCACTCCTCGCCCCGGCGGGCGAACGTGCCACCGATCAGCGCCCGCTATTCTCGGCGCGGCCGCTCGTCTGCGAAAACTGCGGGGCACGCTTCGGTGCCGAGCCGAGCGCGATCTGCCTAACGTGCCTCGGTCCGCTCGTCCCCGAGTACGATCCGACTCGATCGCTCCCGAGCTACGGCGAAATCGCCACCCGACCGAAATCACTCTGGCGGTATCGTGAGTGGCTGCCGTTCGACGGAACGCCGACGCTGTCACCGGATTCGGGCTTCACGCCACTGGTCGAGGCCCCCGAGCTCGCGCGCCGCATCGGTGTCGGGCGACTGTGGATCAAGAATGACGCCGTGTCGCACCCCACGCTGTCCTTCAAGGACCGCGTCGTCTCCACGGCGATCAACGCGGCACACGCGTTCGGTCTCGGCGTCGTCGGCTGCGCGTCGACCGGGAACCTCGCGAACGCCGTCGCGGCACACGCCGCGCGTGCGGGCCTCGACGCCTGGATCTTCATTCCGTTCGATCTCGAGCCGGCGAAGGTGCTGGCGACGAGCATCTTCGCGCCGAAGCTCGTGCGCGTGCGCGGCACCTACGACGACGTCAATCGCCTCTGTGCTCAGGTCGCGGACAGCTTCGGCTGGGGCCTCGTGAACGTGAACCTGCGGGCGTACTACGGTGAAGGCTCCAAGACGATGGCGTTCGAGATCATCGAGCAGCTCGGCTGGCGTGCGCCGAGCGCCGTCGTCGCCCCGATGGCCGGTGGCGCGCTGGTGACGAAGCTGCATCGTGGATTCAACGAGTTCGCGAGCGCCGGCCTGTTCGATGGGAAGATCCCTCGACTCTACGGCGGCCAGGCCGCGGGATGCTCGCCAATCGTTAGGCTCGTCGAGCGTGGGAGTGGCAGAATCGAGCCGCAGATCCCCTCGACGATCGCCCGATCGCTGGCGATCGGGAACCCGGCCGACGGTCTGACGGCCGCGCGCGGCATCGCCGAGACCGGCGGCTGGGCAGCGGCGGTGTCCGATGCCGACCTGATCGCCGGCATTCGGCTGCTCGCCGAGACCACCGGCATCTTTGCCGAGACGGCCGGCGGCGTAACGCTAGCGGCGGCAGTTCAGCTGGCGAACAGCGGTCAGCTCGGTCCCGACGATGAGGTCGTGCTCTGCATAACGGGAAACGGTCTCAAGACGCTCGACCCGCTCGTCAATGTGATCCCGGAAGCGCCGATTATCCCACCGAAGTTGAGCGCCGTTTCGGCACTCGCCGACTCGAACAGCACGCCGTCATAGCCGTCGACGACCAAACAGCCAACGGCATCCAGCCGCTTCGGCACCAGCATTCAGCCCACAGCCAACCATGTCGCTCACAGTCTCCCTCCCCAGCGTCCTCTCACGTCTCGCTGACGGTAGCCGATCGCTCTCTGCGTCGGGCACCACGGTCGGCGAGGCGGTCGCCGATGTCACGCGCCGGTTCCCCTCCCTCACGACACGACTCGTGGACGAGAACGGCCAGCCGTACCCCTTCGTCACCTTCTACCTCAACGACGAGGACATCCGCTTCAATGGCGGCTTCACCGCGTCGGTCCGCGATGGTGACGAGCTCACGATCGTTTCCGCCGTCGCTGGAGGGTGACATGACCGCCACACTCGCCGCCCCCGTCCCACGATCGCGCGTGGCACCGACGCTCGATCGCGATGAGCTGCTCCGCTACGGTCGTCATCTCCTGCTCCCGGAAGTGGCGATAGACGGCCAGCGGAAGCTCAAGTCTGCCAGGGTGCTCGTCGTCGGTGCCGGTGGGTTGGGGTCGCCTGCCGCGCTCTACCTCGCCGCCGCCGGTGTCGGAACCATCGGACTCGTGGATTTCGACATTGTCGAAGTCACGAACCTCCAGCGACAGCTGCTGCACGGGACGCGCGACGTCGGCCGTTCCAAGCTCGACTCGGCGCGTGACCGCCTCCATGACGCAAACCCGCACGTCAAGCTGGAGCTGCACGCCACCCGGCTCACCGCGGCCAACGCGCTCACCATCATCCGTGAGTACGACATCGTTCTCGACGGGACCGACAACTTCGCCACGCGGTACCTCGTCAACGACGCGTGCGTCCTGCTCGGGAAGCCTAACGTGTACGGCAGCATCTTCCGGTTCGATGGACAGGTGTCCATCTTCGCGACCGAAGACGGGCCGTGCTACCGCTGCATCTATCCCGAGCCTCCGCCACCAGGACTGGTGCCGAGTTGCGCCGAAGGAGGCGTTCTGGGCGTGCTTCCAGGGCTGGTCGGGACTGCGCAGGCGACCGAGGCGATCAAGCTCATCCTCGGGATTGGCACGCCACTCACAGGCCGTCTGCTCCTCGTGAATGCGCTCGATGCCGAGTTCCGCTCCGTACGCGTGCGGCGCGACCCAGCTTGTCCGGCATGTGGGACGCGTGAGCTGCAGACCCTCATCGACTACGACCAGTTCTGCGCCACGAGCGGCGGCGATGGCGCCGGCCTTGACGCCGTGCCCCAGATCGAGCCGCGCGAGCTCGCTATTCGGCGCGCGTCAGGCGAAGCCATTCAGCTCATCGACGTCCGCGAGCCGCACGAATGGGAGATCGGCCGCATCGACGGCGCAACGCTCATCCCGCTCCATCGACTGAGGGAACGGCTTCGCGAACTCGACGCGTCGGCTCCTACGGCCGTGTATTGCAAAGGCGGCACGCGCAGCGCGCTGGCCACGCGCGATCTGCTCGACGCTGGCTTCCGCCGGGTCTGGAACGTGAGTGGCGGAATCCTGCGCTGGTCGCGAGAAGTGGACTCCGACATCCCTGAATACTGAGGAGCGTGAAATCAACAGACCGGACTCCCGCACGTCTCGTCGCCAAGCCGCACGTATATTGCTCGATGCCTCGGGCACCTCGAGCGACCGCCGAGTACGAGATCGATCCCGCCAGACGCCGCGAATTCTCGCGGCGTCTTCGCGCGTGGTTCAGGAATCACGGACGGGACCTGCCGTGGCGCCGCACACGCGATCCCTACCGGGTGCTCGTGTCCGAGCTCATGCTGCAGCAGACGCAGGTGTCTCGTGTCGTCGACTACTACGAGCGCTTTCTCACTCGGTTCCCGACACTGAATCACGTCGCCGAAGCTCCGCGACGCAGTGTGCTGAAATCGTGGGCCGGCCTCGGCTACTACGCGCGCGCGCGTAACCTGCACGCACTGGCTCGCCACGTCGCTCGCGACGGCGGCACAATTCCGGACGATCCGGCAACGCTTCGTGCCCTCCCGGGTATCGGGGCGTACACGGCCGGCGCCGTCGCGTCGTTCGCGTACGAGCGGCGCGCAGCGCTCGTCGACACGAACGTCGCGCGCGTCCTCCACCGCGTCTTCCTGCCCGGGGTCGATCCCAAGTCTTCACGCGGACAGCGCGCGAGCTGGGCGATGGCTGAACAGCTCCTTCCGCCCACCGGCCGGCACACGTGGACCCACAATCAGGCGTTGATGGAGCTCGGCGCCCTGCTATGCACTGCCCGCGTTAGGCACTGCGACCGATGTCCGGTCGCGCGCGTGTGCGCTACTCGGGTCGCGGACCGGGAGTCGGCACCGGCGCGTCAGCCGCTCGTGCCGCTCGCTCGACGCCCGGCGCCAGAGGGACAACACCGTCGGCGTGGGCAATCCTCCGACGCGGGCGGTTGACCCGACGCAGCTCGTGGTAGATGAACACCGGCTTGCCGCCGTATCGCGGTGAGGGCACGGCACGCTCGAGCGCCAACCCGAACTCGTCGTAGTACTCGGCGAGACGTCTCGCCGACTGGTAGATCGTGTCGCCAAGAAACCCTGGCAAGCGTCGATCCGTCAACGCGTACCACCAGGTGTTGACCAACGATCGAGCGCCGTAGACCCGCGTCGGCAACCCGGGGCCGCTCACCAGGTATCGGAGGTAGTAGCCAGCGCCGTGGTAAGCCGCCAGCACGCGGCCCCCGGGCCTGAGAACCCTTGCCCACTCGGCAATGGCTTTGCGCTCGTCCGTATAGGGAAGGACGACCTTACAAATCACGCCGTCGACCGACTGACTTTCGAGCGGCAACCGCTCGGCAAGACCGCGGACGGCCGGAAGGCCGCGTGCATTGATCTCGTCCACGAGCGATTGCGAGCGCTCGACCCCTACAGGATCGAGCCCGGCGCGCCGCAGGTCCTCGAGTTGCTCGCCGGCCCCGCAGCCCACATCCACGACGCGTGAGCCCGGCGCAAACTCAACGAAGCTGAAATCCCGTACGACGAAGTCAGCCCATTCCATTTCCTTTCTCGCCTACGTGCGCTTGCCAGCCTTCTTACGGTACTCGAGCGCGGACTTGTACGGCCGCTCGTCGTAGCCCGTATAGATCTGGCGAGGGCGAGCGATCTTCTGCTCCTTGTCCAGCAGCATCTCCTCCCACTGGGCCAACCAACCCGACGTCCGCGCGACCGCGAACAACACGGTGAAGAAGTCCGTCGGGAATTTCATCGCGCGGTAGATCAAACCCGTGTAGAAATCGACGTTCGGGTATAGCTTGCGCGACACGAAGTAGTCGTCGCTCAGCGCAATGCGTTCCAGCTCGAGCGCAATCTCGAGATCACGATCCATGCCGACCGCGTCGAATACCTCGTTCGCGAGCTGCTTCACGATCTTCGCACGAGGGTCGTAGCTCTTGTAGACACGATGGCCGAATCCCATCAGGCGCCCGCCTTTGCCGCTCTTCACATCACTGATGAACGCCGGAACGTTCTTCACCGAGCCGATCTCCTCGATCATGCGCAGCACGGCCTCGTTGGCGCCGCCGTGCAACGGCCCGTAGAGCGCCGCCACACCCGCCGCGACGGCCGAGAAGGGATCGACGTGCGATGAGCCGACGGCGCGTACGGCGTTCGTCGAGCAGTTCTGCTCATGATCGGCGTGCAGGATGAACAGCACCTCGATCGCCTTCGTGAACACCGGGTTCGACTCGTACTTCGGTTCGCTCATGCGAGCGATCATCGACAGGAAATTCTCCGAGTACGAGAGGTCGTTGTCCGGATAGATGAACGGGAGCCCCTTGTTGTGACGGTAGATGAACGCCGCCAACGTCGGGACCTTCGCGAGCAGCCGGATGATCGAGATGTATCGCTGGTCCGGATCGAAGATGTTTTTCGCCTCCGGATAGAACGAGGACAGCGCGGCGATGCTGCTGCACAACATCGACATCGGATGCGCGTCGTACCGGAAGCCTTCGAGGAACCGCTTGATGTTCTCGTGCACGTACGTGTGGAACGTGATGTCGTGCACCCAGCGGTCGTACTGATCCTGGTTAGGCAGCTCGCCGTTGCGAAGCAGCCACGCGACCTCGAGGAAGCTCGCGTGCTCGGCGAGCTGCTCGATCGGATAGCCGCGATAGCGCAGAATTCCCTTGTCGCCGTCGATGAAGGTGATCGCGCTTCGACACGACGCCGTGTTCATGAACGCCGGATCGTAGCTCATGAGACCGAAGTCTTCGCTGTCGGTCTTGATCTGTCGCAGGTCGTTGGCGCGAATCACGCCGTCGGCGATCGGGGCCGTGTAGCTCTTCCCGGTTCGCGTGTCGCGAATCTCCAGCGCATCAGTTGCCGCCGGCGCGCCAACTGCTTCCGTCTTCGTCATGCCGCGTTCTCCGTCAAGCGATCTCGGGTCTTTTTGATAATGTGCGGTGAAAAGTAGCGAACCGCGGCGGCGAGCGGCATTGCCGCACTCGGGGCGGAGTGCTTTCTTCTCCGCCCCATGACGCCGCCGCTCGCTCCCTCTGGCTCGATCCGGCTCGCTTTCGTCCTCGTCGCCGCGGTCATTGGGGGTGCGGTCAACTCGATCGCGGGCGGTGGAACGTTGCTCACGTTTCCCACGCTCGTGGGCCTCGGCATCCCTGCGATGGTGGCGAACGCGACGAGCACCGTCGCGTTATGGCCCGGGGCAGTCGCCAGCATGTGGGGCTATAGCGACTTGCTTGTCGGGTTGCGGTCGTGGGTAGCACGCTTCGCGATTCCGAGCCTCGTCGGCGGACTCGTCGGCGCGCTGTTGCTGCTGGAGACGCCGCCATCGCGGTTCGATGTGATTGTCCCCTGGCTGGTGCTCGGCGCGACCCTGCTATTCATCGTGCAACAGCCGCTCACCGAACGATTGCCGCGACGCGTCGAATCCATCGGCACGACCGAACCGCTGGACGATCACGCCGCCGATCGCGCGATCGAGCCAGCCAACTAAGTTGCTCGCGTATCAGTTCCTGGTCGCCGTTTACGGCGGCTACTTCGGCGCAGGAATCGGCATCCTCACGCTCGCGGCGCTCGGGTTCATGGGGTGTCGCAACATTCACCGCATGAACGGTCTCAAGAACTGGGGCGGCCTGTGCGCGAACGCCGCCGCCGCGGCGACGTTCGCGTTCAGCGGCCTTGTGAGCTGGCCGGTCGCCGGCACGATGGCCGTGGGAGCGACGCTTGGCGGTTATGGCGGGTCGCGACTCGCGCAGCGCGTACCGCAAGCGCGCGTCCGTCAGGCGATCATCGCGATTGGCCTTGCGAGCTCGTTGTGGCTGGTGACTCGCATCTGAGCGCTGATACGGAAGCTCAGGTGCGGCACCAACCCACCGATCGCCATCGGCCTGGTTACACGTTCACGCCGCGCGCGATCGCCTCGAGAACCGTGTCGCCAAACCGGTCGACCTCGTCGAGCGTCGTATACACGTTAGGCGTGATGCGAATCCCGCTGAACTCCGCGTGGATGATCGGTGTCGTGATGATCCGATGCTTTGCCCACAGCCATCCCTGGAGCTTCGCGCTGTCGATGCCATGCACGTTGAAGAGCGCAATACCGCCGGCCTGCTTGCCGTCGAGCGGGGTGAGCACGCGGACCCGAGAGCTCTCTGCCAGGAGGCGCTTCGCCCATCGGTCGCGGAGATAGCGGAGTCTCGCGACCTTCCGCTCGCCTCCGATCGCGCGATGGAACGTGAGAGCCGCCGAGATGGCATTGTGATTCGCCGCCGGATGGGTCCCGATCTCCTCGTACTTCCGGACGTTTTCGTCCATGCTCGCCGGCGCGGCCATGAGAGGCCACAGCGACTTCTGCTTCGACCGGCGAACGTACAGGAAGCCTGTCCCGATCGGCGCCAGCAGCCACTTGTGAAGGCTGGTCCCGTAGTAATCGCAGCCCAGCTCATCCCGCGTGAAGGGGAAATGCGCGAACGCGTGCGCACCGTCGACGAAGACTTCGATTCCCTTCTCCCGCGCCATCGCCACGACCTTCGCGACAGGGAGGATCTGCCCCGTTAGGTTCGTGATGTGCGTGATCTCGATGAC
>Ga0075434_100002816_pt1 | contig 15402 bp, 20 predicted proteins | sample RhiMethybrSRZTD3_FD_75298 | JGI IMG/M metagenome (GOLD analysis project Ga0075434, IMG submission 75298) | Populus rhizosphere microbial communities from Tennessee, USA - Rhizosphere MetaG P. TD hybrid SRZTD3 | ecosystem: Host-associated > Plants > Roots > Rhizosphere > Soil | place: USA... | reverse complement strand
GTAGGGACGAGCCGGGTGGTGATCACCAGCCGAACCTACGCCTACCAGAACCAGGCCTGGCGGCTGCCGGGCTTCTGCGAGGCGATCCTGGCGCCGTTTTCCGAGGGGCAGATCGCACGGTTCGTGGGCCTTTGGTACGAGCAGCAAGTCGCCCTGGGGAGGATGACGCGGGAGACGGCCTCTGAGCGGAGCGAGTTGCTGCGCCGGGCGATCTTCGGCAACGACCGGCTGCTTGCGCTCGCCGAGCGGCCGCCAGCATCCGGCTCGGTGTTAGCGCGGTGTTAGCGCGGAGAGAAGAATGGGTAGTTTTCTCGACCTGGTCCGACGCTTCTAAGTTATTCTATGGATTGGGTTTGAGTCTGGAGCCGACGGTCGGAGGCGGCCGCCGGCGACGTGCGCATCATGCGCTTCGGCCTGCCGCGTGGCAGGCCGCGCCTGTCGCGCCATCTGTGGCGCATGTGCTTCGCGCTGTTCATCGCGGCCGGATCGTTCTTCTCGATCCGTGAGCGCGTGGCGAAAATCCTTCCGTATCCATTCACGACTGGGCCGATGCGCACGCTGCCGATCCTGCTGCTGTTTGGCGCGATGTTCTATTGGTTGTGGAGGGTCCGCTCCCGCCGCACGTTGCCAGTGCTCGTCCTACACGATGCCGGCGATCATCCCAAACCGTAGAATTTTGAACCGTCGCCGGTCGGCGTGGGAGGCGCGCCGTCGCTAGAGGCGATGGGCAGCAAGAGGCTGAGACTTCATCTGACGGCGGTGGAGTACGGAGAGACCTACCAGTTGAGCGAGAAGGCACCCAAGGACGACGCCTTCATAACCCAGCCGATCAACCTCGCGGATCGCACGGACGCCGATCGTACCGTTCCGGGCGGCGGCATCGTGGACAAGCAACTGGACACCTGGAACAGTGTCGAATTCGTCAGCGAGCCGCTAGCGGGAGTGCCCGAGCTCAGCGGCCTGTTCTCCAGCCAGCTCAATTTCGTCGCCAACAAGAAGGATCTTGATTTCAGCATCGGGCTCTACGAGCTCACGGCCAAGGGCGAATACTTCCAACTGTCGTGGTACCTTGCTTGCGCCAGTTACATCCAAGACCCCGGTCATCGCCAACTGCTCGTTCCGGGAAAGCGACAGAAACTCGCGTTCAAGGCCGGACGCCTCACCAGTCGCCAGTTCCAAGCTGGCAGTAGGCTGGTGGTGCTGCTCAGCCTGAGCAGGCAGCCCGGCACGCAGGTCAACTATGGCACCGGCAAGGACGTCAGCGACGAAACCGTCGCGGACACCGTAGAACCGCTGACCGTCGAGTGGTTCGGCGATAGTTTTGTCGAGGTTCCTGTTCGGAGGTGACGCCGGAGGGGCCACCCGCTGCCACCTCTCCTCTCAAGGGCAAGCATCCGGAACTAGCCTCCATCGGATTTTGCGGCCTTCAAAGCTTGCGCTTCTGCCCATGGCGATCCGAATCCCTCTAGCGGCAGGCGCATATATAGCGGCACATCGGAGGAGTATGACTGATATTCCACGAGTATGGACTTTCCTGCCAACAGTCGAGCCAGAAATGAAGCATTCATGAGGCCAAGTTCTTCTTTGCCTTCAGCATCAATAGTTAGATAGGCTTTCTCCCCATGGACGGTATGTCGAGGGCAAAACACAGATACAGGAAACCTTTCGACGCTAGTCGGGCTAATGGATATTCCTAGCTCCTTGTCCCGTACACATACCCAGGTCTCGCCCACGAGCACGCTCCAATTTGGATTCGCGATTATCTCTATTTCTGGTCCTCGCGCTCGATTTTCCTGAATCTTCAGTCGCATCGATTTATGCAGCGTCGCAACAGGTGGGTTAAGAGGTCGGAGGTCTCCAAGATCTGAAAGAAAGTAGCTCTTAGCGACGCCCACGAGCACGCAGTCAGCTATTTCCGTGACTGTCAGTAAGGCGATCGTGCTTTCGTCATATGAGACCTCTGGGAAGGCGTGAGTCTGGATCACGGTCGACTCGCCGAACGGGACCGCCTCATAGAACTTCGACTGATGCGTTATGGCGTGCCGCTTCTCAAGCAAAGGCTTGAGGTCGTTCTTGAGTTCTTCCGCTACAATGATTTGAAGAACCTCACTGACGAGTTTAAGGCGCCTCTCGATGCCAGTCCTTTTCAAAGATTCCTTCACTGACGGCAAAGAATACTTACCCTTCCTGAAGTCTTTGGGGAGTCTGTCTAACACCTCCGGCCTTATGCTCACCATGAAGACCAATATTTCGAACAGACAAAAGTCCAAGATTCCGATAGCGGTAATGAGAGTGCTTCGCCTTAACTCACGGCCAAGCGAATGAAGATGGTCATCTTCGATCATGACTAGTTGACTCCTGATCTCATCGCACTTAGAACCAGTCTCCTGCGGAACGGTGCGAGCGGAGAATGCGGCCAACCTCAGTAGGTCTCCTGTGAGTCGTGCTTGGCTCGCCCTTCGAAGTGCCATGCCTACGGACGCGGCGATTCCCTGGAAGTCTAACCAATGCGGAATTTTTTCAGATTCTGCCATGCCTCTTCTTGATCCTCGCGCTAGGCTTTGGTTCGGGCTCGGTGCATTTCATAGAACTTTGTCAGGCAGATCCGATTCACCGCTTAGATTGCGGCAACGCTAGGCCTTTAAGATTGTTATTTATACTACAAGCGGGTAGTCCAATTTTCAAAACCTCGCGGCCGTAGAAACCTTGGTTACTAACAAGTGTCCTGCAAAGAAGAGGGCTACTGCGGAATAGAGAGTCGAAGTAGTGCTTCCAGGTGTCGCGTTCAATGAAAGTTTCCTGTGTTTTCCTTCCAGATGAGTGACTCCCTTTTGCAGGCAAGTGCCTGGGTTCTTCGTTCTCGGTGTAGCTAAGAAACGCTAGCACACTGTCGATGTAGTCGAGAAACATTAAAGAAATGGCATTCGCCCTGTCAAAAATTGGATCATTGGTTTCAATGTGTATGCCGTCAAAAAAGTATTTTTGGAATTCTGGATGTTCAACCAAAACTTTGTCGAGCTCCTGGCCTTGAGTGGTAATTGTGCTCCAGGTTGAGAGATTGTTGCTGCGATTTGAATTTTCGATACTTTCAGTCAGCTTCTTCGCCTGATCGACGCCGACGAAAAGTCCAGCAACTATTATAAATAGGGTTGTTACATCAATGGTTCGCTTGAACCAGTCCGGACCTTCTTTATCGCCTGGGTTTTTCATTCGATACAAGCTCCTTACAGGTAAGTTACCGAGCCTCCGTCGCGGAGTTTTGCTTCTATTTATTCTTGCCACTGATCATCAAAGATGGGGCGACCAGCCTCAAGGCGCTCTATGTAAGTCCTGGGCTCATCCACGAACGCTATGTGAGGTTTGTCATCGGAATAGATTTCATGCGTGTGGTCGGAACCGATCACGCACACAAAGCCCATCCTAAGCTTCGCGCCATAGGAGTTCTGAGAATCCACCCAGCCCACCGTTTCCTTATTGTCAGAAAATTTGATCGTGAACTCGGCAGTTGCAGGCGCCTTGAGGTGCTTCAGCACCAGTTCCTCGCAGGGAGTCTTACTCGCCGAGCAAGCCAGGGTAAAAGCCATCAGAGGGAGACTTGTGGCGGCTACGAGGGTCCGTTTCACGAGCGCGCCTCCTTTCCACGTCCAACATGGATATCGTCGCAAGCCTTGCAAGCCTAAGGATAGCTACAATCCTTGGAAATGTCATCTTTTTTGCTCGGCCGCCACTGGGGGATTTGAATGGGGACGGATGCCTCAGCACGCCCGATTGACACAAGTGGCGGCCTGCGCTTGCTTTTCGTGCAGGCATCGCCTATGCTGTCTGCATGCAGTACACCCTCAGAGAGATTCCGGCGACCGTGGACCTTGAGCTCCGGCAGCGTGCGAAGGCCGAAGGCAAGAGCCTCAACACCGTCGCCATTGAGGCACTGATCCGGGGCGCCGGCCTTGGCGACAGTCCGATCCGCGTGCGCGATCTCAGCGATGTCGTGGGGACTTGGCAGGAGGACCCGGAGTTCGACCAGGCGATCGCAGATCAGGATCGGATCGACGAGCGACTGTGGCGGTGAGGCTGGCCCTCGACAGCAACCGCTACACTGACCTGTGTCGCGACGCGGCCGAAGTGGTCGCGCTGGTCGAGCATGCGGAGGCCGTTTTCATCCCCTTTATCGTCCTTGCCGAGCTGCGCGCTGGCTTTTCCCTTGGGACGCGCGGCGCTGAGAACGAGCGTGTCCTGCGCCGCTTCCTGATGAAGCCGTCGGTGTCCGTTCTTTATGCGGACGACCAGACGACGCATTACTACGCCACCATCTTTCGGCAGCTACGGCGGCAGGGAACGCCGATCCCGACCAACGACCTGTGGATCGCCGCGCTTGTGCTGCAACACAACCTCGTGCTTTGCGCCCGCGATCAGCACTTCGACCATTTACCGCAGATCCCCCAAGCGTGAGCGCTACTTCGGCTATACGAACTTCGCTTCGATTTCAGCTAAGAACGCTTTGAAGAGGGTGCCATCAGCATGAATTGCGCCTGCTGCAACGGTCCGTACTTCACGACTTGCTGGAGCCTTCGGGGAGACTGCCAGTACGTAACCGATGGCATTGCGTGCAACGGCAACACCATCACCTGCGCCCAGAGCTGTCCGTTGTGCCCTGGGGGGTAGGCCCCGGCGCGAGACCGCGCGGTGCAAGGGACTCTTAGGCGGTCACTGAAGCGCTCTGGATGGAGGTAATCAAGCCGAAGTGATCGGCTCTCCGGTCAGCGTCTCGACATGCCGGTCCACGCGCTCCAGCTCGTCGGTGGTCTCCCGAATTGCGGTCTCGAGTGAGCTCCTCTTTTCCACGCTCCGGTCCTGATCGAGCTGGGCCTCATAGGCCGTCAGATCCTTCAGGAGCTCGTTGCGGGTCGTCAAAAATTGATTGAGGAGCGGAGAGGATAAGCTCTCTAAGGTCCCGTCGCTCGGCGAGGTGGAGCAGCTCTACGAGCCATTCTCCGTGCGGTGTATAGGCTTCGACATCAGCGCCTCGGTATTGGAGGTGGTCCGCCATTCCATGCCCACAGGGGTTGGGAAGGAATAACTCGGGAGTGGACACTGACTCCCCTTTCCAAGTGTTGCAGACATTGCAGGCATAAAAGAGATTCGACCAGGTGGTGGTAAGCGCAGGAAATCTGGACTTGGGTAGGTAATGATCGACACCGAAGCCTTCGTACCCCTTCAATCCGTCAGAAATCTGGCGCTGGCGCGGAAAGCGCAACGCTTCAAGGAAGTCGTTCATCAGACGTTGATTGGTGGAATGAGAAAGCCCGCTATTCCAATCCGAGCCGCTGTCGCCGCTCAAGCGCGCGCTCGCGGATGAGCTCCACATCTTCCGTCATTTCCAGGAGAGCTTCAAGCTCGCGAGGAGAGACGGGAGGTAGAGCCTCCTTGAGCCTCGCGGTCAGAATTTCAAGCCGTTCCTGCTCGACCGGAGAGAGTTTCTCTCCATTGTGCTTACGGGCCAGAAGCTCCGAACGCCGGTCGGCAAACCTCCTGATCCGTCCGACCGAGGGCGGGATAAGAGGAACCGTGGATGCTTGCTTCTCCTGGCGGCGGCGGATGTAGGTGTCGACCTCTGTCTGGTGGCGTAGATAGTAGGTCAGCACAGCATAGACATCCGCGAGTTGGAGAGACGGGTAATGCCGGGTGATTTCCTCGGCCGTGTTACCGGCCCTGTAGGTCTCCACCACCATGTCCAGAGTCACGTCGGTCCCCCCGACTCGTAGCACACCCTGTGAGTCGGCGTCCAAGGGAATGAATTCGGCGGCAGCAGCCTGGCTCATGGTGTCAGTATATCTCGGACTTTTGAATGGAGCCGACGGTCGGATTTGAACCGACGACCTGCTGATTACGAATCAGCTGCTCTACCCCTGAGCTACGTCGGCTTGAACGGAGACCCAGGCGGTCTTCGCGAAGCGGAGGCGTATTGTAGGGCATCGGCCCGGTCAAGGCAACGGCGAGGGCGGTGGCGCCGGGAATCCGGCGCCGGTCTGGCGTTTTGGTGTTGGATCGAAGGCCGCAGAGCTCACGTCGTACGTCGCTCCGTCCCAGGTTCTTGGGTGACCGGGGCGTTGTCTCCGCCTCGGAGACGTTCCGCCTGCCATGGCCTGCGATGGATATCGTGAACGGGCTGGAAACGTCTCTACGGGCCTTCGCTGGAGATTTTCCTGGGGCGAAGATTCGCCTAAGCTGATGGCGCGGTGGAAGGCCGCCTACTGATCGAGGTAACCATTGCCGCCCATGATCCTGGAGTTCGGTGTCGCCGTCCCTGGAATCGAGTATGCGTTCCGTCCTGGCGGCTACGTGGTCGTCGAGGGGTCGGGAGCCACGGTCGCGGTCGCCTCGACGTCCCGTGGCTACTTCCTGCCCGGCGGCGGACAGGATCCCGGCGAGACGCCGGAAGAGGCTGCGGTTCGGGAGGCCTTTGAGGAGTGCGGGTTGCGGATTCGCATCCGGCGCTGCCTTGGCGTCGCCGACGAGCTCGTGTATGCGCTGGACGAGGAGACCTACTTCCGCAAGCGGTGCAGCTTCTACACGGCGGAGCTGGTGGGGCACGATGGATGTGGGGAAGCGGATCATCACCTGGTGTGGATCGCCCCGGACGTCGCTTGCGTTCAGCTCGAGCATGGAAGCCAGCGATGGGCGGTCGCCGAAGCGTTTCGCATGCAAGTCTAGGTTGGGACCCGAATGAAGTCCTCATCGCTGATCTCGGTAGGTCTTCGCGCCAAGAGCGGCCGGGCGATCGCCGTCGTGCTGCGCGGGCCGGTCGAGGCGCCGGCGGTCGTCCATCGTGAGGAGATCGTGTTTTGCGGTCCGGAGAAGCGCCAGCCCTACCACGCGGTGATGGAGCTGCCGTGGCCTGAAGCCCAGGCCGCCGTGGGACTGGTTGCGGTTGCGATCAAGGCCGCGGCCACGGAGGCGCTGAGGAGCTTGCTGGCTGGAGCTCAGGGTGTTGGTATCGTGGGCGCCGCCCCGCGCCAACTGGAACGCATCGGCAACTTTCACATCAGAGCCCACGCGGCGGAGGGCGTCTTCTTCCGCGAGATCCTCGAGGCGGCGGCCGAGGCGAATGGATTGCGCCACTGGCTGTTCGCGGAGAAGGGTCTCGCCGCGGCGGTGGCTCCCGCTTTGGGGATTGCGGTTCCCGAGCTCAACGGGCGTCTCGCGGAGCTCGGCCGGGCGGTGGGGAGTCCTTGGCGAGCGGACGAGAAGGCGGCTGCGCTGGCAGGCTGGGCGGTGCTGGCCAAGCTGTAATGAAACGAGCTGAGCGGACCCGCGGATCAAGTCATTCGCCCCGCGGGTCAAGTCGTCTGACCCACGGGTCAAGTGAGCGGACCCACGGGTCAACTCATCCGCCCCGCGGGTCAACTCATCCGACCCACGGGTCAAGTCATCCGCCCCGCGGGTCAAGTGAGCGGACCCACGGGTCAGGTCATCCGCCCCGCGGGTCAAGTGAGCGGACCCGCGGGTCAACTCATCTGACCCACGGGTCAAGTCATCCGACCCACGGGTCAAGTCATCCGACCCACGGGTCAAGTCACCTGCCCCGCGGGTCAACTCATCCGACCCGCGGGTCAAGTCATTTGACACACGGGTCAGCTCATCCAGCTCGCGGGTCAGCTCATCCAGCTCGGGGAGCCATTGACCGAAAAGCCGGGTCAGGTGACTAAATTCTCGGGGCGGACGACCGGCAATCGCTTGTCCGAGACCCGCAACTCGGGGCGGATCTCGCGCAACCTGAGTGCGGTGAGCCAATTCTCAGGGCGGACGGCTCAGACCGGATTGTAGACGGGCTCCTGACTGTCGCCGGCGCCGACGACCAGGAGCTCGCGAGTCGGGGGTTCTGCGGTACCGGCGTGCGTTTCCCACAGCCTCCGGTAGGTCACCATCCAACGGCCGAAGAGATGGAGAACCTGGAGCTCGAAGTCGTCGGGGGAAAGGTGACCCGGGAGCTGGGCGAAGCGGTGCGCCAGGAAGTCCTCGTAGATCGCGCGCCGGTCCTCTTCGCTGAAGCGAAGCGGGTCGATCTTGGGCCGCGGCTCGGGGAGCGGTTGGAGGGCTCTTTCCCAATCCCGGCGCAGCGACTCGGGCGTCGCGGCGGCGACGGCCTCCAGCCGCCGGATGGCATTGTCGATGTCGTCGTGGACCACGACCTCCAGCGCCGCCAGCAGCTCGGCTTCCAGGTTGTACGGCTGTTCAAGCCGCAGCATGGAGTCCGGCGTTTCAGGCAGGCGTTGCCGCAGCTTGATGATTTCCACCCGCAACTCTTTCAGGCTTCCTGCGATACGCTCGGCTTCCGGCCGGACGTCTTCAGGTGCCAGGGTGTTCTCTGCCATGTTCTCCTCCTGCGTGCCGGCGGTTCCATCTCGCCGTAACTTTCGCTCTTCCGATGTGTATCACGGAGAAAGCAAAATCGTCAACACGTGCAGGAAAAGGAGGGAGCCCCCTGGACGCTTGCATTGCTTTGCGGTTTCGGGTAGAGTTGCGGAACTATGTCACCCGAAGTGCAACACATGCTCAGCGTCCTGCGGTCTGTGATCCGGGGGCTGGGGTACAACTATCAGGATGTCGCGAAGAAGCTGGGCTTGAGTAGCGGCTACATGAGCCGGCTGTTCTCCGGCAAGATCGACCTCAAGTTCCAGCACATCGTCGACATCTCCCGTGTCCTCGGATTCGAGCCGGAGGAGATCTTTCATCTCGCCTATCCTCGGGCCAAGGACACCGCGAGTCCGTCCGCGTTGCGGTACCAGATGCTCACCCAGCCCGACTCGTCGCTGAGCTCGTCGCCAAGGGTGATCGCGGCCCTCAACTCCGCCGCCGAGGACGAGGAGATGGAGCGTCGTGTCTCCAACGCTCTCCGCAAGCTCCTCGCGCCGCCGCCTCCTCCTCCCTCTTCGCCCACCAAGGAGGAGATGGAGAAGATGATGGAACGCATGCTGCTGAAGTTTATCGGCAGCATCCAATCGGCTCAAGGGTAAGGCGCCGGCGGCGAGCCCGGTGAGCGGGCTTGGCTGGCTCCGCCGTTTCCGATCCTCGTTGGATCGGGGCGATGGCCGAGCCGGCCGGGCCTCATCACCCCGGCCTCTTCTTCCAGCCTCCCCCCGTCCGCCGGGAGAAGAGGGAGTGGTTGGCCTAGCAAAGCCCCCTATCAGAGCGGTCCGTCGAACATCGCGTTGGGATCGATGTCGAGGCGCCGGAAGAAGGCCGTTACGTCCTGCAAGAGCTTCACGGTGGCCTGGCCCAGCCGGAACGCGGAGTGGAGCAGCGAGAGCGCAACCAGTCCCTCGCGGTGGATGTGAAGCCTTTGGAAGACTTCGGACGCTGCCAAGGTGACCCTCTCGGCTTCCGCCGCCTTGCCTTGAGCGAGGAGTACCACTGCGAGATCGAGGGAGACGACAGCCGAAACAAAGGTGAGGCCGATCTCTTTCATCTCCTGGCCGACCTCAAGAAGAGTTGTCTCCGCTCGAGTGTAGTTTCCCATCCCAAGATCCATGCGTCCCTCAAGCCAACGGAATCGGGCCTGATTGATGCGCCCTCCACTGTTTCTTAGGACTTGACTGTTTTCAAAGCGGAACCTGCGAGCCTCCTGATATCGCTCACTGTCAATGAGGAAGAGAAGCTGGTTGTGGACGGCAGCATAGGTGAGGTCCGGGTCGCTCTTCTCTTCGACCAGGGAAAGCCCTTCCTGAAGAAGGCCGATCGCCTTCCCCGGTTCGCCGGCATAGCCGGTGTAGAGGCCTCTCAGGATCTTGATCCTCCCGATCCGTTGTGGGTCGCCGTTTCGCTCATGGAACGCCTGCACCTCAAGAAGAAGACTGCTGGCGGTTCCAAACTGCCGGCGGTCGGCAGCGAGAGAGGCCTCCAGCTCCTGAAGCCGGGCCCGAAGGGCCTCGTCGCCGCTTCCCTGTTCCAGGAACGCCCGCGCCTTGGTCAGAGTGAAGGCCGCGAGATCGAGCTGGTCCATGACCCGGTAGGCATTGCCGAGCTCTCCCAGGGCCCGGCCCTGGAGGTCGAGGGCCTCCTGAATCGTGTGACGGTGACGGCGTGTGTCGAGGTTCTTGGACTGATGAACCGCGAGCTCGGCGAGTTGCACCATCAAGGCGGGATTCTCATGGCGCATCGACCAGCTTCGCTCGAGGAGGACGTCGACGCCGTTCTTGATTTTCATCCGCTGGGGGAGCTTCCCCAAGGCCTCGAGGCTACCGAGAACGGGAACGGCGCCGGCGCTGCGAGATCGCCTCTGCCTACGATTGAAGTTGCGGATATGCTTCGGTGTGGACATCAGGACCCGGTCGATCGCAGCGTCGTAGAGGGCGTCCTCTTCCTGCGTAATCTCAGGCTGCGGGGAGAAATTGAAGCCCCAATGGAGAGGACCTGGCAGGCTCGCTTGGCACTGTGCGCAGCCCTCCAGCATCACGTGGCGAGCGACGGCGTGGGCGCGAACCGGCGGTAGCTCCCCACAGTAGAGCGCACGCAGCTCTTCGCTGCTGGGATGGTCGGTCACATTGTCTCCTTTAGGGCCGCCACATCCTCTCATATTCGGCAGATGAAGAGAAGCTTCGCTGATCCAGAGTGAGGATGAAGGGCGCAGACTTGCTGCGCCCAGGGCTCATCTTTACCCGTTTGGATCCACCCCAGCACCCTTGTCGCCATCTGCCGGGGTGCTCGACGTAGTGTCGACGCCGTTAGGGTCGACTCCCATTTTTACCTTTTCTTGCGTCGCTCTCTGTGCTGTTAAACCCGAGAGGGCCCTAGGCCGAGCTCCTCCAGGCAGCACCTTAGCGATCCACTGCCAGGCCTGATGGAAGACCGTGGGGACCTTGCCCCAATCGGACAGGCCGGCGGCGTGAGCCGGGGCGGCCAGGACGAGGGCCAGGGCGACAACGGTGATGAAGGCAACTCCGCTCCTCTTCAACTTTCGAGACATCTGAAATCTCCCTTAGTCTGCGCGGGGCAGACCGACGCCGGCATTGGCGCCGCGGCCCGCGGACGATGCTTCGTTGGTCAGGACAGCCCGGTGAGTCTGGACGGAGTGGGCCGATCTCTGCCCTCGGGAGGGAGAAATCGTCCCGCGGTTGCGTCCTCCCACACTCCAGCAGTGGCGCAATACCCGGGACAAGAACCTGAATACCCTAGATCGGGAACATAACCGATGAAATGCACAAAAGTCAAACCGGAAATCAGGAAAAGAAAATTAATCGAAAAAAGCGCTTGACAAACTCGATTCGTTGATTTACTCTTCCGATTCGTCGAGCCAAAAGGGTAAAACGGGACTCACGACGAGCTGATGGATTGAAACGGAAGAACTGACGGTCCTAGGGCTCGGATGGAAGGCGGACGGATCGGCTGCCTTCGGGAGATTCAGAAAATTGGATTTACGCTTTCCGGCGTCAATAATGACGACGGAATCTTGAAAGGAGAAGTTGGTATGGAAGTCACGACGCAGAAGGTGTTGGAAGCTCCGAGTGCGGTTCCGATCTCGGAGGCAACGGGTGTCCTGCCCTTGCCTGAGCCGGATCTCAAACCGGAGCGGGTGCAGAAGGAGCTGCTGGCGGTGATTGCGGCGGCCCAGGCACGGCGGGTGAGGGGGTCGGGTTGGCGATCGCTGCCGGCGATCGGCGGCATGGTGCGGGTCCGGAGTTTCGGCTCGGCACGGGTGGCCGCCATGTATGGGTTGTACGCGACGGAACACGCGCACTTCCGAGAACAGCGGGTGTCGGTGACCACCGACGGCTTGGGGCAGATCGCCATTCTGCTCGAGGTCCAGGGTCGTGGGCTCAGCTACAAGGGCCTTCAGTTCGTCAAAGATCTCGGCTGACGTGGCCGGGAAAAACCAAGAAACGCTTCATAACCTAACGAAACAGAAACGAAAGGAGAACGAAAATGGGTAGCATCAACACGCACACGATTGTTTTTCGAGACTGGGAGGGTTGCCTCGACGCGACCACGGACAACGCTGCCGCTCTGGCCTCGGCTGAATCGCTGAAGGTCGCGCTGCAGGACTACCTGATCCGGGGTAAGGCACTCAAGGCGACTCAGGCTTCTCTGACCGGTAACAAGCAGCGGATCACCCAGGAGCTGAGCAAGGTGATCGAGGGCGGCAAAGAGGCCGCGCGTCGCTTGCGGCTGGCCGTCAAGGCCAACATCGGGACGGACAACGAGCAGCTCGTGCAGTTCAACGTCGCTCCTCGCCGTCCGCGGGGTCCCAAGAAGCCGAAGGTGAAGCCGCCTCCGGTCGAGACTCCGCCGCCTGTGGGCACCCCGGAGGTCAAGGCCCCCGGTGCGCCGGCGATCCCCACCAAGACCGGTGCCTAGAACACGGACCGCACTTCACTCATCTTCCCTCATACTCCAGGGCGCCGGGTCATCCCCGGCGCCCTTTTTCTTTGGCTGGAGGGTTCGCTCTGACAAAGCAAGGAGTTTCCGATTCGTTGTGGTCTTGGACCCTGGCGGATTTCCGTGAGCGCACCGCGGCCGGCAGCCCGACGCCCGGAGGAGGAGCGGTGTCTGCCGTCACTGCCGCGCTCGGCGTCGGACTGGTCGTCATGGGGCTGGAGGTGACGCTGCGGGGAGCCGAGGCGGCGAAGCGTGCCGTTCTCGACTCGTTGCTGCAAACGGGCCGCGATCTTCTCGAACGCCAAAGCGCTCACGCGGACCGCGATCTGAAGGTGTTCGACGCCTATATGCGCGCCCGTTCGCTGCCGCAAGAGAGTGAAGCCGAGAAGGCCGTCCACCGGGAGAAGATGCAGCGCGCCCTGGTTGCCGCCACCGAGGTGCCGCTGGCGGCGGCGAGCGACATCGTGGCGGCGATCGACTTGAGCCGCCAGGTGATCGAGATCTGCAAGCCCCAGGTCCTGGGCGACGTCGAGGCCGGGGCCGATCTCCTGTCGGGAAGCTTCACGGCCATGCTGCGCAGCGTCGACGCCAACCTGCCCGGGATCGCCGAGGGATCCCTCAAGACCCGGCTCGAAGAGGAGAGATCGGCGCTCGCCGAAGCGGCCGCGACAAGCGTGGCGGCAGCGCAAGCCGCCATCGAAGCGCGGCGGATAAAAGTCTGACCGGGCTCAGCCGCGACCCAGCTCGGTCATGCGGGTGAGGTGATGATCGTCGTGCTCGGCGGTGAAGAACGCCATGTCGATCACCCGCATGGGCTGTTGCAAACGGGGATGAAGGGCGGTGAGGGAGACGAGCGCCGGGTCCCAGGCGTCGAGACGGGCCACGAAGCGCTCGCGCTCGCGGCGAAACTCCCGAAGCAGATCGGCGATCGGCCGCCCGTTGTGCCCCGCCTCATGGGTCTTGCGATTGGTCATGTCGGCGGCGCGCAGCACGGGAGCGCCTGCGAGAAAATCCTCCAAACGGCCGGCATGCAACTCGTCGAGATCGAGGAGATGCCCGATGTGCTCCTGGATCGACCACGCCTCTCCCTCGCGCCGGGTGAGGACCGCGGCCGAGAGCGAGCGGACCTTGTCCTCGATGCGGGCCGGAGTGCCGCGCAGGCGCTCGACGACGACGGGGAAGAATTCCTCGGGAAGGTTGAAGGTGAAGTGGCGTTGGGTCCAGGGCGGGGGCATGGGGAGATTGTAGGTGCGTTTACGCCAACTTAGAAGCGCTGGGCCCCCTGGGAGCGCCGGCGTCCCGCCGGCATGCTTACTCCGTTTCTTCTTGTTGGGTGGAAGGCAAGAAAGAGCTAAGTAAGCTGGCCGGCGGGACGCCAGCGCTCCCAGGGGTGCTTTTAGGCGATGTTCCGGTAGTATTCAGGCGTGAACGACGACAAGCCGGAATCTGCCTGGCGTTCCAGGGGCTTCCTCCCTCACTTTGATCAACCGAGTCTGGTTCAATCGCTGACTTATCGGCTGCATGACGCCGTTCCAGATTCCGTGGTCCAGTCCTGGAAAGCCGAATTGGCTTGGGTGGCGAGTCTTCAAAGAGAGGAGCCCCGGGAAGTCAAGCTGCGCAAGCTCATCGCCAGGTACGAGGACTCCGGTCACGGCGCCTGCTGGCTTCGTGACGCTCGCATCGCGGCTCTGGTGGAGGATGCGTTGCTGTTTTTTGACGGGCAACGCTACCGCCTTATTGCATGGTGCGTGATGCCTAACCATGTCCACGCCTTGATCGAAACCGAGGAGGCCTGGCCTCTTGCTGGGATCGTCCACTCGTGGAAGTCCTACACGGCTCACTCAGCCAACCAGACATTGGGGCGATCCGGCGATTTCTGGTACCGCGAATACCACGATCGCTTCATTCGCGATGAACAGCACTTGGTGAAGGCGCTGGCTTATATCGAGGAGAATCCGGTGAAAGCGGGGCTGGTAGCAGTGAAAGAGGAGTGGCGATGGGGTAGTGGATGGTGGCGGAGAGCGGAGGAGGGAAGAGAGTAGAAGCGGAGGACCCCTGGGAGCGCCGGCGTCCCGCCGGCATGCTTACTTCGTTTTTCTCTCTTCTGGGCTGGAGGAAAGAAAAAAGCTAAGTAAGCTGGCCTGCGGGACGCCGGCGCTCCCAGGGGGCTTGCTCGGGAGAGTTATCGTTACGCAGGCTCTGTGTTTCCCCTACGCCGACGCCATCCTTCTCTCCGGCTGAACCTCCTCCAGCTCCACCGACACCAGCTTCGAGACGCCTTTCTCTTCCATGGTGACGCCGTAGAGACGGGCGGCGACTTCCATGGTGAGCTTGTTGTGGGTGATGACGATGAACTGGGTGTCGGAGGCCATCTCGGTCAGCAGGTCGATGAAGCGGGTGGTGTTGACGTCGTCGAGGGGGGCGTCCACCTCGTCGAGGATGCAGAGCGGCGAGGGCTTGGTGCGGAAAAGGGCGAAGAGCAGGGCGATGGCGGTGAGCGCTTTTTCGCCGCCGGACATCAGCATCAGGTTCTGCAGGCGCTTGCCCGGCGGGCGGGCGAGGATCTCGATGCCGCTTTCCAGGACGTCTTCCTCGTCGAGCAGGCGCATCTCGGCCTCGCCGCCGCGGAAGAGGCGGGCGAAGATCTCGCCGAAGTTCTTGTTCACTTCCTGGAAGGTGGCGTTGAAGCGCTCGCCTGAGGCCTCGTTGATCTCGCGGATGGTGCGCTTGAGGCTCTCGACGGAGGAGGCGACGTCGGCGCGCTGGGTGGTGAGGAACTCGTAGCGCTGCTCCTGCTCGTCGTGCTCCTGGACGGCGAGGATGTTCACCGGCCCCAGGCGCTCCAGGGCGGCCTTGGTGCGGGCGAGCTCGCCCTCCAGGTCGGCGAGGTCGGCTCGCGGCTCGCCGGGGGCTTCGGGCAGTGAAGCCTGGAAGTCGTCGCGGAAGGTGAGGGCGAGATACTCGGCGTCCTGCTTCAGGCTCGCCTGCTGGACGCGCAGCTCTTCGATCTCGCCGCGCACGGCGTCGCGG
>Ga0075434_100002808_pt1 | contig 15420 bp, 8 predicted proteins | sample RhiMethybrSRZTD3_FD_75298 | JGI IMG/M metagenome (GOLD analysis project Ga0075434, IMG submission 75298) | Populus rhizosphere microbial communities from Tennessee, USA - Rhizosphere MetaG P. TD hybrid SRZTD3 | ecosystem: Host-associated > Plants > Roots > Rhizosphere > Soil | place: USA... | reverse complement strand
CGGCGAGATCAACGTCCTCGATCCCGGCGGGTTCGGCGCCGTGACGATCACCAAGTCGATCACCATCTCCTCGGAAGGGTTCGAGGCCGGCGTGCTGGTGTCCGGCACGAACGCCATCATCGTCAGCGCCCCTACCACCGCCGTGGTCGTCCTGCGTGGACTCGACATCGAAGGGCTGGGGACTGGCCTCTCCGGGATCAAGGTGCTGGGGGCCGGCGTGGTCCACGTCGAGAACTGCACGATCAACAACTTCACGCAGAGCGGCATCGAGTTCGTGCCCTCCGCCGCCGCCATCAGCACCAGTCAGCTCCACGTCAGCAACTCGATTGTTCGCGACAATTTCGGCTCCAACACCGGCGGAATCCATGTCAAGCCGGGTACCAACGTGACGGCCGTTGGAATGATCGAGAACACTCAGCTCAGGAACAACTCCGCTGGTCTACGCGTCGAGGACAACAGCAACGTGACGGCCAAGAACACCACCGCCGCCGGCAACTCCGGCAGCGGCCTCATTGCCGTATCGACCGTCGGGGGCGTGGTGACCCTGAATCTCGAGAGTTGTGTAGCGACCGGAAATGCGTTCGGCATCAGGGCGGATGGCGCCAACGCCACGGTCCGGTTCGCCCGTTGCATGCTCTCAGGTAACGGCACCAACGCCAACATATCCTCGAACGCGGGTGGTAAAACCGTCAGCTTCACCGGCACTAACGCCAACTCTGATACCAGCCTTGCGACCGGTCCCAACATCCCGCTGCAATAGGGACTTCAAAAGCCTTCGTGATGGTGGCCTGGCCGCGTGAGAGCCCTCCTCGCCAAGATCGGCGGGAGGGCTTTTCGTTCAGCTCACCCGCAGCACCGCCATCTTTCCGAATTCCTTGACCTTCTCATATCCCCCGGTCGCAAGGAGCTCGGCGATCAAGCGATGCGGTCCGATCGCAGGATCGGCAGCGTCGTCGAACACGACGGTCGCACCCTTGATCAGATGCGGCCGCCAGCTCTCGAAATCGCGCCGCACGCCCTCGTAGCGGTGATCGCCGTCGACCCATAGCAGGGCGACCGGCAGGCGCCAGCCCTGCACCACCTGCTCGCTGCTGAGACTGACTAGGCGCACCACGTGATAACAGCCCGTCTCGAGCATCGCTCGATAGAAGGCCCCTGCGTCGGCCGAGCCGAAGCGGCCTCCGAGCACGCCGGTGAAGGATTGGTGTGGCTCGATCGCGAAGACCGGGACCCGATGCCCATCGAGCGAGCCACGGCCGAGCGCGACCGTCGAACGTCCGCGATAGGCGCCCACCTCGACGATGCAGCCGCTTCGGACCTCGCGGGCGAGCTCGTAGAGCAGTTTCGCCTCCTCGAGGCTGGTCATCCCTTCGGTGCGGCCAAGGAATTCCTCGATCGGCCCGGCCGGCACGACATCGTAGGTGCTGCTGCGTATTGTTCCGTGCTGATCACTTTCCGATCCGCTGATCCCGGTGCCGCGCAGGCGAATAATGAGCGGCACGGTCAGCGTCATCGGATGACTGATGCCGTGCTCCCACAGCCCATCCTCGCCCCAGCAATCGCCGTGGTCGCCGCACATCATGATCGTCGAGCCGGCAAACCGCTCCAGCAGCGGACCCAAGGCCTCATCCACGAACTCCAGGCAGGCGCATTGCCGCAGGTGGCAGTCGGCCGAACGATCAACCGTCTGGAACGGGATACAGGGATTGTCCTCGCGGGCCCACGGCGCGCCTTCGTAATAGTAGGGGACATGGGTCTCGCCGATATTGAGGAACAGAAAGATCGGCGACCGTGGGTGCTGCGCCAGTTGCTGTTCGATCCAGGCGAGTTGGCGAGCGAGCGACCAGGAGTTTCCAGAGTAGAAGAACTCGTCGAGCTCGCTGATCAGGAGTTGAGCCGCCGGCGTGCTTGGATCGAACCAGCCGACTGCGCCGGAGCCAAGGGTGAAATAGCCCAGGCGCTTGAATCCTTCGATGATGTTCCGCCCTTCCAGAGTGAAACCCTCGCCGCCCTTGCCGGGAAAGGCCGCGCCGACGAGCTTGAAGATCTTCCCAAACTTCGGATTGATCAGCGGCGCTGCGACGCTCGCCACCCCCGGCGTGAAGCCCGCGAACATCGCCGCGTGCGAACCGAAGGTGAAGTGGGACGGTGCCTGCGCCTTGTGGACTGGGCCGACCTTCCGCATGGCCGGCACATTCGCACCGGCGAAGGTGTCGTAGCGGCAAGAGTCGAGAGTGACGAACAGCACGGAGCTGGAATCAATTCCCATATGTCGCTTTCACTGGCGGTGCCGAGGTAGTTGCGCGAAAGGCTGTCAGTCGATCACTGAGCTCCGCGGTTACGCCGGCATACCGGCTGTCGTCAACAAGATTGACTTGCTCCAACAGGTCGTTAGTGCGATCGAACAGGAGCGCAGGACAGTCGTCCGAATCGAATTCAATCTTCCAGCGCTGGTCAACGATCGCCGTGTGACCAAGAAACTCGCTGACGGCAAACTCTCGGTGTGTAGTCGCCTCACCCTCAATAAGAGGCCGAAGCGACTTGGCGTGCGATGGTCCTGAAAGACTTCCCCCTGCATAGTCGACGATGGTGGCGCCGACATCCATCAATTCAGCGATCACGCTCAGCTGCCGGTTCCCGCTCGGGGCATCGCCAAGAGGCGGCCGAATGATCAGAGGAACCTGGAGGACTTGATCCAGGAAATTTGCCTTGTAGATCAAGCCTTGATCTCCGTTCATTTCGCCGTGATCCGAAGCGAAGACAATAAAGGTCTGATCGATCTCACCCCGACTTCGAACTACCTCCAGTATCGCTCCAATCTGGTCATCGATCAACGTGACGTTGCCCGCGTAGTTGGTGCGCATTGCGCGAATCTCATATGGCTCAAGTCGCGGACTATAGAAGTCGGAATCGAAAGCCCGACGCAGCAGGCCACGGACCTGTTCATGTCCTTCAAGCCGCGGAATAGGAGACCCAATGTCCGTACGATCATAAAGGCTCGCATAGGGCTCCGGAGCGTCCCAAGGCTCGTGCGGCCCACCGAAGCTCACCCAGCAGAACCAGGGATGTTGACCCTCGAGGCCCGCCAGATAGCTCGCTGCCTGTCGTCCAACATAGACATCATAGTGATGCTCGACACCGAGCACCGAGGGCCTGACGATGTAGCGCTTCGTACTCACGCGATCTACCACGTCCTCGCGGTAGCCTTCCCAAATCCCCTTCTCCTGCCAGGACTGCGTCATGTTGCTCAAGACATGCGCGCTCGCGTGGGGACCGGTGGTCTCGTCCACCACCTGCAACCCATAAGCGTGCATGAGATGCAAGCGATCCCGCAGGTCGCCTTCGTGCGGATGAAGATGGGTCTTACCGAACAAGCTGGTGCGGTAGCCAGCAAGCTCGACGGCTTGCATCCAATTTCGACACTCGGGATTGAGAGTATAGACCCCGTTCTGGCATACCCCGGTCTGGTGCGGATAAAGACCGAGCGCGAGGCTGAAGCGGGCCGGGATGCACTCTGCAGAGTTGGTGATTACGTCGCGAAAAAGGAATCCCTCGCGCGCGAGCCGGTCGAGGTTTGGCGTTTGGACCCAACCGTTCACGACACCAAGTGCATCCGCACGCATCTGGTCCGCCATCAGAAAGAGGATATTTGGCTGCATCTTTCTCGCGCTCAATTGCCAACCCTTCCACTGAAGCGTCTCCATGGCGCCGACAGCGCCCGCTTGAGGTCAACCAGCCACTGGCGCACCAGCCAAGCGCGGGTGCTCTCCATGAAGGCGACCCGGTCTGCCCAAGCGGCACGCTCGGAGTCGAAAGCCTGACGCTCCGCTCCCAAGGAGCCAATCTCTTTCTCTTTGTTCGCCAGTTCCGCCCGAAGGGCGTTGATCTCCCGCTCTTTGTTCGCCAGCTCCGTCTCTTGGGCCTGGAAAGCGTTAGCCGCTTCCACGTTCGTATGTTCCTGTTCGCGGGAGATGCGAAACAGCTCCGAAGCGGAGGTTTGCGCTGCAAGAAGGAGCTCGGGCAACCGCCGCCAATAAACATCGCGATGCTTGGAGATGATGTAGGTATAGAGGCGCCGCCGCAGTTCCTCGTCGGCCATCGCCGAGACCATGGAGTTGGGACGCACGCGGTAATCAAAAGCCTCGCCTGGGAGATGCTGGAACTGCCATCCTCGCTCGGCCGCACCGATCCACAGCTCCCAGTCCTCCCAAGCCGGTAAGGTCGGGTCGTAGCCGCCGCAGGCGCTCCACACCTCCTTGCGCAGCAGGGCGCAGGCGTCGATGTAGTTGAACGGCAGCAGGCTATCGGCCTCGAACGGCGGCACGTCGACAGCGCCGTTGCGCAGCCCGAAGTCGTAGCGGTCGCCATAGACGACTCCGACCTCCGGCTGGGTGTCCAGGACGGCGAGAGCTGCCGTCACAAACCCGGACCGTAGCCGGTTGTCGGCGTCCAGGGGGAGGACATAGGGACTGCGGGCAAGATCGATGCCGCGGTTGCGCGCAGCGCCGAGGCCGGAGTTCTCCTGGTCGACGACGCGGTAACCGACCTGACGAAGGAGCTCCAACACCTCGAGCGTGCGCGGCTCTTTGGAGCCATCGTTGATGATGATCAGCTCGCGAGGCTCCTCGACGCACCGCTCGACACTGGCCACTGCCTCGACGAGGAATTCTCCGTGGTCGAAGCATGGAATGATGACCGAGAGACGCGGCTCGGCGGAGCCCGTGGGCTGTTCGCCATCCAGGGGAGTGACGCGCCAGAGATCGGCGCCCGAAAGGTCCGCGAGGGAATCGAGCTCGGCGAGGAGTGCCGTGCACTCGGGGTGAGCAGCCGCAACGAGCGGGATTAGGGGATCCTCGGGTCCCCAGGACTGAAACATGGCTGGATCGATGAGGCCGATGAGCGACGCTGCTCCGACCTCCAGGCCCAGCTGCTTGCACACCAGCTCAGTCAGCCCTTCAGGTTCGCGCAGCAGAGCCTCCGTGCTGAGCAGCAGCGAGCGTTCCCGGTGGCGCTGGTGGAACTCCAGGAGCTCACGGTTGTAGAAGGTCCAGATGCGGTAGGCGTACTCGGGATGGCGGAGGAAGACATCGGCCCCCAGGCGCTGCATCGAGTCCGCGACCGCCCAGGGATGGCGGTAGACGAAGACGTACCGCGCGTCTTCGAGGAGGGAGTCCCAGAAATCCAGCGCCAGAGTGGTGCGGGGATCCTTCCATCCCCAGATGCCGCCCTCGCGAGAGCGCTCGGCCACGAGGGCCTGTGCCTCTGGCCGGAAAGCTTCGAAGCCTTGGGGGTCCAGCCGCTCGCTCTCCGTCCATCCCCAGTCAGGATGTCCGCCGTCGCCGGGTGGCGTGGAGGCGTTGAGCATTCGCCGGTTCAACGCCAGGAAGTCCACGTCCTCGAAGTAGCCGCGCCGGTTGTTGCGGTCGGCCGCGAGCTGCCGCTCCCCCAGGTTCATGCCCAGGGCCGAGATCATCGAAGCGACGAGCGACGTTCCCGAGCGATGCATCCCTGCAACGATGATCGGCGACGATGCCCGAGTCAGAACCCGGGGCTCTGTGACGGCTGCCATGAGTGCGGATAGTACTGCGTCGAGCCCTCCCGCGTGCCTTCCCTGATATTCCAGAGGCTGCACGAGTGCTGGCTTGACTTGGCCGGCTCACTCCGGATCGGAGGTGACGTGGTAGAGTATTTCCTCTTGCAATGATGGGTCCTCTGGCATGCACTATCGTCGCCAACAACTATCTCGCCTACGCGCGGGCCTTCACCCGTTCGTTCTTGAAACGCCACCCGCACGGCCGGGTGTACGTCCTGATCGTCGACCGGCCGCAGCCGGGGCACGACTACGGGAGCGAGCCGTTCTCGGTCCTGTTCGTTGATCAGCTCGAGATTCCCCAGTTTCCCCATTTCGCCTTCCGCTACTCGATTCTGGAGCTGAGCACGGCGGTCAAGCCGCCATTCCTCCTCCACCTTCACCGTGTCCTCGGCATCGACCGGCTCTGCTACTTCGATCCCGACATCCTGGTGCTGGGGGACCTCGGCAAGCTCTACGAGCGGCTGGGCGAGGTGGACGCGGTGCTCACTCCGCACCTGACAGCGCCCATCGACGACTCAGCGGTGCCCTCGGAGCGGGAGATCCTGCTCTCGGGCATCTACAATCTCGGCTTCCTGGGCATTTCGTTCAACGAGCGTACCCTGGGCTACCTCGATTGGTGGTCGCGCCGGTTGTACCGGGAATGCCTGCACGACGTTGCCAAGGGGCTGTTCGTTGACCAACGCTGGATGGACTTTGCGCCGGCATTTCTCCCCCGGGTGGAAATCCTGCGCGACCCGGGCTACAACGTCGCCTACTGGAACCTCGCTCACCGCACCCTGGAGAAGCGCGACGGGTCGTGGCGCGTCGAAGGCGAACCCCTTCGATTCTTTCATTTCAGCGGTTACGATTTCCGGCGGCCGGAGCAGATCTCGAAGTTTCAGAACCGCTTTACTTTCGCGGACCGTCCTGACGTCGCTCCTCTATTCCGGCTTTACGAGGAGAGCATCCGGCAGGAAGGTCAAGAAACCCTGCACCACTACCCGTACCAGTACGGCCGGTTCGACAACGGCTTGGTCGTGCCGGAGGTGGCCCGCCGGGCCCTGCGGCAGATCGATCCCGAGGGCAAGCGCTGGTCCGACCCGTTCTCCACCCTGGAGCCGGACTGCTTCTTCGACTGGCTGCGCCGGCCTGTCGACGACAATGCCGTTCCCTTGCCCCGCCTCGCCCTCCTTCTCTGGGACCACCGCGAAGATCTCCAACGGTTCTTCGTCCGCCCTTGGAAAGAGGACCGCCTGCGCTTCGCGCACTGGTTCGTCGAGAGCACCAACGCTCCTGAACAGATCGATCCAGCGTTCACCGAGGCGGTGGCACGAGCTCTACGGCGCCACGGAGAACCGGTATCGAGGCAGGAGCGCAAGGGAGAGGCGCCGGAGGACCTTGCAGACCTCCTGGATCCGCAGAGCTGGCAACGCCTGTCGAGCCTCACCAAGGAGGAGATCGATTGGCTGACGTCCGACGCCAGCTTCGAGCCGCGTAGGCGACCCCGGGTGCCGCGACTGGCGATCGAGATGCACCGGCGCCGCGCCGACCTCCTGCGTGCCTTCCCCGATCCGCTCGGAGTCAACCGGGAGTCGATGGCCCTCTGGTACTCCACCTTCGGCAGGTACGAGTATCAGCTACCCGAGCAGGTCGTCCTCCCCATTTTGCGATCGCTGCCTTGGCGCAAACAGGCCTGGGCCCGTCTCTGGTGGGAGCGGCAGCGCCGCCGCAAACCGGCGAGCAAGGCGTTCGACCCGGTTGACGACACTCTAATGTATTCTTACGGTCCTTCCTCTGGGCTCACCGGGATCAACGTCATCGGCTGGGCGACGGCCCCCACGGGAGTTGGCGAGGCGTGCCGAGGCACCCTGGTGGCGTTGTCGCGAGCGGGTGTTCCCAAAGCACTTTGGACCCTGGACGGGCGACTCGACGGCGCACCGGGTGCGACCGCGGAGGGGGAGGGGCAGGAGGGACTTCCCTACGAAATCAGCCTCTACCATGTCAATGCCGATATGGTTGAAACGATACAGCGCCGTTTCCCTCTCTCTTTCACCGCAGGCCGCTACCGGATCGGCTATTGGTTCTGGGAGCTCTCGCACTTCCCTCTCAACTTTTCCCACGCGTTCCGTCACGTTGAGGAGGTCTGGGCCCCCACGCGTTTCTGCCAAGAGGCTTTCCGGCCCATTTCCCCGGTCGAGGTGCGCTGGGTGCCGCCGTGCGTCGTCCCCACCAAGGCAGTGCCCGCTGACCGTAAAGATCTCGGTATCGATCCGCAGAGCTTTCTCTTTTTCAACGCCTTCGATGCCCTGAGCGTGCCGGAGCGGAAGAACCCGAAAGGTCTTCTCGCCGCCTTCGCCCGTGTGGTCCGCAAGAGCCAGAGACCGGTCCACTTGCTGCTGAAGGTGAATCACGGCGAAGCGGAGCATGCCTATATCGAGGACCTCCAGCGGCGGGCCGAGGGCCTTCCCGTCACCCTGATGAGCGGCACGCTCGGTCGCAACGCCCTCAACCGGCTCACCGCAGCCTGCGACGCCTATGTCTCTCTCCATCGTTCCGAGGGACTGGGGCTGCCGCTCATCGAGGCAATGTACCTTGGAAAGCCGGTGATCGCTACCGGTTACGGCGGGGTGACCGATTTTCTGGACGAGACCACCGGTTTCGTCGTGGGCCACAACCTGACCGTTCTCGAGCGGCCGTTGGGGCCCTATCCGGCCGGCGCGGTATGGGCTGATCCGGACGTGGACCACGCCGCCGAGCTGATGATCGCCCTGGCGAACCGGCCAGCGGCCGGCGCCGAAAAGATCGAGCCCGCCCGTCGCAGGGTCCTCGGCCTCTACGCCCCTGAGGCGGCCGGCGAGCGCTTCCAGCGGGAGCTGGAAAGAATTCGCGAGGCGAAAGGTAGTCTCCTTGCAGTCTCCGCTTAGCGTCAACGGCTTCTCCTTGCGCACCGCCGGACGGGTGCTGCGGGCCGAGGGACTACTGGCTCTGCGCGACCGCATCTCCGATCGTTGGCGGGAGCGCAGCCGCCGGCAGTCTTTCGTTGCCGCTGGCAGTCCCCTGGGCCTACCCACAACACCGGTGCTCAATCTGCTCAGCACCGCCCCCACCCCGCGCCTGGGCGGGCTCCAGGCCCAACTCCTCCACCGCATCGAAACCGAAGCCGAGCGGCGCCCGTTGGCACTGCTCTATCCCGAGCCCGGAGCGTTTCGCCTGGAGGTGGCCGCCCGCGGCAGGAGACGCTCCCTGATGATCGCCGAGGACTCTTCCCTGTCGCCTGTGGCCCTGACGGATCCCGCCTTCGAGCGGGCCGTCGCCAAGGCCGCCTCCGAAGTCGGCGCTCGCGCCCTCCACGTCGAGGGTCTGGCCGCGGTACCCCTCGGCTCTCTGCTCGCGCTGCACCGCGGCGGGCTGCAACTCGTCCTCTCGGTTCACGACTTCAGTCTTTTCTGTCCACGCCCGCACCTGCTCGAGAGCCCCGAGCCGCGATTCTGCAACTACTCGCGGGATCTGGAGCGTTGCGCGCGTTGCCTCCGCCACGACTGGCAGTTGGCTCCCAGCTTCCAGGAGACGCGGCGGTCCCTGGCGCGCGAGCTCCTTCTCGCCGCTGCGGCCGTGGTGTATCCCTCGCAGTTTCTCCGTGACCGTTACTTGGAGCTGTTCTGCATTCCGCCCGACAGGCAGCGGGTGATCGAGCCCTCAGGGCCCATCGCCGGAGGCCCGCCGCCTTCTTTAGAGCCGCCAGTGCGCCATGTCGCCTACCTCGGGAGCGTGCAGCCGCACAAGGGAGCGCTCGTCTTCGAGGAGGTCGTTCGCCGGATGCCGGTTGAGAGTTACTCCGGGCTGCACTGGAGCGTCTACGGCGGCGGCGACCCTGAGATCCTGCTGCGCCTCCGCCGCCTTCCCCATCTCAAGGTGAGGGGCTATTACCGCGCCGGCTCGCTGGTTGAGCTCCTGAAACGGGGCCGGGTGGACCTCGCCCTGCTCCTTTCCATCGTGCCGGAATCCTACAGCCTCGCGCTCTCGGAGTGCCTCGCCGCGGGCGTGCCGGTCGTCGCCTTCGATCACGGCGCCATCGCCGAAAGGGTGCGGAAGCACGGCGGAGGATGGCTTGTCGAGCCCGAAGCCGGAGCCGCGGGAATCGCCTCCGTGCTGGCGTCGCTGGCGGCTGGCGATCTCCCGATCCCGAATCCGCCGGCCAGCGAGGCCGCCGGACTTTCCTCCTCGGGCGATGACGCCAGCGCCTTCGAAGAGCTCTATCGGGAGCTGGGGCTGAGCCGCGCAGATCTCTGCGCCGTTTCCTGACGCTTGAGTCCGCCTCGGCTCCCGCCCGCTGCTAGGATACGCGGGCCATGCACATTCCCTCTCCCCTGCTGATGATTCCTGGCCCCGTCGAGGTCTCCCCCGGCGTCCTTGCCGCCGCCGCCGGGCCGCCACCCGGCCACACCGCACCACGCCTCATCGAGGCCTTCAGTACGTCGCTCGGGCGGATGCGTCAGGTCTGGCAGGCGGACGCGACAGGCCAGCCGTTCATCCTCGCCGGCAGCGGCACCCTTGCCATGGAGGTGGCGGCGGCCAACTTGCTGGAGCCCGGAGACCGGGCGCTGGTGCTCAACACCGGCTTCTTCTCGGAGCGGATGACGACGATCCTGGGCCGCACCGGCGCGTCGGTGGTCGAGATCGCCGCGCCGGTGGGCGAGGCACCAGGGATGGATCGGGTTCGGGAAGCCCTGCGACAGGACGGGCCTTTCAAGGCCCTCTTCGCCACCCACGTGGACACCTCGACCGGCGTACGGGTCGATCCCGAGCCCCTCTGCCGCCTGGCGCGCGAGGCCGGCGCCCTCGCCGTGTTCGACGGCGTTTGCGCCGCCGCCGGCGAGCGCTTCGCGATGGCGAGCTGGGGTGCGGACCTCTACTTCACCGCCTCGCAGAAGGCCATCGGCCTCCCTCCGGGGCTGGCGCTGATGGTGGCCGGCGAACGGGCCCTTGCCGCCCGCGAGTCCCGCCGCGCCGGGCCGCCTCCGCTGTATCTCGACTGGCAGTCCTGGCTCCCCGTCCACCGCGCCTACGAGGAGGGAAAGCCGAGCTACTTCGCGACCCCCGCCACCGGCCTGGTGATGGCCCTGGAGGCTGGGCTCGGAGAGATCCTGGAAAACGGCATCGACGCCCGGGTCGCGGCCCACGCCCAGGCCGCTGCGGCGCTGCGGCACGCCTGGCGGGAGCTCGGCCTGGGAAGCGTGCCCGAGAGCGACGCGGTAACCGCCAACACCCTCTCGGTCCTTTTCTTTCCCTCCGGCATCGACGCCTCCCTGCTATCGAAGATCGCCGCCCGCGGCGTCACCGTGGCCGGCGGCCTCCACCCGGCGGTGAAGGCCACCTCCTTCCGCATCGGCCACATGGGCTACACCGTGACGCGGCCGGACTACCTCCGGCGAACCGTCGAAGCGGTGGCCGGAGCGTTGAGAGAAGCGGGCGCCGCCGTGGACGCCGAGGCGGCAGTGAGGGCGCTGGAGGGTGTCAGTTCTACTTCATTGCCTTCGCCGTCACTCTGAGCAACTGCGGCGCCCCTCCAAAGTCACGTAAACCCCTTGAAAATCAGTATTTTTATGGTACCCTCAAGTCGCCGGGACGGCGTATATCATGAAATCCGCGCCTTTGGCGCATGGGGCCCACGACGTAAGGAGTTGCCAAAGACGCCCATGCCTAGCTACCGCGTACCCAGAAACCGCGTGCGACGCTACGTCGCGTCTCTCTGCCTGCTCGCCCTGCCTGTCACTTCCCTCACCGACGCCCAGAGCCTCGTCGGCTCGCGGGAGTCGTTGCTGCGCCAAGACGAACGGGCGCAAGCGGAGGGCTTCACCTACCTGCGCACCGCGGCCGACGTTCGCGACTATGCCAAGCGCGGCCTGCTGGTGCGCGTGAGCGGCAACGCGGACTACGACGTCGAGTCCGACGAAGTCTCGTTCCCCTACGCCCGCCCGGAAGTCAAGCTGTTCATCGAGCGGCTGGCCGACCAATATCGTAGCGCCTGCGGCGAAAAGCTGGTGGTGACCAGCCTCACCCGGCCGATTACGCGCCAGCCCCGCAACGCCTCGGTCCTCTCCGTTCATCCCACCGGCATGGCGGCGGACCTGCGCCGCAGCTCCAGCTCCTCGTGCCGGACCTGGCTGGAAGCCACGCTCCTGGACCTCGAAGGCCGCAACGTGCTGGAGGCCACCAAGGAGCAGTACCCGCCGCACTACCACGTGGCGCTCTTTCCCGCTCCCTACCTGCGCTCGATCAACTCGGGCGAGCTGCCGCGCGTCGAGGTCGCCGCAGTCGACGTGCCCGACGTTCCTCCGCTCAGGCACGCCACCCGGGCTCGGCATGCCGTCTCCAGGCGATCCCACAGGTCGCACGCGGTACTCGCCGCCAAGCGCAGCGGCCATCTGAGGCATGCCACGAAAGGCAAGCGGGTCCGCGTCAGCCGCGGCGACAGCTTGTGGAAGATCTCCCAACGCAGCGGCGTCAGCGTCTCCCGCATCAAGAAGGCGAACGGCGTCCGCTCCCGCCATCTGAAACCGGGACAGGTCCTGTCGATCCCCGCCCGCTAGACAGCACCAGCCGCCGGTTCTAAGAACGCCGCACCAGACGGTGGGCGAAAATCTTCTGCTGCAGGCCCTTGAGCTGGAGCTCGCCGAGCGGCTCGGTGCGAAGGGCGCCGTTCAGCAGCCGCTGCGTCTCGGGGCCCAACGCCACGTCGCCCGGCTGGGCGACGAGCGCCTCCAGGCGGGCCGCCACGTTCACCGTGTTGCCCAGCACGGTGTAGTCGACGCGGCGGGCGCTGCCGATGTCGCCTACCACCACCGGACCGCTGTTGACGGCGACGCGAGCCTTGAAACCTGGAAGCCCCTCGGCGGCCCGGTTGGCGCTCCAAATGTCGAGCCCATCCTGGATTTCGAGAGCAGCGCGGACAGCGCGCAGGGCATGGTCCGGCTGCGCCACCGGCGCGCCGAAAAAGGCCATCACGCAGTCGCCGATGAACTTGTCGAGGGTGCCGCCGGCGCGGAAGATGGCCTCGACCGCAAGGTCCAGGAAGGCGTCGAGGGACTCGGCCACGATCTCGGGAGGCGCGTTCTCGGCAAAGGCGGTGAAGCCCACGAGGTCGGCGAAGAGCACCGTGGCATGAGCGCTACGCAGGCGTTGCATGCCCTCGTCGCCGCGCCGTAGAACCTCTTCGATGACCGCGGGCGAGTGGTAGCGCTCGAGACGCGTGCGCACCAATTTCTCGAACTCGGCTTTCCTCGCGTAGCGGATGCGCTCCACCGCCACGGCCACGTAGTTGGCGAGGGTGGTTAGCACGTCGAGGTCCCGCTCGCCGAAAGCTCCGACCTGAAAGGGAGAATCCACCTGGATCACGCCCATGATCTGGTCGTTCGACCACAGGGGTGCGCACATCGCGGAGCGGATCTGGTGCAGGCGGATGGAATCGCCTCCCGACAGCCGCTGGTCGGCCTGGGCGTCGAAAGTAACGAGCGCCACCCGCTCCTGCATCACCGACCGCAGCATGGTGCGCGAAACGGGCACCTCGCCGGCGGGGCGGAACTGCACCCGCTCCTTGACCCGGGCCAGCTCGCAGACGAGCTCTCCCGAGTCGTTCGACAGCAGGATGAACCCGCGGTCGACGGGAAAGGCCTCGAACGCCAGCTCCATCACCCGGGAAAGAACCTGGTCGACCGAATCGGCGGCCGTGAGCATCCGCGCCAACCGGGTGAGAAACCCGAACATGCGGTGGACGTAGGCCTGCTCGTCCGTCGCGCCGACCTGGGGGATCGCCGCCGCCGGCTGGTCGAGCCCATAGGCGGCCGCGAACGCGGCGAGCGGCCGGATGATGGTGGCATTGCCGAGACCGCCCTCGCCGTCGTCCGTGGCCGGCTTCGGCTTTACGCTCTGGGCCTCTTCCGTCTCGACCCGGATCTCGAAAGAGCCGATGCCCAGCACGTCCCCGGACCGCAGCGAGGCCTTTTCAACCGGCACGCCGTTGACGTCCACGCCGTTCGTGCTCTTGAGGTCGTGGACCGACCACCCTTCCGCCTCGCGCAGGATCTCGGCGTGATAGCGCGAAACGGAGACGTCCGCAAGTACCAGGTCATTGTCGCTCCCCCGGCCCAGGCGAACCCTGCCGCCGGTCAGAGAAATAGCCCGATCCTCATCGTTGACGACGTAACGCAGACGTAGCATGGAATGAAGAATGATAGCAGCCCTCGGGATCGAGCGTCCTCTACGGCTTGATCTCGATCCCCGGCTGCCCGGCCTTCTTCAGCGCGGCGTTGAGCGTAGCCAGATCCTTCGTCTTCAGCGTCTCCCAGGCCGCCAGGGCGACGGCGAGCGACTTTCGCGCCTGGTCGAAGCCGCTCACGGCATCGGGCGACGGCGTGTTGTCCGCGCCGTCGACGGCCGTGGCCACCCCGTCCAGCGCAACGCCGACGGCGCGCAGGCTGGTGAGCGACTTCGGGGGCACCCACCACTGGCCGGGAGGCGCCGCGCCTTCGAGCTCGCGGACGCGAGCCTCCAAGGCGTCGAGAGCGGCGGCGATCTTGGCGTTGGCGGCACCGGCAGTCTTTCGCCGCTCGGCGAGAGCTTTAGCCAACGCCGCGGCCTCGCGGGACGCCGCTCCAAGCCGTCCTTTCTCCGCCTCGATGCGCCGAGCCAAGGCGAATTGCGCGGCGTAGCCTGCCGCCGGCAGCGACACGCGCGGGTCGGGCACCACGGTGAGCGGCTGGGTGAGATGCACGCCGTCTACCTCCAGCACTGCCGTGTAGCGGCCGGGAGGCACCCACACGCCGTCGGCCCTGAGGGCCTCGATCGGCGTTTGAGAGGAATAGCGCAAGGGCCAAACAAAACGGTGATGCCCGGGCGCCGTGGAGAGCTGCACCGGGGCCGGCACCCATTGCGGCGCGATGGCGAGCTTGGCGAGGTCCGGCTTCGGCGCCGCGTCCGCGCTGCTGTAACGCCGCACCACATCACCGTGATCATCCCGGATTTCCAGCGCCACCGGCTGCTTCGCCGCCGTCTTCAGCACGTAGTCGATGATCGCTCCCGAAGGCCGGTTGGCAGCTGCGGCCTCGTCTTTGGGCATGGGTGTGCCGGTGAATCCCGCCGGCCGCATCCGGACGGCCGGGGCCGGCGCGAAAAGCCAGGCGGCGGCACTGGCCACTTGGGGTTCGAGCTGGCGCAGCGGCGTCACGTCGTCAAGCACCCAGAAGGCGCGGCCGTGAGTGGCGATCACCAGGTCCTCGCCGTGCACTTCGAGGTCGCGCACCGAGGTCACCGGCAGATTGGCCTGCAACGGCTGCCAGTGGTCGCCGTCGTCGAAGGAGACGTAGACGCCCTTTTCCGTGCCGGCCCAGAGCAATCCCTTGCGCACCGAGTCCTCGCGCACGGCGTTGACGAAGGTGCCCGCCGGAATGCCCGTCACGATCAATTTCCAGTTCTGGCCGCCGTCGTGGGTGCGGTAGATATAAGGATTGAAATCGTCCAGACGATGCCGGTCGACGGCCGCGTAGACGGTCTCGGCGTCGAAGTGCGAGGCGTCGAGAATCCCGATCTTGGACCACGGGGTAATCGCCGCCGGCGTAAGGTTGGCCCAGTGCGCGCCCTCGTCACTGGTGCGCCAGATCAGGCCGTCGTCGGTGCCCACCCAAAGGTCGTGATCGGCCAGCCGCGAGGGCGCGATGCTATAGATCACGCCGCGGCGGGGACCGGATTGCAGGTTGTTCGCCGCCGTCACCGCGTCGAGATTGGCGGGCGTGCCCGGATCCTCGCGCGTCAGATCGGGGCTGATCACCGTCCAATGCTCGCCGCCGTCGTCG
>Ga0075434_100002807_pt1 | contig 15421 bp, 13 predicted proteins | sample RhiMethybrSRZTD3_FD_75298 | JGI IMG/M metagenome (GOLD analysis project Ga0075434, IMG submission 75298) | Populus rhizosphere microbial communities from Tennessee, USA - Rhizosphere MetaG P. TD hybrid SRZTD3 | ecosystem: Host-associated > Plants > Roots > Rhizosphere > Soil | place: USA... | reverse complement strand
GTATCGGCCGGGCAGGCGAATGCGGTGGTCACCGACCGCGGCCTGTTCCCACTTACGGTCACGCCCGCGGAGGCCGCGGACGGCGCCCGCCGGCCCGCGAGCAGGCGCGACTTGGCCATAGTCTTCCAAAGCATCGCGGCACTCGTCTCGGCGGGCGTGCCGCTCGAGCGCGCGGTGGCGTCGAGCGAGGCGCTCGCCCGCGGAGTCTTGCGCGATGCGCTCAGCGATACTCGTACCCGGCTGCGCGAGGGGGAAGGTTTCGCGCAGGCGCTCGGGGCTGCTCGCGGCGTGGTACCGGGCATCGTGCTCGGGATGCTCCGCGCCGGGGAGCGAGGGAGCCAGCTTCCGCTCGCGCTCGAGCAGGTCGCCAGCCACTTGGAGCAGGAAGCGGAGCTCGTAGCAAGAGTGCGCCAGGCGCTCGCGTATCCGCTGCTGCTGGCCGTCGTTGGTGTCGCGTCGGTGCTCATGATCGGGACGGTGATCGTGCCGCGGTTCGCCGACCTGCTCGGCGACCTGGGGCAGGAGCTGCCGCCCGCGACGCGCGTCCTGCTCGTCGGGTCGAGCCTCCTCTCCCATTACTGGTTCCTGCTCATCCCCGCGGTGGCAGGCGTGGTGGCGCTCGGCGTGGAGGGGGCGCGCCGCCCGGCGAGCCGCCAGCGCATCGAGGAAGCATTGCTCGCGGCGCCGTTCGTCGGGCCGGTGCGGCTCGCGCTCGCCACCTCGCGCATCACGCGAGCGTTGGGCGGGATGCTCGCGGCTGGGATGCCGCTGCTGGCTGCGCTCGCGGCGGCCCGCGAAGCGGCGGGCGATCTCGCTGTCGCCGCGCGGCTCGAGCGAGCCCGCGAGCGTGTCACGCAGGGCGCACCCCTCAGCGCGTCGCTTGACCGGGAAGGCGCACTCGCACCGAGCGCGCTGCAGCTCGTGCAAGTGGGAGAATCGAGCGGTCGGTTGGCCGACATGGCGCGGCGGGCCGGGGACCTCGCCGCCCAAGAAGCGGAACGGGGCTTGAAGGCGCTGGTGACGCTGGTCGAGCCGGCGCTGATAGTCGCGTTCGGTGGCTTGGTGGCGTTCGTGGCGGCGGCGCTCCTCCAGGCTGTGTACTCGATTCGGCCATAGTCAATGCGGAACGCGAACCCCGGAAAGCGGAACGCAGGGATTACGCTCATGGAGCTGATGGTCGTGGTGGCTATCCTCGGACTTGTCGTGGGTATGAGCGGTCTTGCGTTCGTGAGTCTCCGCCTACCTCGCGAGTCTGAATGGATGCTGCAAGCACGGGCCGCAAGAGCACGCGCGATTCGTGAAGGCATTCCGACTGCTTTTCCGGCCGGCCGACCGCCCGTCGACCCGTCCGCCCTGTTCCTCCCCGATGGTCGTGGCATCGGTCCCGGTGCTGACCTTCTGACCGGAGCTCCTCTCGATGCTCCGAAGTGACCGCGGTATCGCGCTCCTCGAGGTGCTCGTGGCGCTCGCGATTCTGTCGGGGGCGGGACTGGCGCTGCTCGACCTCGTGACGGGCGGGCTCCGCGCGGAGCGAGACGCACGTGAGCGCGAGCGCGTACTGGCCGTGGAAGAACGCGTTCTCACTGCGTTCACGCTCCTCACGCGAGACGAGCTGGATCGCCGGTTGGGCCGTCATCCGATCGGTGAGCTGATCGTCGAGATTCAGCATCCCGAGCGGACGCTCTATCGAATCGCCGTCTCGCAGCAGGCGTCGTCGCAGGTAGAGGATCTCGTTACGGTCGTGTACAGGAGGGAGCCAAGGAATGGGCCTTGATGTCCGTCGACTCGGTCAACGTGGATTCACGCTCGTGGAAATACTGGTGGCCCTGACCATCGGCGCCATTGTCGTGCTTTTCGCGCACGAACTGTTCGGAGCCGTCGCCGACCGCGGTCGGACACTCACGGTGGCACGCGCGGCCCTCGATCGCTCCGCGAACGCCCGCCGCTGGCTCGACGCGACGTTCCTCTCGCTCGACGTGGGGGCAGAGGGCGCCGCTGGCTTCGACGGGCGTCCCGACCATGCCGCGTTCGTGTCGTGGCTGCTCACGCCGGACGGCTGGTTCGAGCGGCACACGGTCTCTTTGGCCCGTAACAACGACCGGCTGGTGGCGAGCGTCTGGCCGGGCCAGCCGATCGCCCTGATGGATAGCGTGGTGGAGGTGGCGTTCGACTACCTGCTCGAGCCGGGCGCCGAGTCCCGCTGGGTGCGCGAATGGGTGAGCCCAGTGAGTGCCCCCGTGGCCGTGAGGATGCGGATTGAGAAAGCGGGATGCCCTAAAGGACTCCCTGTCGGTCGCGGGATGCGAGATGCGCAATGCGTGGTGGACACGCTGCTTTTCCTCATCAAGGAGCGGGGATGAGTAGTCGCGGGTTCGCACTGCTTGCGGTCCTTTGGACGCTCACCGCTGTCACGGCGTTCGCGGGCGCTGCCTTGGCCGTGGCAAGACTCGGGAGCACAACGACACGTAATCGGGTCCTTCTCGCGAGGGCTGCGTGGGCCCGCGAGGGGTGCGTCGAGATCTTGCAGGCTCGTTTTGCGCAGGATGCCTCCGTCCGCGACCTCAACGCTGTCGACCTCGGCCGAGGCACGTGGTGCAGCGCCACGCTCGAGGATCCATCCGCCAAGCTCAACCTGAACCTCGCAGACCGTCCGGCGCTGATCACGGTTCTCCAGGCGGTCGTGCATCGTTCGATCGCTGTGGATTCGCTCGCCGATGCGTTACTCGACTGGCGCGACCCGGACGCGGTGCCTCGGCCACTCGGTGTCGAGTCGTCGAGGAACCGCAACGGACCATTCGCCGACGCTTGGGAGCTGCGCTACGTGCGCGGCTTCACGGATTCACTCGTGGCGCGACTCACCCCTTTCATGACTACCCGCGGCACAGGCGTGATCAACGTGAACGCCGCCTCGCGGGCAGTCCTGGCGACGCTGCCCGGAATCACGGAGGAAACCGTTCGGATCGTGCTGATGCACCGCAGCACTGGCCCACTACCCGACGCGGACGTCCTCGCAGGGTTGCTCTCTCCCGGCGGCCGCGCGACGCTCCTGGCGAGCTACCCGGAGTTCGTGCGGGCCACCGTGTTCGCACCGCCCCAGCTCGTGGGCGTCGTCACAGGAGGGGTGCGAGGCACACCGATCACGGCTCGGGTCACACTCACCACGGTCCCAGTCGCGGGAAGGCTCGCGGTGATTAGGAGGGAGACGGAATGATCCGCACTCCCCCGCTCGTTCCCAGGCTGAATCCTGGGCCCGTCCGACGCTATGCTGAAGCACCTCAGGGGATGTGCCCTTCAGGGCAGTGCGACGCCGGGCCCACGCTTCAGCGTGGGTATACGCGAGGTGGCGAATGATCGGGCTCCCTTCCCGGAGTCCTGTGCTCCGCCTCCGCGTGGGCCGCTCGGCCCTGCGCGCCGAGGCGATCGAACGGGGGGCAGTCACGTGGGCCGGCGAGACGAGCTACGGGAACGCGGTGGAGCTCGCCGATGCCATCGCCCGCCTCGCGGCAGAGCCGCCGCGGGCATGCCGCCGCCTCGTGGTCTCCCTCGACCGTCCGCCGGCGCAGCTCCGCACCCTCACCGAGCTACCACCGGTGAAACCGCGACATCTCGCAGCGCTCGTGGCGCAGCAGTCGGGGCGGTTCTTCCGGAAGAACGGTCAACCGCTCGTCACCGACGCCGCCTGGGTCGGCAAAGGACCGACGCGCGTGGCGCATGCGGCAGCCGTGGAGGAACCGCTCGTCGAGGCGGTCGCTGCCGGCGCGCGGGCGGCGGGGTTGTGGCTTGAGACGATCGTACCGGCGGGCGAAGCGGCGCTGCTCAAGCTGCTCCCCAAGTCCGAACGTGAGAGTCGGGAGCGCGCGGCCCTCGCCCGTACCCGACGGCTCACCGTGGCCACTTGCGGCGCGTGGCTTGCAGCTGGTGCCCTGTTCGTCGGCCGGGTTTTCTGGGAGCGTCGCAACGTCGAGCGGGAGCTGGGGGCGCTCTCGCAGCCGCTCGCCGCGGTGCTCCAGGCGCGTCGCGAGCTGCGGGATGCGGAAACAACGCTCAACGCCATCACGGCGGCCGAGCGGGATCGGGGACTGAGTCTGGGCCTGCTCGCCGCGGTGACCGGAGCGCTTCCCGACTCGAGTGTCCTGACGAGCCTCGCATGGAATGCGGACGGCACCGGAGTCCTCGTGGGTGGCGCACGCCACGCCACCGATGTCGTGGCGCGACTCGATCGCCTCGGCACCCTGGCCGGCGTTCGGCTCGGCGGTCCCGTGGTGCGAGAGTCGATCGCAGGGAGAGAATGGGAGCGCTTTACGATCCTGTTTGGGAGGGAACTGGGAGCGGGGAGCAAGGACCAGGGAGGATCGGGATCATGACGGCACGCGACCGGCGTGCGCTCTTCGTTGGTGGAGGGGTCGTGCTTGCCGCCTTCCTGCTGCTCCGCGTTCTGCCTTGGACGCTGCGATCTGCGCTCGCCGCCGAAGTGGGCCTGCGCCAGCGGTCGGCCCTGCTTGCACGCGCCCGCGCGGACTTGGCCGAGGCGGGCGGGCTACGCGATTCCGCCGTCGCACTCGGACAGGCGTTGGTCGGACTGGCGCCCAAGATCCTCAGCGGGAATTCGCCCGCCGAGGCGGTAGCCGACCTGTCGGGTCGGGTGAACCTCGCGGCGTCCAGGAATCAGGCCAAGCTCGAGCGCGTGGACCCACTGACCGACTCGGCAGTCGCTGGGCGATTGCATCGCGTCGCACTGCGGGCGGCGTTCGAGTGCGACATCCGGGGGCTGGTGGGCACGCTTCAGGTCCTCACATCTGGGAAGGCTGCCCTCGCGGTGCGAGAGCTCCGGGTCACGGCTGTAGACGCGAGCGCAGCAGATAGGAGCCCGGAGGTGTTGCGGGTTGAGATGACGGTGGCGGGGTGGTTTCTGGAAGGCCGGGATGCGGGAGGCGGGATGCGGGAGGCACGATGAACGTGCGCTCGATTAATGCCGCACTGCTCGCGACTGCCTCGCTCGGGTTGGCGCTCGGTGTGCGGCTCGCTGCGTGGCCGCTCGTCCGAGTCGTCGTCCCGCCACCTGCGAGCGCCGCAGTCATGGCCTCCACCGCGGTCTCACCGCTCGAACCAGACTCGCTCGTCCATTTGCTCATCGCGCGGGATCCGTTTCGCGTCACGCGCCGTCCGAGCAACGTCGTCTACGACCCGGTACGGCTCGCACAACCGGCCACTCCGCCTCCGCCGAAGCCGGCGCTCGTGCTCGTAGGAATCGTGTGGGACAGCGGGCGCGATCCCACAGCGCTTGTCGAGGGGCTGCCCGGCGTGGATGGGCCACGCCCGGTGCGGAGCGGCGAAACGATTGCGGGCCTCCGGGTGAAGGCGATCAAGCCCGATCGGGTCGTGATCACCGGGCTCGACACGACATGGACCCTGACCGTGAGGGAGCCATGGCGGTAAAGGCGGGGGCGGTTGCCACGGTGGTTGCACTCGTTCTCGGCGCGCCTGTCCCGCTCGCGGCTCAGGACACGACCGCGGTTCGGGCGGTCAAAGACAGCGTCTCGGTCCGGTTTGTGGACGCGGATGTCCGGGGTGTCATCCAGGTACTCGGTCGCTATCTGCCCAAGCCTGTGCTTGTCGGTGCCATTCAGCCGGTACGCGTGTCGCTGGAGACCCCTGCACCGGTGGCCCGCACGGCCGTGCGCCAGCTACTCAAGGGCCTCGTCGAGTCTCAGAATCTCGAGTTTAGCGAGGACTCGAGTTTCTTCCGGATCGGCCCGCCACGCCCCGTGCCGCCCAGCGGGGGAGGGCTGCCGCCTGCGGGTGGTGCGGTTGGGCAGGGTGCTGCCCAGGTTCAGCTCTTCGTGATCCGTCTGAAGCACGCCCGCGCGTCTGACGTCGCCGCGACCGTCAACCTGTTGTTCGGCGCGGGAGGTGAGTTCTCCGGTCGGGCCGGTCTCGCTGCGCCCACGCTTTCCGACGAGCTGCGGCGCAACGTTGTGCCGCCGGTCGGCGCCCCTTTAGCCGCACCCGGTGCCGCTGCTGCAACACCAAGTACGAGACCCGCGGCGCTCGCCGGTCCCGTCACGATCGTGCCCGACGAGCTGACGAACTCCCTGCTCATCCGGGCCTCCCAGGTGGACTTCGACGTACTGCGGCAGGGCGTCGAGCAGCTCGACATCCGGCCGCTTCAAGTGCTCATCGAGGTCATGATCGTCGAAGCACGCCACGACCGCAGCTTCTCGTTCGGGTCCGACCTGTTTCTCCCGCCACAGTCCATCGACAAAGGGAACGGCACCGCGGATGCTACGAGCGCCGGCGGGGGGCTCGGCGACTTGGTGATTCATCTCATGAACCTGGGCCACGCCGAGATCGATGCGACGCTGCGCGCGGCGGCGAGCAAGGGTGACGTGCAGATCGTCTCTCGCCCCGTACTTCTCGCATCGAACAACACGGAAGCCCGCTTATTGGTGGGCTCGCAGCGTCCATTCGTGCAGGTCAGCCGGTCGCTGCCGACCGAAACGCCGACGCGGGACCAGGTGGTGCAATACCGGGACGTGGGCACGCGCCTCACTATCCGGCCCACGATCAACCAGGACGGCTACGTGTCGCTGGTCGTCCAGCAGGAGGTGAACGCTGCCACCAGCGAAGTGCAGTTTGACGCCCCGGTGATCTCGACACGTGAGGCCGTGACGCAGGTTCTCGTCAAGGATGGCCAAACGATCGTGCTAGGCGGCCTGCGGGACCAGCAGCGCGAGCGGACGCAGTCAGGCATTCCGATCCTTTCAAGGATACCCGTCATCGGGGGGTTGTTTGGCAGCGCCGATCGGCGCAAGACCGAGACGGAGCTGTATCTGTTCCTGACGCCGCGGATTCTGAAGACCGATGCGGATGCGGACAGCGTGACGGCACCGAGGTTGCCGAAGGGGGTGAAGCCATGACGGACCGGGTAGCTCCTATCCTCTTGGGCGACTCTCTCGCCATGCGGCGGGTGCGTGCGTTCATCGCCAGAGTCGCTGGCGCCGACCTTCCCGTGCTCATCCAAGGTCCGACCGGATCGGGCAAGGAGCTGGTCGCTCAGGCTCTGCACCGCGCGAGCGCCCGGCCGGGGCGATTTGTCCCCTTTAACGTCTGCGCCGTCTCGGAGACGATGTTCGAGGACGTCGTCTTTGGGCACGTTCGGGGAGCATTCACCGGCGCAATGTCGGATAGCGCCGGGTACCTCGCCGAGGCGGATCGGGGAACCGTCCTTCTCGACGAGATCGGTGGGCTTGCTCAGTCCGTGCAACCCAAGCTGCTGCGTGCCATCGAGACGCGTGAGTTCCGGCCGGTCGGTGGCCGTGTCGACCGTTACAGCGACTTCCGCCTGGTAGCTGCGACCAACGAGGACCTGATGCGTCTCGTGGGTGCGGGGCGATTCCGCACAGACCTGGCGTACCGGTTGAGTGGCATCGTCATCGAAGTACCCTCCCTGGTGGAACGCATCGAGGACATTCCGCTCCTCGCGCGTCATTTCGCCGCTGGGATGTCGCGCGTCCTTGCCCATGAAGTCACGTTGGGGAGCGATGCTGTGGATGTCCTCGTAACGGAGCCCTGGCCGGGGAACGTGCGCCAGCTGCGCCGGGTGGTGGAGGCCGCTGTGGTGCTCGCGGAGCGTTCCGTCGTTGGACGGGCAGAGATCCTCGCGGCGCTCGGTCGCGGCCGCGGCTCGAGCCGGGAGGGGCCGGCGGCTGCCTTTCGGCGTCAAAGGTTGCTCGACATTCTCGGGCAGGTTGGTTGGGATACCGCTGCTGCGGCTCGCGTGTTGGGCGTCCACCGCGTGACCGTGTATCGACGGCTTCAGCGACTCGGTGTGATCCGGCCCGTCGGAGATCAGCGCGACGCGGTGGCCGGACCTGACCGCCGACATCCGCTGGCGGCGGACTCGCAGGACGCCAGTCCGCAGACAGGAGCATAGGAGGGTCCAACCATGCGCAACAGCCATGCATCTGTTCTCGTCCTGCTTCTCGCCGCCGTGCTCGCGAACGTGCTGCGTCCGAGTCTTGCTGTCGCGCAGCGACCGACGACCGCGCCCTCGAAAGCCGCACTGATTCGTCGGCTCTTGGACCTGACGCGTGCCACTGACCTCGCGCTGCTGGCGATGGAGTCGGCCATTCCCGGCCAGCGAGCCGCCAACCCACAGCTTCCCAGGGAATTCTGGGACCTGTTGGCGCTGCGCGCGCGCCAGCAGGCCTCGCGTCTCGTGGACATGCTGCTCCCCGTCTACGACGAGCAGTTTACCGTCGCGCAGCTCAGGCAACTCGTCGCCTTCTACGAATCCCCCCTCGGTCGCCATCTCATCAAGGTGCAGCCGGTTATTGCGACACAGAGCGTAGAGGCGGGACGGCAGTGGGGCGCGCAGATCGGTGCAGAGGTCGCGCGGGACATCGCTCGGGGTGGTGCGCCGCTGCCGTCGCGACCGTAGCCGGGCTCACGTAGCCGCCGAATTGGGCTCGGTTGCAGATGGATGCGCAAATGTGCATGCGTTTGCGCGCAGACGACCGACGTCTCGAGTTCGAGAGCAAGGCCTAACCCGCGATCCCGGCGTCCGATAGCCCCGGCGCATGCTGGGGCACGACGCATGCCCAGCTCGGGTCCAGACCCGATGCCTGGAGCTCACCGTGCCTGCACATAGCGCCCTCTTCGCTTCGCGAGCGTTCGACATTGTTCGTGCCGCGTGCGTCCTCACCATGTTCCTCCTGGCGCGTCCCGCGTCGGCGAGCGCTCAATGCTCCGGAAGCAACTACGACGTGTGCGTGTCACCTCATTTCGCCTCTGTAACCCGGCCGGCGATGACATCGGGCTACACCGCGGACTTTATCGTCCAAAACGTGAGCTGGTCGACGCCCCACACGTTCTTTATCGGTTGTAGCATTTCGGGTCCGGTGACGTGCACGAGTGTGAGTGCGAGCCAGGTCTACCTCGCCCCGCAAGCGTGGACGACGGTGACTGCGACGTACAGCGTGCAAGCAGCCGGCACCGGTCACTTCTCTCTCTACGCATACTACGGTTCTGGGGTCGACCAGGGCGACTACACAGTCACCGTGCTGGAGCAATATCTCGTCGCCGTCACTCCCGACACAGCGACCACGCCGGTGCGCGCGGCCTTCAGCACGGGCCTGCGCGACACGTTCCTCATCACGAACGCGGGCTACTACTCGGACACCTACACGATCACCTGCGGTGGCACCGCTGGCGTGACCTGTACGGGGACGAGCGCTCCCAGCGTCACCCTCAATTCGGGCGCTTCCATGTCGGTGGTCGCGTACTACACCACCGGAAGCCCCGCGACGGGTACCTTGACGCTCACCGCCAGCTCGACGGGACACACCAGCGATGGTGGCCGGTACACCGTGCCGATCGTCACCGTCGCCATCGATCTGACGCCTCACAACGGGGAGTATCGGGATGTTACGAAGTGCGTGGCCGAGTGCTTTGACGCCACGGCGAGATACACCACGCCCGCCTACGTGAGCCTAGATCAGACCCGCGCGGTGACGCTCGTCTACCGGAGCAGTCAGGCGAGGCCGACGGGCGTCGTACAGGTGGACGTCACCGACAATACGGCTCCCGCTCCCGGCATGATGTCGATTCGCCTCCAGCGCCCCGACCAGACCTGGGTCACGTTCACGAATGGATCTCAGGAGATCTTCTATTCCTCGGGTGCCGGGTCCACGCGGTTGGCGGCGCAGTTCGACGCCTCCGGGCTGGTGACGGGCGCGTATGACTACACGCTCGTCGCCCGTAGCTGGCGGAGCGGAAGCTTCACGGAGTCGACGTGGCCGGTTCGCGTACTCATCCTGAACGAGTCCGGCAGCTCGTTCGGTTGGGGCTGGTCGATGCTCGGCCTCCAGCGGCTCTACGTCCAGAGCGGCGGCTCGGTCGTGATTTCAGACGGGGACGGCTCCATCGGATACTTCCGGCGAGACTCATGTCCGTCAAACTGTACGTTCATCGCGCCTGCCGGAGACTTCACCACGGTCACGACCCAGGGTACGTGGCCGACTGTCACATCGTACCAGCGCCGGTATCCCAACGGGACGATCGCGACCTTCAACCCTACGGGCCTGCTGACTTCGATGCAGGACCGGTTTGCAAATACGACTTCGTACGTGTATGACGGCTCGAACCGCCTGAGCACAATTACGGACCCGGCGAGCAAGGTCATCACGTTCTCCTACGGCGCCGACGGCAAGCTCGACTGGATTCGGGACCCTGGGACACCAAATCGCTACGCCTATCTCACGATCGACGGCGCGTTCAACGTCACCCAGATCACTGACCCAGCGAATGTCGCTGCGCTGCGCCCCGCATACGATGCGCTACACCGGATGACTACCCGGCTTGACCGGCGTGGCAGCCCTTCGGGTTTTTCCTACGACTTCGCCGGTAAGCTCGCGGCCGACACGATGCCGACCATCACGGCGGACGGCCAACCGGTGCGTCCGGTGACTCTGTTCAGCTCCCTCGAACGCAACTCACTGATCGATCCTGCGTCAGGTCTCGGAACGTCGACAAGTCCAGGACCGCGGGTGATTCCGGCTAACCTCCGCGCCATGATCACCAATCCGCGCGGGTTTGAAACACGCTTCGCGCTCAATCGGTTTGGAGCGGCTCTTCGTATCGAAGAGCCACTCGGGCGGACCACCAGGCTCGTCCGCAATCCGCACTCGCAGCTGGCGGCAGACACAACGCCTTCGGGACACGTGACCGAAAGCACGTGGAGTGGTCCTCGGCTCACACAGACGGTCGATCGCACGACTGGACGCACGGTCAACATCGGCTACGAGCTCACCTACAACGAAGTGATGAACATCAGCGGTGACGTCGAAGGCGTCGCCAACGGCTGGTCCGGGGGCAAGCTAATGTGGACAGTGCGTCAAGGGCGACCATCGACCATTTTCACGTACGACTCGCGCGGGCGCGTTACCAAGCGCACCGACCCCGGCGGTCATGTGACGTGGTTCTACTACGCCGCGACCGGGTGGCAGAACACGGATTCGGTCGTCGCACCGAGTGGGCTCCACACCGTCTTCACGTATGACGCGTACGGGCGACGCGCTTCGGTGAAGAACCCCTCGGTCACCACGTTCCAATACGATTCGCTGAACCGGACGGTTCGCGTGGTCGGACCGCTGTCCGACACAACGCGCTTCGACTACGACTCGCTGTACGTGCGGTCGCTGACGGACGGCCTTGGGCAACGGTACGAGTATGTCCGCAATGCACTCGGGTGGATTGAGACTCGGCGCGACCCAGGGTCGCGGTATACGTATCGCTATTACGACCGGAACGGCAACCTCACGACCGAAAATGATCCGATGGGTCGATCGGTAACCTTCACATACGACGCCCTCGATCAGCTGGCCGTGCGCACAGCAGACGGGGCGACCACGACCTACGCCTTCGACCCCGCCCAGCGGTTCCGCGCCGCAGCGAGGGGCGAGAGCGTCGACACGCTAAAGTTCGACGTGGCCGGCCGTCCACAGGCTGAGATCACTGTCTTGGCGGGCACGCGGTACGAGCGTACGGCGACCTACAACGTGCGCGACCAACGGACGGCCCTCGAGGTGATCGCGCCCTGGCGCGACACGATCAGCTACCGCTACAACGCCAACATGATGTTGGACACGCTGATTGATCTCAAGGGCGATCGCACGACGCTGGTTTACGACAACGACGTTCTCCTCCGGACCGTCGCGCTGCCGCCCCCAACGCTGACGATCACCCGGGTCGCCCACTCGACGCACTTACCGTCACAGATCACCTACTATGACGCCACGGTCAATGGGCTGATCGGTCTGAACTTCGATATCGACCTCCACGGGCGTGTGTGGCGGCGCAAGAAGGTAGCGGGAGATACCACCTGGACGTTCACGCCCGATTCAGTCGGGCGCATCGTCCGCTACTCTACGACCGGTGTGGATTCCACGTTCAGCTACGACAAGGTGGGCAACCGCACCGACCGCGCTGCAATCATCGGCTCGGGGAACCGCCTCTTCCGCTTCGGCGCGGACAGCCTGGTGTATGACCCAGATGGCCGACTCATACAGCGAATCCGGGGCGGCTCTGAGGTGCAGCGGCTCTACTGGGACCGCCTCGGAGAGCTGACCGCTGTCTGGACCAGCGGTCAGGACTCCGTTTCCTTCGGCTATGACGGGTTCGGCCGGCGCGTCCGCAAGACCTCGTCGACAGGCACTGTTCGCTACGTCTGGGACGGCGACGACTTGCTCGCTGAGCTGGACGGCGGCGGCAACCGACTGGCGGAGTATACCTACTATCCGGGCGTCGACCAGATCCACAGCATGCGGCGCGGCGGTCCCACCGGCGAGACGTATTACTTCGCGCAGGACTTTCCTGGGAATGTCATTGGGCTGTTCAATACCGCCGGAAACCTGATCTGGCAGTACCGCTACAGCGCCTTCGGCGCGGACCTCCCCGGCTTCCCACGCGGCGCGGTGCCGGTGGAGAACACCCTGCGCTTCGCTGGGCGGCAACTCGACACCGAGACGGGGCTCTACTATGTCCGTGCGCGCTATTTCGATCCTCGGTTGGCGCGGTTCATCTCGGAGGACGCGGCCGGGCTCCAGGGGGGGATGAATCCTTACGTCTACGCTGGCAACAACCCCGCCAATTACACTGATCCTTCGGGGCAGTTCATCTTCGCGATCATCGGCTTCATCGCGATCGCGGGAGCGGAGGTGGCGGCCGGGGCCACGGTGATAGCGGCGGTAGTCACGGCGGCCACCGTGATGGGTGCGGTGGCGCTCGGATCCGCTGTCGCCGCGGGCGTCGAGAGCCTGGTAACCGGGAAGCCGTTCTGGGAGGCGTTCGACCGAAATATCGACATAGCCGGAGCGTACCTCGCTGGGAGTGTCGCGCTCACGCTCCTCCCGGGAGTGAGCTACGCCGGGGCCGGCGCGAACGGGATCTTCCAGGGATACGTCAAGCTCAATGAGCCGATTTTCGGTGGCGGCGGACTGACGCTCGGGTCGGCCTCGGTCCTCAGCGGTGTACAAGGACTGTCATCCTCGGCGATCTCCGGTCTTCTGGCGCACGAGCTGGGACACACCTTCCAGTTCATCATGCTCTCAGGGTTCGGGAATCCATGGGGTCCCTATCTCGCGCTGGGAGGCCTGGGCCTGTTGAGTGAACGGGGTATCTTGCCTGAGCCCGGCGGTTGGTGGGAGGACATGGCAAGCATACTTGGGCGCGGCGGGCAGTGCGCTGCTTGCGTCCTGTGGTAAGCGTTCACCCAGACGGGAACGTTTGCCGTGTTGTTCGTGGCTATTGAACACAGGATGTCATGGACCTACTCAGCAAGAACCGATCGGCCGTTCTCGCGGTGTGCGCGGTAATCCTGCTGGGTGGCGGGGTGCAGGATTGTGTCGTGCTCGAGTACGCGCTCTATCGGTTCGAGCTAGGGCAGTGCCCCGATGAAGCGTTTTCGCTGCCGGATTCAGTGCATCAGGGCAGATACCACGTCGTGCCCCAAATGGCGGAACGATGGGCGCCCGACTGTCCGGGGTATCGGATTTATCATTTTCTCGAGAAGACCAAGGCATTTCCCCCTGACGCTGATCTCACACCCTTTTATGTGAGGCTCGATCGCGGCCCGCCGTGTCGGCTTCAAGTCATCGTGCCCTTTTCCCGAAGATTTCCGGGCGAACCGGTGCGGGAAGCCGAGCTAGTTGCCCAGCTGGTGATGCGGGAGGCCGGAGTCCCGCCGCCGAAATTTCCCGCCGCGAGCCGAGAAGAACTTGGTTCTCTCAAAGACCTCAAGGAGTGGTGCGCTCGAACGGGCGATCGGACCGTCGGACACCCTAGAGAAGGGGGCGCAATGACGTGCCGCTAGAGTGGGACTCGTTCTTCGTTGACGCCGGACTCCCATCATGCTACTGTCCCGTTCTCCGAACCATCATTACAAGGACCCTCGTCGCTGTGCCGCGTAATCGACTCTGGCTCGCCACCGCCGCGCTCGCCCTGTCCGGGTGCGGCGGTCCGTTCCCCCAGTCGACGCTCCACCCCCGCTCCGACTTCGCGCGGGGCACCGACGTGCTCTTCACCGACATCTTCTGGTGGGCGGCCGCCGTGTTCGTGGTGGTCGAGCTGCTGCTCCTCGTCGCGATCGTCCGGTTCCGCCACCGCGAAGGCCGCCCCGCTCCGACGCCGACGCACGGCCATACGCTCCTGGAGATCGCCTGGACGCTCGCCCCCGCGGTCATCCTGGTGTTCGTGGCGGTGCCCACCGTCCGGACGATCTTCGCGACGGCCGGCGAGGCGCCCCTGGGCGCCCTCAAGGTGGAGGTGATCGGGCACCAGTGGTGGTGGGAGTACAAGTACCCCGATCTCGGCCTGGTCACGGCCAACGAGATGCACGTGCCGGTGGGGCAGCCGGTGCAGGTGTCGATCACCTCGGCCGATGTGATCCACTCCTTCTGGGCCCCCGCGCTGGGCGGCAAGCGGGACGCGATCCCCGGCCACGTCAACCGCATCGCGTTCCGCCCCGACTCGGTGGGCGACTACTCCGGCCAATGTGCCGAGTTCTGCGGCGCCTCGCACGCCAACATGCGCCTGCGCGTGATCGTGGAGTCGGGGGTCGGGTTCGAAGCGTGGGTGGAGCAGCAAAAAGGCGGAGCGGCCGCGCCCCCGAAGGCGAGCCTCGCGGAGCAAGGCAAGGCGATTTACGCGCGGTCGGCGTGCATCGGGTGTCACGTGATCCAGGGCGTGTCGCCCGGGGTGATCGGACCCAACCTCACCCACGTCGGGAGCCGCACGACCATCGCGGGCGGCATGTTCCCCAATGATTCCGCGCACCTGGCGCGCTGGATCGCCGACGCGCCGGCCTTGAAACCCGGGTCCATCATGACCCGGATGCAGCCGCCCCTCACCGATGCCGACATCGCCGCGCTCGTCGCTTACCTCGAGATGCTGAAATGAGCGACGCCCCCAAGGGACTCAAGAGCTGGCTCACCACGACCGATCACAAGCGCATCGGTCTGCTGTACTTCTGGACCGCGTTGAGCTTCTTCCTGATCGGGGGACTCGAGGCGCTGCTCATCCGGGCGCAGCTGGCGCAGCCGGACGGACACGTCGTGTCGGCCGAGACGTACAACCAGCTGTTCACCATGCACGGCACCACGATGGTGTTCCTGGCGCTGATGCCGCTCTCGGCGAGCTTCTTCAATTACATCGTGCCGCTGCAGATCGGCGCGCGCGACGTGGCGTTCCCGCGGCTTAACGCGTTCAGCTACTGGGTGTTCCTCCTGGGCGGCCTGTTCCTGAACGCGAGCTGGCTGGTGGGTCCCCTGTTCCACGCGGGGATGCTGAACGTCGCCCCCGACGGCGGCTGGTTCGGCTATGCGAATCTCACCGAGCGCCAGTACTCCCCCGGACCGAACATCGA
>Ga0075434_100002806_pt1 | contig 15422 bp, 9 predicted proteins | sample RhiMethybrSRZTD3_FD_75298 | JGI IMG/M metagenome (GOLD analysis project Ga0075434, IMG submission 75298) | Populus rhizosphere microbial communities from Tennessee, USA - Rhizosphere MetaG P. TD hybrid SRZTD3 | ecosystem: Host-associated > Plants > Roots > Rhizosphere > Soil | place: USA... | reverse complement strand
GATGCGCTGCGGTCCACCGAGCGGACATGGGACGACGTCCTCGGAACCATACAGGTTCATACGCCCGACGATTCGTTCGATCTGATCGTGAACCGATGGCTGCCCTATCAGACGCTGAGTTGCCGGACGTGGGCGCGCAGCGGTCCGTACCAGCCGGGCGGTGCGTTCGGCTTTCGCGACCAGCTGCAGGACGTGCTCGCCCTCGTGGATGCGCGGCCCGATCTGTGCCGGGCGCACCTGCTTCGCGCCGCGGCGCGGCAGTTCCTCGAAGGAGACGTCCAGCACTGGTGGCATCCTCCAAGCGGCCGGGGTACGCGAACCCGCTGCTCGGACGATCTCCTCTGGCTGCCGTATGCCGTCGCCGCCTACGTGTCGCGCACCGGCGACGAGTCCGTGCTCGACGAGATCGTCCCGTTCGTCGAGGCGCCGCCACTCGAGGCGGGACACTCGGAGGCCTACATTCTGCCGAGGATCTCCGTGGAGGAGGGGTCGCTCTTCGAGCATTGCGTTCGCGCAATCGCCCACGGCACGCGCTTCGGGGAGCACGGCCTGCCATTGATGGGATCAGGCGACTGGAACGACGGCATGAATCGCGTCGGCCACGAGGGGCGTGGGGAAAGCGTGTGGCTCGGCTGGTTTCTCCATGTCGTGCTGACTGACTTCGCGGCGCTGTGCGATCGCCGGGACCGAAGCGACCTCGCGCAGCGTTATCGAAACGACGCGCAGTGGCTCGCCGGCATGCTGGAGTTGTCCTGGGACGGCGGCTGGTATCGCCGCGCGTACTTCGACGATGGGACGCCGCTTGGATCGGCGCAGAACGAGGAGTGCCGCATCGATTCGCTGACGCAGTCGTGGGCGGTGCTGTCGGGGGCGGCGCAGCCGCGCCGCGCGGCGCAGGCGATCGAAGCGGTGCGCGCCCATCTCGTCCGGCGCGATGCGCAGCTCGTGCTGCTGCTGACGCCCCCCTTCGATCGCATGACGCATGATCCCGGCTACATCAAGGGCTACCTGCCAGGCGTGCGAGAGAACGGCGGCCAATACACGCACGCGGCGTTATGGACCGTCATCGCGCTTGCGCGGCTCGGGCTCGGCGATGAAGCCATGGAGCTCTTCCACATGCTCAACCCGATCAACCACGCGCGTACGACCGACGCCGTGGAGCGGTATCAGGTCGAACCGTACGTCGTGGCCGCCGACGTGTACGCCCATCCGATGCACGTCGGGCGGGGAGGATGGACCTGGTATACGGGCTCGTCCGGCTGGATGTACCAGGCGGCAATCCACGCCCTGCTCGGATTCCACCGTCACGGATCCACGTTCAGTGTCAATCCCTCGATTCCGGCCATGTGGTCCACGTACTCGCTCGACTGGGTCGTCGAGCGCACGCGCTACCGTATCGTCGTCAGCAATCCCGAGCATCGATGCCGCGGCATCGCGTCGGCGACGCTCGACGGCGCCCCCGTCGACGCGGATGCAATTCCTGTCGAAGCAGACGGCCGCACGCACGACATCGCCATCGTGCTCGGACATGCACCGCAGCCGACGACGCGCGGGCCCATGTCGGGCGCGGCGTCCCGATAGGATCTTGTCGGTGTTATAATCGGGGTTTGCGCGCCCTTAGCTCAGTTGGATAGAGCGTCTGGCTACGAACCAGGAGGTCGCAAGTTCGAGTCTTGCAGGGCGCGCCAACCTTCGCTCACGCTTGCCAACGTGTGAGCTACGGTTGGCAAGCCCCGTCGCTCGCGGCTTTTGCGGCGCGCGTCGCCTGGGCCGACCAGTCCCGCCATCGCCTCGTTCTCTCACGCGAAGGGTGTCTCGCCGTAGCCGCGCCGAAGTCCGAAGGACGGCGGCGGTCCGAGCAAAGAACGCTGAGCGTGCGCCACGCGATCGACTATCATCCCGGCGACGACGGGGCGTATCGTCCGTCGTGGAGTCGGGAGGTGTCGCTATGCGGCGAGAGGACTTCTTCGGCGGTGCGATTGCGGCCGCGGTGTTCGTGGGGCTGGTCAGCTTCGGCGGGTCGCTCCTCGCGCGCCAGGTGGCCACGCTGCAACCCGCGCAGGCGCCGCAGGCCACCGCGCCAGCGGTACCAAAACCGATCGACCCGCCGGCGCCGTTCGTGCCGGATGGATTCACCGCCATCTTCAACGGTCGTGATCTGACCGGCTGGCACGTCAGCACGACGAACCACCATGGAACCACGCCCGCATACCGCGTGATGCACGGAATGATCGTCGCGACACAGAATCCTCTCGGCCAGGGAGGCATCCTGCTGACCGACAAGAAGTACAAGAACGTCGAAGTCTACATGGAGGTGAAGCCTGACTACGGCTGCGACAGCGGGCTGTTCCTGCGGTCGACCGAAGCGGGCGAAGCCTACCAGGTCACGCTGGACTATCTACCGGGCGGTGGCATGGGAGGGATCTACGGAGAGGGCTTGACGGGTGTTGGGGGCCGAGGGAACGCGCCAGCCGCCGCACGCGGCGCGGCACCCGCGCCCGCTCCGACAACTCCTCCGCTCCCGCCGGTCGTCGGCGGCATCCCGCTCGGGAGCACGACGCCGCAGGGCACCGCGGCGTGGATGAAAGTCTGGAAGCGCGAGGATTGGAACAAGGTGCGTGCTCGATTCGTCGGAGACGTCCCGCACATCACCGTCTGGATCAACGATCAGCAAATCACCGACTTCACCGACACGGCCAACCACGCGGCCGGCGGAATCACCGAAGGAATGATCGCCATCCAGGTGCACGGCGGGACGCGTTGGGTGCCCGGCGGGCTGTGGCGATGGAGGACGATCGCAGTCAAGGAACTGCCCGCGGACGCGAAGTGATGTTCGGAAAACTCTTCGTCGCCTGCGCGATCGCGGGAGTCCTTGCGTTTGCCATCGGCGATCGCGCGGTCACCGTCTTCGCGGCGCAAGATTCGTGCAGAAGCCTCGTCTCTCTCGCGTTGCCCCACACCTTTATTACTGAGGCCGCCGTCGTGCCCGAAGGCGCGGCAGGCGGCGGGCGGCAGGGTGGGCCCGCACCAACGATGGTGCCCGCTCGGTGCGTCGTCACGGGCGTGACGAAGCCGTCGAGCGACTCCGAGATCCGCTTCGAAGTGTGGATGCCCGTCTCCGGCTGGAACGGCAAGTATCAGCAGGCGGGGAACGGCGGCTGGGCGGGGACGATTCCAACGGGAGCGCTGACGGCAGCGGTGTTGCGAGGTTATGCCGCCGCTGGTACCGACGACGGGCACGCCAACGGCGCGCTGTCGGCGGACTGGGCGATCGGTCACCCGGAAAAGCTCGTCGACTTCGGGTATCGCGCCGTGCACGAGACGAGCGTGCAGGCGAAGGCGATCGTCGCCGCTTTCTACAAGCGCGATCCCTCGAAGAGCTACTTCGTCGGATGCTCGGACGGCGGGCGCGAGGCGCTCATGGAAGCGCAGCGCTTCCCGGATGATTTCCACGGCATCATCGCGGGCGCTCCGGCGAACAACTGGACGGGGCTCATGACGATGGCCGTGACGCTCGAGCGCGCGCTCGACGAAGCCAACCTTCCGCCGTCGAAGCTGCCGGCGATACAGACCGCCGCGCTCAACGCCTGCGACAGCCTCGACGCCGTCAAGGACGGTCTGATCGAAGATCCGCGCGCCTGCAAATTCGATCCCGACGTGCTGACCTGCAAAGGCCCCGAAACCGATCAGTGCCTTACGGCGCCACAAGTCAGGACGCTGCGGAAGATCTACAGTGGACCGAAGGATCCGCGTACGGGCGTCCAGATCGCTCCGGGCTTCGTGGCCGGGACCGAGGCGGTGCCGGGTGGCTGGGTGCCCTGGATCGTTCCGCAACCGCCGGGTCCACAGGGGCAAAGGCCCGTATCGCTGATCGCGGCTTTCGGCAATTCCTTTTACGGTCAGGCCGTTGCCGAAGATGTCGCGTGGGACTTCCGCAAGTGGAACGTCGAGACCGAGTACCCGTTTGCAGTCGAGAAGACCGCCGGGATTCTGAATTCGATGAGCCCCGACCTGCGATCGTTTCGCGCGGCAGGCGGGAAGCTTCTCCAGTATCACGGGTGGGGGGACGCGGCCATTCCAGGCACCGCGTCGATCGAGTACTACGATCGCGTGCGCGCGTTCATGACGAAATATCCCGACGGACGGAACGCCGCGCCGGCGTCGGTGGATCAGTTCTACCGTCTGTTCATGGTGCCGGGGATGGGGCACTGCGGTGGCGGCATCGGTCCCAATACCTTTGGCAATGGAGGACGGAGCGCGGCGACTCGGACGGCCGATCCCGATCGCGACCTCCTGGCAGCGCTCGAACGCTGGGTCGAGAGCAACGTGGCGCCCGATCGGATCATCGCCAGCGGCGATCAGGGAGCCGACGCCTCGAAGCCGATGACGCGGCCGCTGTGCCCGTATCCGCAGATTGCGCGATACAACGGCACCGGCGATCCGTTCGTGGCCGACAGCTTCACGTGCGCCGTGCCGGGCGGAAGCCGGTAGCACTGGTAGTCTGCGTCAGTCGCCTCCCGGAGACGTCACGATCGCGGAGCGACACCGCCTGAAACCGGCCGCGATGCCAATCGCGGCGAGGGCGTGTCCGGCAGCGCGACGCCGTGCGCCGCCATCGTTTCGAGGATGGTGTGCTTGCCTTCCGGATGGCGCGCGTACGTCTCGAGCGCGAGCGCGGTCCATCCCAGCGTGTCCCGCATGTCGGCCCCCGATCTCGACGAACAGGGCGAAGTCGGATCCGCGGAGCACTTCCACCGAGCCGCCCACCCAGTCCCCCGCTGGACGGCCGCCGAGGCCGGCGAGCAGCCGCAGCGTGCCGAGGACCGGCTGCAAGTCCGGCCTCGCCAGGAGACCATCCGAGGAATGTACGCCGCGCTCGCGCAGCTGCACCATCAGCCGGCGGATCGCTTCGTCGGCGGCAGTGGCCAGCGCCGCGCGCCAGCCGCCGTCACGCGGCCGATCGCGATCGCGGGCGAGATCCGGGTGGGCGGCGGCGACGGCGCGCAGCGCGTCGAAGTCGTCGCGCGACACGGCGTCGATCGCCGTGACCGCCGCGGCGAGCTGCGGCCAGCTCAGCGCGCCGTAGCTGCGCGCGAGCACGAGCTGCGCGTCGGCGAGCGCCGCCTTCGTGGGATCGATCCGCTCGGGATGGAACTCGCGAAAGTCGTCGAGCGCCGACGGGGTTCCCGCGCGGCCGTCGCGCAGCAGATCCTTCGCCTGGTTGCGCAGGTAATCGAGATTCGGATGGGACGGAAGCTGACGAGCGGGCATACGAGCCTCCTTCATACGGCCCGCTGTCCGCTGGTTCGGGCCAAGGAGGTTCGTGAACGAACCGATGACGAATCGACGAATGTGCCCAGGTGGACTCAGTCCTGCCCGCGGACCGGCGGCGTCCTGTACGCCGGGGCCAGAATAGCACGCGGGCCGGCCACTAAGGACTAAAGCTGATTAGAATCAGTCCAGCCGGACATGACTATCCTTCACAAATCGCTCTCACTCCGTCGCATCGCTTACGGCGCGCTCGTCGCCTCGCTGCTTCTGCTTCGCGGCCCTGTCGGTCTCACGCAGACGCCCGCGCCTGCCGTGGCCGTCTCGGCACAGTACGCCGAGGCCCGCGCCCACGCGCGGCAGGTGGCCAACGCTGTTCTCGCGCGCGGTATACCCGGTCTCGCGGTGGCGGTGGCGGTCGACGGACGCGTGGTCTACGCGGAGGGTTTCGGCTACGCCGATCTCGAGCAGCGTGTCCCCGCGTGGCCGTCCACGAAGTTCCGCATCGGCAGCATTTCGAAACCGCTCACCGCCGTCGCGCTCATGCAGCTGGTCGAGCAGCGCAAAGTCGATCTCGATGCGCCCGTGCAGAAGTACGTCCCGTCGTTTCCCGACAAGGGAGGGACGATCACGCCGCGTCTCCTTGCGGGCCACCTCGCGGGCATCCGGCACTACCAGGGCGATGAGTTTCTTTCGGCGGCGCACTACGACTCGGTCCTCGACGGCCTGAGGATATTCGCCAACGATCCGCTCGTGGCGCCGCCCGCCACGAAGTACAGCTACTCGACCTACGGCTTCAATCTCCTGAGCGCGGTCATCGAGTCTGCGTCGGGTGAGCCGTTCCTCGATTACATGCAGCGTCACGTGTTCGATGCCCTTGGCCTTGCGCACACGACGGGCGATCAGAACCGGCCGCTCATCGCCGAGCGTTCGCGTTTCTACGCGCGTCAGAAAGACGGTTCGTTCGAGAACGCCCCGTACGTGGACAACAGCTACAAATGGGCCGGAGGCGGCTTCCTGTCGACGCCGGAAGACCTGGTCAGGTTCGGCTCTACTCTGCTTCGCCCCGGTTTTCTCACCGCCGATTCGCTGAAGCTGTTGTTCACGTCGCAGAAAACCAGGGACGGAAAGGAGACGGGGTATGGGATGGGCTGGTCCGTCCGTAAATCCGAGAGCGGTCAGCGCATCTACGACCATTCAGGCGGCTCTGTCGGTGGAACCTGCCAGTTGATCGTCTATCCGGACTCGCACGTGGTGGTCGCTCTGCTGACAAATCTCGGCGACGCGCTTTGGAAGATCGGGGACGTCGAAGCGATCGCGGAGCCATTCGCAGGAAAATAGACGGAGGCGCGAATACGGCATCGTAATCGCGCCGGCGAATTTGCAATCACCTCGCAGCGTACGGCGGAGCAATCGCGAGAGGCTGATGCAGGCATGGAGGTTGCGATCGGGAATGGTTGATGCGACCCATTCGTCTAGCGTTAGCCGTGGTCGCACTGCTTTCGCTCGCTGTCCTCGGCCTCGCGGCGTCCGCCACATCGCCGACCCCGCCCGCCGCTCCACGTCTCCGGGCGCAATCCGGCCCGCCATCGCCGGCGGGGAAGACTTCTCGAATCCTCGACACCAGCGTGCTGGTCACGTGGTACGGCAATCCGTGGTCGGAGCGGATGGGAATCCTCGGGCGGCTGCGCGGGGATGCGCTCGCGGCGGGGTTGAAGCGCCAGGCTGCCGCGTACGCGGCAGTGACGAAAAAGGAGATCGTGCCCGCCTACGAGCTGGTCGCCGTGATCGGGCAGCCGCGCCCGGGATCTGACGGCCAGTATCGGCGCCGCGAGAGCCGGCAGGTGATCGATCGCATGCTCCGCGAGGCGCGTGCCGCCGGCTTCAAGCTGATTCTCGACGTGCAGACCGGCCACTCGAGCGTTCTCTCGGAGCTGTCTTATCTCGCGGATTACCTCCAGGAGCCAGACGTCTACCTCGCGCTCGATCCTGAGTTCTCGATGGGAAACGGCGGCGTGCCGGGGCAGCGCATCGGGCAGATGCACGCCGACGACGTGAACGACGCGATCGCGGTGCTGGAGTACTTGCAGGAGCGGTATCAGCTGCCCCCGAAGGTTCTGATCGTGCACCAGTTCACGATGGCGATGCTGCCGAACAAAGAAAAAATCTGGAGCAGCCCCATGCTGGACGTGGTGCTTGTCGCCGACGGCTTTGGATCGCCGGCACTGAAACGCCATACGTATTCGATGGTGCTTCGGCAGCACCCGCTCGCGTTCAGCGGCTTCAAGCTGTTCTACATTCAGGATACGGACTTGCTGAAGCCCTCACAGGTCCTCGCGTTGACGCCCTCACCGTCGGTCATCATCTACCAATAAAAGACGGATCCCGGATCCCGGATCCCGCATCCCGGGTTCACCCTTGCGTGCACGCCGACCGCGCCGCACCACCCTGCTCCCACCACAGGATGTAAGCGGCCTTGAATCGGCCCATGCGGCCGGGACCCGGCGTGAACCCGCTCACGGTCGTTTGCACGAGGACGTCGGCGGTCTGGACCACGGCTGAGTGCTGCACGATCGATGCGGGATCCGTGAAGCGGCCGTCGATCAGTTCGCGGCAGCGCAGGACAGCGCCGTTCGGCATGGCGTCCGAAGGTGTCAGGTTCCGGATCTCGGCGAAATTGATGGGGCCGGGAAGCCAATTGATCATCTCGACCATCCGGACCGTCTTCGGGACGGCCGGCGGCGTGCTCCTGATGATCCAGTCCACGGGATGAATCTCGAACCAGCCGCCGAATGCCGGCTTCAGGCTGGTCCATCTGATCACCCCGCCATGATCCGTGTCTTGCCAGAGCGTCCCGGCCACCCGAACGTATTCGCCGTCTCCGAGCGTCTGGCCCGATTGCGGCAATCGAGGATCGTATGGCCAGAAGGCATTGCCCGCCGCCGTCGCGTCGACGCTGCCTCCATACGCCGATTGAGGAAGTCCGATCCATTCGCCGCGAGGCGGACCGCGCCCGATCCAGTTGCGGCAGAACCCGAGATAGCGTCCGCAAAGCGGCGAACCCTGATCGTTCATGTGCCACGCGTTCAGCTCCGCCTTGATCACCGTCACGCTCTCGAGCGGATCGATGCTGGCCCGGTTGTCGGGCTGGAGGAAGCTGTTGACGGTAATCCCGAGCGATTGCCCCGTTGTCGATTTGTCGGCAATCGGCATTGCGTCGGCGGCAGCTCCGGGAGGATTCCCCTGGAGCAGCGCCGATTCGAGCGTCCGGTCGCCGATTGAAGCGAAGGCTCCCGAAGGTCCGTACATCTGCTCGATGAAGTCCGGATCCGGCGCGAAGTCGTAATGCCAGTCCTCGACGCAGATCGGATCGTTGGCTCCGCCGAAGCAGTTGGCGCCCGGACCTCTCACCCAGCCCTCGAGCACCACGTCGCGCGCGACGATCGAGCTGCTGTTCTTACAGGTGTTGTACCAGCTGCCGACCCCGCCGCCGCCCCGCTCAGTGCAATCGAAGAACACGGCGCTCGGGAGCACTCGCGTAGGTTTCGGTTTGAGGAGGAGAGAAACGTACGCGCTGTACGAGGCTGGATTTGCAGCCGTTCCGCCCTGGCTCGTCCGCAGCGCCACGTTGATGCCCGTCGCGGTTCGCAGCGCTGATGGAGGTGTCAGGATCACGGAATAACCGTAGCCATCAACGACCGTCTCGATGTAGCCGGCGGACGCGAGCTGCTGCTTGCGCCCGATATCGTCGCGCCGCACCCATGCCAGTTTCGAACTGGCCACAGGGCCACTGAAAGGCGATACGGTGACCTCGACACGCTCGCCGTCGAGCGGCCAGGCGCTGGTGAAGCGGAGGATGAACGACGATGAGGGCATGGCCTCGTAGCCACCCCTTCCGTCCGGACGCGCGAACGTCAGGTGCTGGCCGGCCAGCAAGACCGCATTCAGTACGGGAGTCGGAGGCTGAGTCGAACTGGGCGCGGGCGCGCGGCACGCGACCGTTACGGCCCCTGCGGCGAGCACCATGGACGCGAAGTTCCTGTGTTTCAGGCTTTGTACTCTTTCGCACTCTCGGCGAGGGTCATCAGGACCTTTCGGTCCGGCACCTTCCGCTTCAGCGCGTCGATTTCGTCCATGCCGCTCGTCAGCGGCAGCGGGACCTGGCCCCCGTCTATCACCGATCGGTACAGCGCAGACGCGATCTCGAGACCCTGGTACGCGCGTGCGAACCTCGCCGGATGCGGCCTCGCATCGTCGTCCAGCCAGTCCGCGATCTCCTGGACGTACGGGGGCATGTCGTGGTCGTAGTCCATGCCGCCGGGGCCTGACTGCACTCCGTCGCGCGTGACTGCCCGCCAGCCGCTGCCGGTATGGACCTCGGCGTAGCCCTCCGTCCCCTGCGCGCCGATCCGGCATTTGCGCCACCAATAGGGCACTTCGGGTACGTCGGGTGCGCCCGCGCCGCAGTCGTAGACGCCTCGCACGCCATTCTTGAAGTGCACGACGCCGGCGACGTAGTCCGGCGATGCGTGAACGTCCGTGAGCTTGCCGCGGCCGGCCGCCTGACCCATGACCCACTCGGCGGGCTCGTAGTCGTTGAACCAGGACGTGTAATCGACCAGGTGGCTGAGCATGTGGGCCGCCCAGCCGGTCGCGGTGCCGTACACGCAGCGGACGGTCCCGATCGCGCCGCTCGCGATGATCTCTTTCACCTTCTTGTAGTGGTCGCCGTAGCGGTGCTGGTGGCTGACGACCGCTTTGACGCCCGCCGCATCGAGAGCTTGCTTGATCGCCATGCCCTCCGCGCTCGTCATCGCCACCGGCTTTTCGAAGGCGATCAGCTTCGCGCCGCTTTCGATGCCGAGATTGACGAGCGGCAGCCGCACGTGCGGGGGCGTGCAGAAGCAGAACACGTCGGGCTTTACTGCCGCCGCCAGCGCACGCGCATCGGCGTTCGCGGTCACGCCTGCGAGCTTCGTGGCCGCCGCTTGCAGCCGCTGGCTGTCCCTGCTGGCGATCCCGACGAGCTCGAAGCGCGGATTGGCCGCGAACGCCGTCGCATGGTGCATTCCGCGCTTGCCCATGCCGACGACGATGACGCGATAGCGCGTCATTATCTCGGCGCCTTGTCCCACTCCAGAACTTTGGCGACGACGTAATCAACTTCGGCCGCGGTGAGCTCCGGATACATCGGCAGGCTGACGCAGCTGGCGGCGTTCCGTTCGGCGTTGGCCACGCTGCCGACGACCCTCGCGCCCTTGCCCCACGGATAGCCGTCCTGCTTGTGGATGGGGATCGAGTAATGCGTCTTCGCGTCGATCCCGTTCTGCACGAGGAAGTCCACCAGCTGATCGCGATGCGCCGGATTCTTCGTCTCGACGACGTAGAGATGGAAGACGTGCCGGTAGCCGGGCCGCACGTACGGCAGTTCGATGTTTGACGCGCCCTTGAGCCCGGCGGTGTACCGCGCGGCCCATTGGATGCGGTGGTCGTTCCACGCGTGGATGTGTTTCAGCTTGGCGCTGAGGACGCCTGCATGGAGGTCGTCGAGACGGCTGTTGAAGCCGAAGCTGTGCACGTTCCGTTTCGTCGAGCCGTGATTGCGAAGCTTCCGCACCTTGGCGTCGACGTCCGCATCATTCGTCACCAGCGCACCGCCATCGCCGAACGTGCCGAGGTTCTTCTGGGCGATGAAGCTGATCGACGTGGCGTCGCTCAACTCGCCGATCCTGAAGCTATCGCCGGCGGCATCGACCCCCTGCGCGTTGTCCTCGATGACGCGCAGCGTGTGCGCGTCGGCGATCTTCCTGATCGCCGGCATATCCGCGCATTGCCCGTAGAGATGCACCGGGATCACCGCCTTGGTCTTGGGTGTGATCGCCGCCTCGATTTTCGCGGGGTCGATGCATTTCGTCTTCGGGTCGCAATCGACGAACACGGGGGTCGCCCCGGCAATCCAGATCGCTTCTGCAGTCGCGAAAAACGTATTCGGATGCGTGATGACCTCGTCGCCAGGTCCGATGCCCATCGCCATCAGCGCCAGCCAGATCGAGTCGGTGCCGTTCCCGGTTCCGCACGCATGCTTGATCCCGTGAAACGCCGCAAGCTCCTGCTCGAACTGCTTGAGCATCGGACCCTGGACGTACTCGCCGCTCTCGAGCACCCGATGGATGTTCGCATCAATCTCTGACTGGATGTTCTTGTACTGACGGACGTGTCCGTAAAACCCGACCTGCATCATCACCTGGGTCATCGCAACTCCTATCCTCCAATCATATCTTCAGAAAGATTCTGCGCCGGTACATCCAGAACAGGATCAACCAGAACACGATCAGGACGCCGACGCCTCTCAGCACGGGCTCGAAGGGCGGGCCGGCGATGGCGAACGGTGCGGTTCCGAGATGGCGCACCAGCGCCGACGAGATGAAGTGCTCGATCGTCCAGCTCATGACGTAGATGGCGATCGAGTTCGCGCCGATGACCAGGAGCGGGAACGACCACCGCTTCCAGCCTTTCCACTCGATCAGCGCGTAGAAGCCGGCCAGCATCAGGACGACGAGACCGCCGCTGTACAGCGTGTACGACGAGGTCCAGATCCGTTTCACGATCGGGCAGATGTGCAGCCACTGAAAGATGAGTCCGCCAAGCGTGAGCGCCACACCCGCGATGACCAGGCCCTTCAGTTTCTCGAGGGTCGATCGCGACGTCATCAGCCATTGCCCCGCCCACAGGCCGAGCATCATGGTCGCGAGGGTTGGAATGAAGCTGAGAGTCGACCACCCGCCCCCATTGAACAGGAATGGCCTCTCACGCGGGAACAGGTTCAGGAACCAGACGTCGAACGCCCACGCGAGGTTCGAGTTTTTGTTGAAGTGCGCGAGGAAGCCCGTGTACAGATGCGGCCAGTTTGCCGGCACGCCAACCTGCGTGTAGTCAAAATCGGGCCCCGGCACCGGGTATAACGCGAAAGCCCCCCAGAAGCCCACCAGGATTACCGTGAACACAACGGCCTGCACGCGCACCGACGCGAACGCCAGCAGGAAGAGGAACGTGTAGCCCAGCCCGATCTGCGTGAGCGTGTCTTCGAACGTCCAGTACGTCGTCGGCCTCTCCAGCGATCGCAGGAAGATACCGAGCAGAATCAGTGCGACGCTGCGCCAGATCGCATGTGCGAGCAGACGGCCGAAGCTCTCACCCTTGCTTCTCCGGCTGACGATCGAGAAGGGCAGCGACGCGCCGGCCAGGAACGAAAACGCCGGCTGAATCAGATCGTGGAGCGAGCACCCCTGCCACGGCACATGCTGGGTGTTGAACGCGATGATTGACCAGAACGTGCTTTCGGGGAATGCGCGGTGGAGCGTCCACAGCCGCATCACCTCCGCGAGCATCAGGAACATGACGAGGCCGCGGAACGCGTCGAGCGACGCGATCCGCGTCTTCGCCGCGGGTGCGACGGGCGGCCGCCCCGCCGCACGCGGCAGCGGAGCGGTTGCCCGATCAGGATCGATGACGTCGGTTAATTTCTCGTGCATCGAATGCTCCTACCTTGCCCGAACTGACGCGGTTCGCGACTCGCGAGTCCCAACCGCCAGTCGTTAGAAGCTATATCGGACCGCGAGCCGGACCTGGCGTTCACCGTACGACGTATTCAGCGCGAGAATGCGCATGAAATTTCCGCTGTTGACGCTGTTCGTCGGATTGGCGAACTTGAACGTGTCCGTCACATTCGTCGCTTCGACGCGGGCCTCGACTCGACGCGATCCGCCCAGAGAGAACGAACGGAAGAGCGACAGATCGAGGTTGGCGCCCCCGGGGCCGCGGAACTGATTGGTGCGCGACGTTCCGAAACGAACGCCGGTAGGCTGGGCCCAGGCGGCGGGATCGTAATACGTACCGGCCGAGCCAATAAGCCCGATCTTCTTCACGGATCCCACCAGGTCGGCTGTCTGCTGGTTATCCGGTGTGTTCAGGTCCGTGCCGTCTGCCGTCACCGTAAACGGCGCGCCGCTGAAGACCGCGACGATGCCGTTGAGCTGCCAATCGCTGATCAGCAATTTGGCGATGCTATGGCTGCCCTCGCTGCGCCACGGGAGCTGGTATACCGCCGCCATCTGGAAGATATGGGTGCGATCGCTGTTCGCAAGCGCCCAATTGCGATCCTGCACCGCAGGATCCGGCAGCTCGTAGAGGGTTCCCAGCGCCATCGAGCGGGCGAGCGTGTAATGCCCTTTGAGCAGCAGCCCGTTCGTGAACGGACGCGTGATCCCGACCTGCAGCGCATTGTAGGTCGTCTTTCGGTACGGCGAGTAGATCTCAATCGAGTTTATGCGTCCGAACGACTGGAAAAACGGGCGATCCGTATCGCCGCCGCCGATGTGCTGCACGTTATTGATGTTGATGGTCTGGCCTTCCGCCGGTGGGAGACCACCCACGAGCCTGTTGCCGACGTACGCAACGTCGACTGAGACGTTCAGCGGTATACGCCGCTCGAACGCGACGTTCCAGGAATGCGTGCGCCCGCGATGCGTCGAGTCGGGTACGGCGGTCTGCATGCCGTATGAGTTCGGCAGGTGGACTCGGCCGCTGCTCAGATCCGGGCCTTCGAGACGCGGAATGCCCTGATTGATCGTGCCGTACCAACCGAAGGCGGATGTTCCGGGCGCGGGAGGAAAGTCCGCATTCAGGACGAGCGGATAGCTGAAATCGCCGCGGAACGCCTCCTGCGCCGACATCCCGCGCGCCTCGAGCGTTGCGCCGTAGCCGGTGCGCAAGACGGTCTTCTCGTTGAGCCGATAGATGGCGCCGACCCGAGGCGTGAAGCCGTCCTTCGGAGCGACGAGACCCATGTTCTTCGGATTGCCGCCGACTCCGCCGATCAGTACGTCGAGCGTGCTCAGATCGAGCATTTCGATCTGTCGATCCTGGCGGTGCATGATCGGGTAGTACTCCCACCGCACCCCGAGGTCCAGCGTCAGCTGCGGCTTCACCGTCCATCGATCGCGGAAGAACATGGCGTGCTGCCACTCGCGGCCTGTGAAGAGCTCGTACTGATAGCTCTTCCTCGCCGTCCCCACCAGACCGAGAAGAAACGCGGCGTACTGGTTGTAGAAGTTGCCGGTCTGCGAGCCGGTTCCAAACGTGCGCGTGGAGTTGGTCGCAAAGTCGAACCGGCCGCGAGGATTCGCCCGCTCGGGCTGCCAGTTATCGAGATGGAGGTAATCCAGGCGGTAGCCGGCCCTGAAATCGTGGCGCGACACAACCTTGCTGACGTTCGTGCTGAACGACACCGTCCCTTCATTGCGGTAGGTCGGCGTCCAGGTCGGCGAGTTGCCGAGGTTCGTGAATCCGGTTCTGAATTCCGGCATGCCGGCGTAGCGTGGATCCCCGCGACCCTGATCGTTGGTGCCGGGGATGCCCAGATCGAGACCCATGTTTCCTAGTACGAAGTCGGCCGAGCTGCAGAACTGGTCGAACTTCGACACGCCGAACGCGCTGTCGAGCAGCAGATTCTTGCCGAATGACCAGGTCTGCCCTGCAGTAATCAGGTTCACCTTCGTGTCGCCGCCGTCGTGGTCGCCGTTGCCCAGCGGGAAGTTGAACAGGTCATCGACGAGCGCGTTCATGCGGCTGTACTTGCCCCAGAGCTGATGCGCGGGCGTGCGGTTCCAATTGACTTTGAGATCGTAGTTGTCGCGATCCGTCGTGTTGTGGCGGGTCGTCCGGTAGTTCTGGGTCAGTCCACCCGCGCCGGTGCCCTGGATGTTTGGCAGCGGAAAAAGGGCAAGCAGTTGCTTGCTGATGCCGTTGATGCGGGCGGCGGGAATCATGTTGTTCTCGAACTGTACGCGACCGGTTCCCGTCGCGAGGTCACCGGTGAAGGGATCGTAAATGCGCTGGAGCGTGCCGTTCGTGTTCAGCGCGTTGCTGAAGTCGCCATTTCGCAGCGCCGCGTTCGGCACGTTGAAGAAGTTATACAGGTTCTGGACGCCGCGGTACCCTTCGTACGACCCGAAGAAGAACAGCTGATTGTGGCGAATGGGTCCGCCCAGCGTGCCGCCGAATGTCTGACGTTCGATCGGCAGCTTCGCAGGCACTGCACCCGTTCCGAAGTAATACGGCTTTGCGTTGAGCTTTTCGTTGTTGAAGAACTCGAA
>Ga0075434_100002805_pt1 | contig 15422 bp, 11 predicted proteins | sample RhiMethybrSRZTD3_FD_75298 | JGI IMG/M metagenome (GOLD analysis project Ga0075434, IMG submission 75298) | Populus rhizosphere microbial communities from Tennessee, USA - Rhizosphere MetaG P. TD hybrid SRZTD3 | ecosystem: Host-associated > Plants > Roots > Rhizosphere > Soil | place: USA... | reverse complement strand
TATGTCTTCCTTAACACTGAAATTAGTCTGTCGATATCATCTTCGTTATTATAGAAATGTGGCGAAACCCTAATACCCTTTCCTCGTGCCGACAAAACTATCTTGTGCTTTCGCTCAAGTTCAGCAACAAGATTGACTGGATTGCGTTTAGGTTTGAATAGTATTATTTGGGATCTGTATTTTCTATCATCTATTGGTGAAAGGATTTGGAGGCCCAAATTTCGCAGCTTCTCAATCAGATAATCTGTCAGATTAAGAAGCCGACGCTCAATTTGACGAACCCCAATCCGTGATATGTATTTTAATGCTGCATTTAATGCAAAAATATTCTGGAAATTTGGAGTACCTACTTCGAACTTGGTTGCGTCAGTTGACATGTCCACTTTCATATTATTACTATAGTCCTCTTTTTTCTTTTGACCAGCTTGACCAAAAAAAACCGGTTCAAAAGTCAACTCTTCTAGATACTTTCTCTTAATGTAAATAGCACCAATTCCAAATGATGAGAGTAGCCATTTGTGTCCTGTTCCGACCATAAAATCAATATCATAATCCTTTATACTAAAATATGATGCTCCTAATGATTGTGTTGTATTTACCACGAGAAATAATTGTTTCTCCTCTGCTATATCGTGAAGTGCTTTTAGATCTTGTTTAAACCCAGTGGAGTACTGGACATGACTAGTAACTAATGTCCTTGCATCACTATTTTCTGAGATCATTTTCAGAATATCTTCCTTTAGTATCTTGTTGCCATTGTTTGCCCTGACAAATTTCACATTGTTTAGGTTAACGTTAACCCACGGCAAATTAGAAGATGGAAATTCCAGTTCATTTGATATTACGCTACCTTTGTCTGACAGCATATGCGCAACTATATTCATGCCCTCGCTGGTTGAATGTGTAAAGGCTATATCTTTTCCACTACTAGCCCCAATAAACTTGGCATAAAGATCCTTAGTATTTTGAATTTTTACAACCCAATCATTCCACAAATGTTCTGAGTGACACATTGCGTCCTGGTAGAATTTTGACACCTCATTGTAAACAGTTACTGGAATAGGCCCGATGGCAGCATTAGCTAGATAGCAGTATTTTCTTGTGACAGGAAAATCTTCTCTCAGCTTATCCCAGTCTGGCATATGAGGCCTGTATTGGGTGCCACATTATAAATATGATTAGAGATTATTTCCCTGTGCTGCGAGATGATCTTTCTTTTCGATATATCAACATCATCAAAGTCTAATTTCAAATATCTGACTGAACCCGCCAGACAAGACCTCTAATTTACAGATCCGTGTTACAGATATATGACGTCTTGGCCGTCTAAGCGGATTATGGATTTGAAGTATTTTAGGCCGCTTCTGATATGCTGAAAAGGAGATTGTTTTTCCTTCTTACATCTATACTCAACTAACCAGATACAAGAATCGTTAATGACTTTTCTTGATGATTTGTTGAAGATGCATGCTTACCACAGACACGTGACTCATTTCGCCCACAACATTTCTACTAATACCGTATACGATCAATGTGGAATTGCTATAATCACATATGATGAAAAATGGCAAGATATTATTGAGAATTATTAATACTATAAACACAAGGCCATTGCCAATTTTATCTTGTCCTTAAACTATAAATTTTCGCTCCGCGGTTATTCCATGAGAGAATTGGGTCAGCCAGCAACATAGCGCATATTACAAACTGGACTGCCAACGAAAGTGGACTCTGACTGAAATTTATTTTTCTTATGAAACCCAAAAAAATAAGCTTTTGATAAATAAGATATTATATTAGCTTAAATTCAACTAATATGAAATTTGTGATGGTGGTGGCGACGTACTTTAATTATGCTTGTTAATACTCGACTTAATCGAATAAATCTACTTATCGGGCTTGCCATCGCAATAATAATATCAGACTCTATAATCTATTTTTCAGAAGCTGCTAGCAAGGAGTTTTATTCAAATTGGATCATTATCATTAATGCCTCAATTGCTGCTGGACTTGCGATATTGATATTATATAGACACAAACACCATGATGGAATATTTGACAAGTCACACACAGCTCTTGCCGTAGGTTTATGTCTGTGGCTAGCTGCCGACATTATCTGGGCAGTATATCAGATCGTGCTGGAAATTGTTCCGCCGGTACCATCAATGGCCGATTTTGTATGGTTTTCTGCATATGGCTTCTTCGCTTTCTATTTATATTCAACATACTTTGAGTTTCACAAAAAATTCAGGTTTAGTAAAAGACTAGTTGTTTTTAGCATTGTTGGTGCCGGAGTATTTCTATCATACATAATTCTTGTGACTACAAGCATTGCCGATTTATCCTCAAACAGAGGTATTGCCATGTTTATCGTAGTGATTACATATCCTGTTCTGGATTCTATACTTATCATACCGGCAATTGTAATCTTGTTAAGCTTTAGAAATGAGCCAGTGTGGTTCACTCCATGGCTATTTGAATCAGCCGGGATATTTCTGATGGCTGTTTCAGACAGCTGGTTTGCACTAATTGTAGTCACTTCGTTATTGAACCAGTTCTGGTTATCTGCATTATTTTTTGCCTCGCATTATATCATTATTTCAGCCGGTTTACTCTGGTATATCACCTACTTGATAAGAGAAAAAAAGAGCACCAATGAAGTGTCAACTAAAGATTACGTTATTGCCGATGGCGGTGAGACTACACCATCTGACAAGTTCAATTTTAATAAGAACAAAAATACTAAAAAAACAAACCTATCGGAAAACGAAAAAAAGAGAAAGATATCTGGCCTTAAATCCAAGTTCGCACCTGTGATCATTATTGTCATTATTTCTTGGTCAATCTATGTTTTTATCAGTTTAATTGCGTATCACGACCAATCCACAACAAAGTTACCAGGTTGGATATCCTCATTTTTGACATTTCTACCCTCTGTTTTTAGTGGGAATTCTGAAACAATAATACATCCGAGCTTTAAACATTTAGCTAATGCAGAATCAGATGTTAATACAACTATGCTGGGCGCACTTCTTCCAATTAGTGGCGCTTCCGCTTCGTTAGGCGAATCAGAACAAGCTGCCCTTAAAATTGCAGTTAACGATATCAACAAATACTTTTCTGAACACCAGTCGAATACAAGGTTTGGACTTGTAATTGAAGACACAGGAAGTGATCCTCAAATCGGCCTCGAAAAAGTTAAGCGTTTGTCAGATAGGGGAATAAAGATAATAATTGGTCCTTCAACTAGTGCAAACGTAAATCAGATTCGAAATTATGCGAATTCTCATGGTATATTGCTTGTTAGTCCATCAAGTACTGCTCCTTCCTTATCTCTCCCCGGAGATAATATTTTTAGATTTGTTCCGGATGACACACATCAGGCACAGGCAGTATCGTCATTAATGTGGAAAGATGGGATAAGAATCATTGTACCATTCTGGAGAACTGATATTTATGGAAATGACCTAGTAAGTGAAGTCAAAAATAGTTTTGAAAAGATCGGGGGAAGATTTGTAGATGGTGTTGGATATACTCCACATACAGGTGACCTATCTGCTAGCCTCAACAGGATAAACTTCATAATTTGGGATCAAGATTTGAAGACTCTCGAGGCGAAACTGAAAAAGGCCATATCAAATTATGGCGTAAGTAAAGTAGGGATTTATTTTGTAGCCTATGACGAAGTTGCTCCCATTTTTATTCAAGCGCAAGGTCATGACATCTTGTCTGAAGTAAAATGGTTTGGTAGCGATGGATCGGCACTTAACAACAAGGTCGTAAGAAATACAGACGCTGCTATCTTTGCTACTAAAACTGGTTTTGCTAATCCGATTTTCGGAGTTGAAAACGAGAGTGACGCCAGGTTTAAACGTGTCGAAGCTTTAATCGAAAAGGATATCGAGAGAATACCAAGGTCATATGCAAGTACTGCCTATGACGCTCTATGGGTTGCTGCATTAGCTGAAAATCAGACAAAGCAAGCAAACAACAATAACATAGAACAGCTCAAAGATGCATTTACAAGAATTGCGAATTCATATACTGGAATTACCGGCAATACCAGTCTTGATCAGAATGGAGATAGAAAATACGGTGATTACGAATATTGGGCTGTAACAAAAGATAAAAATAATCCAGCATTATTTGAATGGGAGACGATAGGCAGATTCGTATACGGAAAAAGTCCAGCTGATTACGGATAATCGCAACATTCTCGTTGAGTACAACCTTATTTAAAGATGAGGATATATCTTACTAAATTCTATTTCTATGTAATTTCAACCGGAGCTTCTAAGTCAAGAATTTTCTAAAGTATACCAACCATGAAAGACATAAAATAAAATTTTTGATTATTCTGCTATAGAAAATCTCCAGTTCTGAAGGCAACTGTAACCAATGAATCTAACGGTATTTTCAATAATTCGAGTTTGTTTTCCAATAGCTTCGCGTTATGGATAAAATAGAAATATAATGCGAACTACCTGGATCATATTAAATTATAAATTGTCTATGGAAACCAAATTCTTCATTTCTTTAAAAACATAGAGAAAATGCAATCCTTTAGCTGTTGTCCTGCAAGTCCTTTCGTTTAAAAAATATTCTAATAATCCATAGCGAAGCAATAACAGTAGATATTGCTTAAACGTAATATGACTCAAAGAGGCCTTTGAAAGAATATCTGAGTGTCGTGCCTTTTGGCCTCTTGCTGCCTCCAAAATAAAGGCGATTATTTCGGCTCGACTTCTGTACTGTTTATAAGTGCTCAAGCTATGTTTGGTCACAAAAGTACTAGTCATCGTGAAAGTATAATAAGACTATTTGGATACAAATATTGATTAGTTGCCTTTTTAGGATATTTTTATTAAATAATCACCAGAAGAAGTAACTATGGTAGCATCATACTGCTCTGTAAAGGTAAAGCTATAATCTTTACAATCCATTGTTTACAAATATTGCAGATTCAACAGATTAGCTGAACATGCACGTCTGATGGATATTCGATAGGAACTATTAATCATTATAACGCGGGATTTACTTGTGACGGTCAATTTTGAACTAATATTTGCTCGTGCAGCTAGATTAAAAATCTATTTTTATTTGGTTAACAAAATAAAAAAAGAGTGCCAGAGATTGTACTATTCGTCCAACCTATATCATTGGCTTTAGCATGTTTGTAGTGATCAGTTCTTAGACTTGATGGAGGTCTATTTCAGATGAGCCAGTGGGTTAATAATTGCATTATCCCAGTTTGGCCGAGACATTACGTAACTAATTGGTACGTTTGAAGGAATCACGATATCTGGATCTACAATTACACAGATCGTTCTTGCAGTGCCTGCTCTTCCGTTAGTTCCATCTTCACCTGACCTTGCATGACCATCACTACCATCATGTCCGCTGTTTCCACCATTTCCAACGTTTCCGTCATCTGCGTTGTTTGGCCCAAATCTTGCCATCCAGCCAAAGTCAGATAGACCTCTTTCCGTTCGCGTGCCGGATCCACTAAAATCTTCTCTTCCACCAATAGGTCCTTTTCCTTGAATGCTCTTGCAGTCTTGTTGTTCATTGTGTCTATCGTTAAATGCATATGAGGTCTGAATAAATAAGCTAGCACTTGATGCTACCACTATTGCTGCTACTGCTCCTATGAGCAGGAATCTAATTGAATGCCAGTTGTTCATGTATTCTCTGAAATTTGTTTTGGGACAATGGTTTATTTGCATTAAGTTAATTAACTCTTTGAAGTTTCCGCTAAGAAATTACAATAGTATTGTTGGTTATAATGGTCATTGACGATTTCGGCAGGTAGCAAGTTTGTTTCATTAGCATCAGTCAGGTTCTTCTTCGCATCATCTATTGTTCGCGCAATCATATTTGATCAATGAAGGGTTGGATAAAGGAATTGTCAAATGATCTTGCACAGGCAGATATGAGCGCGTGAGAGTGAAAAAAGGAGTAGAGAATCGGAGTAATGTCTGGCTTCAATATGTAATATAGTCTTGCTTATCTATAACATGTTTGTATGACCATTCCATTGGTAAATAGTCTATCTGGAATTGAATTCACATTCCACATCATATGACTAGCCGCAAAGGCTACATAGAATTTTGAATACAACTAAATCAAACATGATAGAGAGATAGATAATTGTGAGCAGTTATCGTATGGATTGCTATCATCCTATCAACGGATAAGCTAATTGTTACCCGGATTCGTATCTTCATTTAAGGAAACAAAGATTTGATTCGCATTCACATCTTTTTAGATCGCGAAGAAATATCATTACAGAGTAAATCAGAATACATGCAAAGGAAATAATACTAATGAAGTAAAAAGAAAAAGTTACAGGCGCCTAAATAGACACGCCTGAATAAAAATGGATATATCATTCTTCTTATTCTATTGGGCTATCCATTACCATGGATTTTCTTGATAAATGTTCGGAGATATTAGAACACACAATGTTCGTGCATCTCCGCCACGTCCACCATTTCCACCTTTTCCGCCATCTGCATTTCCACCATCGCCACCGTTCCCACTATGTGGTCCTTTCCCTCCAGATCCGCCGTATCCAGCAACTCCTCCATCTCCTCCAAGCCCTCCTTTTGCACCGTCACCTGCGATACTGGTGCAGCGCTGTAGAGTTGAATCGAATGCTTTTGCAGGATGTGTAAACCAGCTAGCATATGAAGATGCTACCACTATTGTTGCTACTACTCCTATGAGCAGGAATCTAATTGAATGCCAGTTGTTCATGTTTTCTCTGAAATTTGTTTTGGGACAATGGTTTATTTGCATTAAGTTAATTAACTCTTTGAAGTTTCCGCTAAGATAAGCAGATATAATTGTAGTGTGTGTAATACTATTCTACCTATATCTTCTTATTTTTTATAGAATAGTTTCCAATTACAAAGGTAGCACTTGTAGCGGCGACCCAAAATTCACAGTATCTTTTGGTGAATACTAACTCAGGAAATCAAATAAGAATATTTCTTTTAATTCAGGAATTGGAGCACCCATCCTCAATATTCTCTGCTTTCATAGTATGCATAAACAAATACATCACTATAATCGTTCCTTCATCAGTCATTATGAATTTATCCTAAGTTACTAGAAATTGCGTTACTATTCTGATTTATGTTCTCCTTTTCAATTGTAACGGTGGATAGCAATTTACATTTTTGCCCTTCGGTGATGTGATTATGGCTCAGAAACTAAGTCATACAAAGCACTTTGGCTGTACAAAGCCTGCGAGAGATAATGTAACTAAAGTTATGAAGTAATTAACAAATCTCTTACCGAACGAATCTAAAAAAAAGTGCCTTTGTTAGGCTGTATGGCTATCAATCATCTCAGTAGGTTTTATGTATACTAATAACTGTCTTGTCTGCACCGTTTGCAGTATTTCCACCATCTCCACCATCTGCGTCTCCGCCAGGGCCACCAGTTCCACCATGACGACTACTATAACCATCATCATTTCTGATGCCACTATCGTCATTGCCTGTACTGTCAGCTGAAGTGCTCCCTCCATATCCACCGTGTCCCGCAACTCCACCAAGCCCACCATTTCCACCCCGTTGGCCACCATCTTCTCCTCTAGCGGTAACATCCATCTTTATAGCTAGTACAGGAGAAGGTACGAGAGCGAAGATCGCGACAGTCATTAGTGCCACAAGAGCCGTAGCTATCACGTAAGCCTTTGTTGTCATATTCAACAGACATCCTACCAGTATGGTTTATTTGCATTAAGTTTATTTACTCTTTGAAGTTTGCTATAAAAAAGACCAATATCATTGTGGGGTATATCTACTTCCTAATCAGAAGATTTGGCCATTGAGATGAGTGTTTATCTAAGATAGTCTTGGTGTCATATTGTTGATTATCCAGGTCGTTGATACTCAGATGATTTATTGGAACTAACTAACTATCTAACCAATGAACTGACTATCAAACTTATCTGCAATTTAATTTAATTTTATATTAGAGATTGGACATACTACGAACGATGAAAGGCATATACGAAGAAAGCAATCAGAGAGGGCAATATGTGCAATACATCAGTCATTTTTGCATGCCAAATGTATGACTTAAATTTAATCGATGATGCTTTGAGTCTTTGGGTTAAGTCGTATGATTTATAATATTGCTCAGTTTATTAAAGCAATTACATTATCTGAGATTACTCTTTAAATATATAAAAAGATCAAGACAAAACTAAAAGGACTCTATTTCAATTTAATTGCATTTCAGCATATGATGTCTATGGTTATCTTCTCCCTGGTCCACGACTACCATATAAGCTGAGGCGAGTACGACTCTAGACGCCAGTAATGGCCATAATGGAGGCAACAATAATAAGGGGCCCCAGCTAATGACCAGCAATTGAGCCGCTAGTCAAGATATCAAGCTAATGGAGTCGTAGGTGTTAGGAGCTAAATGGTGCAGATATTCGTCAATGAGTGGCACAGATGGACTTGAACGAAAGCTAAGTTCAGGACTTTAAAATAGAGGTTCATTAGGATACTAGAACAGTTTCTTACTATCTAGCCTACGCATATTCCCTACATAGAGTCGGTAATCTGGATTAATTTAATTATTGTTGTGCTAATGAATATAGAGTTAATGACCTTTCAGGATTCCTTGGCTATTAGACATCTTAATCTGTTGGAGCATTAAAGGCATCATAACCTATTAGACTACAAATATTTTATTCAAGGTACAAATGAGATGTCAATAAATATCGCTATTAGGCCTAAAGGACAATTGGAATTAGTTATTATAGCTGCTACCTGTATATACAACTAGGTACCTTGGCTACAGTAAAGTTCTAGTTAGAGTAGTTGTGCAGTCGGCATGATGTTTAACACACATTAAACACATTAAAGATGTAATGATATTAATTTAAATCACTCCGTCAATAACAAACAATTATTCGTTGCAACTTTTTAGATATTTCTCCTCGGTGTAGTTCCAATGAAATGATCCTGGGTGAGAGACCTTGTTCTCTTGGGTGAGTACTCTACATCAGGTTGATTTGTACCCTCCTGGATCCATAATTGAAATACGTTTCGTTACACCTGATTAGAAGTGAAATATAACCCAATTCCATGTTGCTATTTTACCGTATAAGTTTAAGGACCAGAATATTCTATGCTCAAGGAATCCCGATTCTAGGTATTAGTTCTATCATTTACAAAGACTAGTGTAGACATCGGAAATGTAAAAAAGTGGGCGAACTAAACTATTCTAGATTGTACGACTATAAAAAAATATGTATGCTGTCCGTCAGAATCAGCAACTGAGAGTTCGCCTCACCACATACTGATTGCTAAACGATTATTAGTATCTATAGATATATTGAAACCGTGAGAATAAATTACAGGATATTTACGATTATGTTATGCTTGGTGTTAGTTCTTCCAAGTCTCATCGCTTTCGCAGAACAAAGCGTTCATGGATTAGTTTTACAAACTAATTTGAACACAACACTGTTTCTAAAGTATGTACCATTTTTGATAATGTTCCACATAGAGAAATATGCTGGATATTCTATTGATAGGATTACATGGATGCAGGATAATGATGCTTGCAATGGCATAAACGGCCCTAATGGTGTAGATGGCATTAATAGCACTGCTAGTTTGAACGGCAATGATGATAATGGTGGAGTAGGTACTTGCCAGTGGGGTAATGGTGGAGATGCTAGTGTGGAAAGTAGCTTAGACCATAGTGCATGTAATAGTAGTAATGGTAAAGATGCTAATGGCGCTAATGGTAAAGATGCTAATGGTGGTAATGGTGGTAATGGTGGTAATGGTGGTAATGGTGGTAATGGTGGTAATGGTGGAGTAGGTACTTGCCAATCGGGTAATGGTGGAGATGCTAATGGTGGTAATGGTGGAGATGCTAATGGTGGTAATGGTGGAGATGCTAATGGTGGTAATGGTGGTAATGGTGGTAATGGTGGTAATGGTGGTAATGGTGGTAATGGTGGAGATGCTAATATGGAAAGTAGCTTTAAACCATAGTGCATGTAATAGTAGTAATGGCTTTGAATGCTAGCATTTAACCTTGGTACGTAGATATCAGTGTTTTAGCAGCTATTGCCTAGCGAATTTAATTAGCAATTTTTTGGTCTTAGAAAGACAGATAAATTGTCGTAAATAAAATTAAGTCATAATTTCGTACAATGAATATATGCATGTGAGTTCATATCTTAGAAATGGGAATGAAATTGTCAAAATTTCTAAATTCTGAAATACGGAAGCCTATGCTTTTATCTGCTTCTTCTGTGATGCTGATTTTTAGTCTGCTTTCCGTTTCTGTTCTAGCGGGCATCGGCACTCAACTTAAAGGAAACTATGCATTTGCTCAAGCTTCAATTCTAAGAACGACAGAACTGAAAGTGAATTTTAAAAAATTAGTTGAGGCAGGAAACGATCAAAATATACGTATAAAGGTAACTGATCTGGGAAGTGGTGATCCTGTATCTAGCGCTGTTGTGAGATTAACTATCTATTTTCCAGGTGGTGCACCAATAAGACAATTTTCCTTGCTTACCAGTAAAAATGGAGAAGCATCATTAACATTACCAATTGATAAAAATGCTGCATTAGGCCAGTATGGAATAGATGTATTAGTCTCTGCATTAGGTTATTTCGATTCTGCAGTTGGTACGATTGCTTTTGCTGTAAATTCTCAAGTAGATCAAAATGTCGATTTACATGATTATAAACATACAAGCCACACCCTCTCAGACCACAGTGGACATCATAACCACCACCACAACCACAATCATAACTAGCCACTTAACTACTAAAAATTTAGTACAGATAACTTGTCGTAGTTGCAATAGCTGTGCGTGTACAAAAGCAAGCGATGGAGGTCAACGTACGAAAGCCTTCATCTATGCTTGCAGAATTTTTACTGTTCTAGTTTTAAGAATAGGAATGTATGCACAAGTGCTCGAAGTCATTCTGCTCTCTTCATGTTGAAATATACATATTGATCATTTAAATCGACAAGATTTGTCTACCCTTAAGCAAAACATATTACCTGTATGTTTTATATCTTCTGTATGAGTCAAAAGGCCTTCAACATTTTGATCTTGGCAATGATCGTTATCGGTATCGCGACAATAGCTAACTCTGTCAATATTACCTTAGCACAGTTCAATTCAAAGATACCATTCTCGCCATCTACTGGCCAGTCTCCATCAAATCTATCACCACCATCAACACCCTCCACCCCATCAATACCACCGCCATCAGATACTAATCAACCGATAAAGGCAAATCCGTCGCATACTGGAAATAGCACTACTACTATTGTAAATAGTTCTACTATCGGTCCTCCTTCAAGACCCATTGTTGTCGGTCCATCAAACTTTACTGCTTCGCCAATTAGTAGCGAAAATCAAGCGAACTTGAACGCATCATCAACTAGTCCTTCAAACAATGGTTCTAGTATTCTGCCTTCCGGATAGATAAGAAGTCTATTTAAGGTGTTTAGGTGATTATTGAGTTACCGCATCTATTAAGGCCAGCTTTCTCCTAGCAGGGATGATATTGATGGTATGCGTAAGAATTAAACTTAGAATGAAAGAAGGCTAACTGCTAGGTATGTTAATGATTATACGTGAACGTTTATATTTTATACAAATTAGTGTTAGGAAATATTCTATTGGCCTGTCCACTACGTCATTATCTGCTACAATATACTGATTTTGCAGCAATTACTTTCCATGAAGATTCAATGGGTATTCAGTCGAAGTTGCTGGAATAACTATTTCTAGCGAAATTGCATCATACATTAACTTTAATATAGCATACATTTTTCTAATAGTGAAATAGTGAGATAAGATTTGCTATAGAAACAACAACAATAACATGCGAAGAAGATAGTATTTTGCTAGAACAGAACATATTAGTGGAGTGTTGTCTAATTTTGACTATTTAGGATCGTAGGTTCTCTTTTCTACGGCATTAGTTCTAAAAGAACCGAGCGCTTGTAATCATGACGTTCCTATTTCGGTTGCGAATGATGTAATACCTAGACTTTCGTTTCCGATCTTAAATACTTGCCACGCCATCGTCACACTCCTGTTGTACTAGTCCAACTTCCGCTTAGTGGCATATAATGTAAACTACCAATACGGTTAGATGTACTGTTACCTGGTGGAATATAATAATCACCATTGTCATCTTAAATATGTTATGGCAAGAAACTGATTAGTTACTGAATTGTCATCGTGTGAAAAATCAGGCCTTATTTTCTACAACAATAGCCTATCGAGCTCTCGATATCACTAGAATGAAGAATAAATAACCCATAGTCGGTGGGATGGAGAGTTGTAATAAGGGCTAAATAGATTGAAAATAAAATAGAAAAATTCGATTTTATTACAGATTTCACAGTCACTGCTGCAACTAATCCGGGCCTGACAAAAGTATCGTATGACGACACTATTTTCATTATAAACCTATTTTCGGTGTATATATTCCATCTCCTGTTCTGTAATGGTTTTCATAAATATAGTTCGCTTGGTCTACAACAGGTGACGACAGGTTTTTACCACATGCTGGTATTACTTGTTGTAGACATTATTGTAGTTCATGCTCTTCTTCTCTTCCTTTTTATGAGAATGCTGCAACTCATATCAACTCATGAGAGTACAACATATAATAAGATATTAGGAGAAAGAATTTACGATTTGACTGATAATTGAATGTAGCGAACCCATTATTATCGAATTTGACATTATTTTACCCAAAGATAATGTGGACAAAATAAAGGACCAACGTTGAAAATACACAGTGGTTCTGGGAATTGGGAATAAGGTATTGGATATGCCATATTTGCTAAATAATTGTCAGATTTATCACTATAAATGATCCCATTACTATGCGGATGGTTTTGTTGTTGCTCCTGATGCGGCGGTTGATTCTGCTGCTGTTGTGATAATGGCGACATGACTAGCGATGACTGCAGAGAGATAGGAAAAGATTGATGAAATGTTTCTTTTTCGTTTAGATTTTTTGTTATGCTTATTCCATTAGTATTTAGCAGCTTTTGTTGTTGCTGCAGCGGCTGCTGCGACTGCTGCGACTGCTGCGACTGCTGCGACTGAAGTAGAGACGGTGATGATGAAGACAGTCGGAAAGAATCAGAATTTGCTACGTTTATTGAAGAAAAAAAAGATAATATTACTATTGCCCCAAGTAAAGCCAACGTTATTGCAGCAAAACCAGGAATTAGTACTAATGAGAATTCAATTTTGAGGCGCTTCATTCGTGTATATAGACCAAATTGGGTTTTGGTTTTATTTCAGTTGGCAAGGATTTGTTAGAAAGATACATAGTAGCGAAATAGCAGATGGAAAGACATAGTAAATAGTTTCTAACAAGGACGTTAGTACAATCATATGAAACAATGCTCTGTATAATCCAACCAATCTCTAGAGATAGCTGCATTCCATAGTTCTTAGGCCGCTTTGGAGATTCCAAAAGATCTTGATTAGTCCTTCTTTTTAGTTTAATGTTCCTTATCGATGCCGTATACCTGGCTAATTCGAGGCTATAAGACATATCCAGTAATATTATTTTTTGGTATAAATCCTGCAGCTATCTTCTTATGTCTTTCCCTATACATACCAACCCTTGGACTGTGTTGGTTTATCCTCAACCACATCTGAATGATTCTGTTAATTTGTTCATGTCTATTTCTTAAGGAATCTACAAGAAATGCTTGTAAAATCTATCAACAGCAGTATCCCAAACTGGGCGTATTTCTTTTCCAGTTAATGAGAGTATCGTATGCGCTAGTTTTAAGACAATATCAGCAATAGAACTTTGATATGGTTGAGTTTATAAGTCACTAGCCGGTTGAACCTTGCTATTCAACATACGATGTTACCAGGACTTTAGAGCGATAGGGGGCCATTCTTCTCTCGGAGAAGTGTTTACCTATTGAAATCCACATTTTGCTAATAATTCCCGAATGCCTGTTGCATAGACATGGTCTCCTGTTTTATCCATCATGCGATAATCCCGTTTTCAAAGCATAATACTCCATCAACCAGCGATGGTTTTTCATTGACGTAGCCTATAAACTCCATTTGCCAGCATTGTCATTTGAAGTTAAATCGCTCAATGGTACAATAGCTGCCTCACTCCTGTCATAAAGTGACATATCATTCAAACCAACTCTACTTTTTCATTGGTATTTGGTGGTGGAATATATTGAACGACTACCTTAACATGCGCATTTTTAAGAATCAATTCTATCGTTCTTTTTTTGCTAATTGGTCTATGTGTTGTCTTTCTCTATCCTTTGTTTTAAATGATAGGTTAAGAGATTCTGGCCGGATTCCTTTACTTAGCACAATAAAACAACTCGGTGATTCGCTTATTTTTATATGCTATATCCTAGGAATCCTATTCTGTTCAACAACAGAATAATACTTCATTGGTAAACACTTAGCTTCTCTGAACGTGCATAATGGCATCTGTATGATGATTAGTTTATCTCGAATGCCGTTTGTAGAGTCTCTAAATTCTGAGAAGGTTGAACGCCATATACTATCTACGTACGAATATTATCATTGCGGAGAGATATTCTTTGTTATTAGCAATTCTAGCGAAGCTTTGCTATTTAATTAGTAATAGTACTAGTATTAGCGATGATATCTTCGCATCTAATATAACGCTTTATATCTCCAATGCTGTTGTTGTATCTGCCATCGTTGACATCTAAGACAAAGATGTCTAGGAAAAATATGAGAATGGGGCACCTGCCGCTAGTTGCAGTATTGCCTGTACTAGTGACTTTGGTTTTATTTTCTTGTATTCAGAGCTCTTTTGTCCAGCCTAGCTATGCCTCCCAACAGGAAGAAGGGGTTAGAACATTTAGAATTAAGGCATATCTAGAGAATATTGTAGTTGAACATGAGAACAAAGAGACTATACATTTTCAAGTGACTGATCACAAGACTCATGAACCGATTGGCGGAGCTATTACAAGTGCAACTGTTAGCTATGCTGACGGGAATACAGTAAGGTACTTTAGCGTACCTACAGATGCCTCAGGACGCTCTTCGATATCTTGGAGAATAGAGCATGATGCTCCTGATGGTCGTTATAATGTGGCATATTCGGTGTCTGAAACAGGATATGAACCAGCATACTTTGGAGGCTCATTTAGTGTGGTTGCACATGGTGTAAACTATGGTTGTTTATCCTCGGCCTCAGCCTCAGCCTTAGCCCTAGCCTCAGCACATTCCTCATGCTCAGCCTATTCTAGATCGCCATCTTCATCACCATCTTCATCACCATCTTCATCACCATCTTCATCACCATCTTCATCACCATCTTCATCACCATCTTCATCACCATCTTCATCACCATCTTCATCACCAT
>Ga0075434_100002799_pt1 | contig 15456 bp, 10 predicted proteins | sample RhiMethybrSRZTD3_FD_75298 | JGI IMG/M metagenome (GOLD analysis project Ga0075434, IMG submission 75298) | Populus rhizosphere microbial communities from Tennessee, USA - Rhizosphere MetaG P. TD hybrid SRZTD3 | ecosystem: Host-associated > Plants > Roots > Rhizosphere > Soil | place: USA... | reverse complement strand
CCTGGCCGATCCTCCTCGTCGTCGCGCTCGCGCTGCGCGCGCGACACCGGCAGCACAACGAAACGGCCGCCGACCTCCGTGCGCTCGCACTGACCGGCAATCCCGAGGCGCTCGCGCGCGCGCTGACGACGTTGTATGCGATCGCGCACATTCCGCGACGCTACGAGTCCCAGCGAGAGCAGCAGGCCACGCACCCGAGTCTCGCGCGACGCATCAAAGCGATCCGCGAAGCGGCGGGCACTCCGCCAGCCTCGCTCGCCGAAGCGGCGATGTTCACCTCAGGCGGGACGTCAGCCATCTTCCGCGACGATGCGCTCGAGTGGGCGGAAGGGACCGCGGCGCGACACAGCTTGAGCTACGCGCACATCACCGAGCTGCGCGTCGACGCGCGGCGCACCGGACCGGCGAAGATCGTCGCCGTCGAGGCGAGCGGCCGACGCTGGGAGCTTGCGCTCGCGGACGCGGACGTCGCCCGCGCCCAGGCGGTGATGGACATCGTCGACGCGCGCACGGCGGGTCCGCCTCCGTCTCCGCCGATGTCGCCCGCCGTCGCGCGCGCGCTCGCGATGGCCGTGGCTGCACTCGCCACGAGCCTCGCGCAGTTCTCCGCAGCGCTCGTCGCGGTCGTCGCCGCGTTGTTTCCGGCGGCTCCGCTGGCCGCGGCGTCGGCGCTCGCGGCGCTCGCCGCGGCAGGTCTGTCGCTGCGGGATCGGGCGTTCCGTCACGCCGATCCGATCACCCCGTGGTTCGCCGTCACGATTGCACTCGCGGCGATCCCGCTCCTCGCACTCGCGCACGCGAACCGCGCGGACAACCGTCCGCCACACATGCTGAAGCTCACGGCGCTGTTCGGCGGATTCGCCGCATTGTCGTGGCTGCTGGTCTTCTCAGCAGGATTCGACCTCGTTCGCATGCATCAGATGCTGCGCGCGTGGCCGTCGGCCGCGGTGTTCTCGTTCGCGCTTGCCGCCGTTCTCGGATTCCAATCCGATCGTGTCAGCCGCTACGCCGCCCCGATCGCTGCCGTCGCGGGGCTCTCTGCCGTCGCAATCGGTTCAACGACATTCCTCGAACGGTTCAGTACCGATCGCTTCGTCGCGCGAACCGAACCGTTCGCCGTTCGTACGATCTCTCCGCGACTGTTGTCAGAGTTCTCCGTGCCGTTCGACGTCAACGGCGGCATCCGCGTGTCACCCAACGGCCGATCCATCGCGCTCGTGACGTCCGACGACGACGAAGAAACGACAACGTTTCACGTCGGACGAACGAACGGTCCGTTGACCGCGTTCAACGCGGACGATGCGGTGTTCCCAAGCGACGATCGCGTCCTGCTGCTCGAGCGGCGGCCCGGCGGCGGCGTGAATCTGCGAGACGTGGATGTTCGCGAGCCGGCGCGGATGCGTCCCGTACGCGAGATTACCGGGATCGTCACGACGACGCTGTCGTACAACTCGATCGCCAACGAGTGGATGCTGCTCGGCCGCGACCGCGACGGCGAAGTGGTTCGCGTTACCGGCCATCCGACCGATGGTCCCGTGCAGGTTCGGCGCTGGGCAGTGCGCGGCGGGCCCGCACGCGGCACTCCAATCGCATCGTCGGCGCAGCGCGCGCTCGTCGTGGACACGCGATACGACCTCAGCTCGTTCGAGAGCCGCCTGTTCGGCTGGCGATCTGTGCTCGGCGGCCATCCGATGTCGCAATCGCGCCTGTGGAGCCTCACTTCAGGCGGCACGCCGCTGCAGACAACGACAGGCCTCGAGCTGCAGTGTCTCGGAGGTTCGTTCGCGTCGGCGACCGTGGTGTGCGCGGCATTCGATGGATGGCGGACGACGATCTTCACGACCGACGACCGTGCTGCAACCGTCCATGCGGTCGGCTGGGTCGCCGGCCGGTTCCTGATGAACGGAACGAGCAGCCGCGGCTTGATCACGGGATGGTGGCAGAACGACGTCGTCGCGTTGGATCTCGGTGCTCGCGTCGCGTACCACATCCCGGCCACGAACCGATTGCGTGTGAACGATCTCGCGGTCACCGACAGGGTGATCGCCGCGGTGAGCAATCGTGACGGCCGCACAACCGTCACGCTGTACGCCCGGCGAGGCGATACAATGCCGGGCTCGTGACAGCTTTTCGCAGCGCTCTTCTTCTTCCGCTCATCGCCATCGCAGTCGCCGTCACCGCGGGTCGGGTTCCTCAGGGAACGCGCGACACCGACTGGCCGACGAACGGCGGCATCGACAACATCCGCCACTCGCCGCTCGCGCAGATCACGCGCGAGAACGTCTCCACGCTTCGGGTGGCGTGGACCTACGACTCGCACGACGCCTTCAAGGGTTCCGAGATGCAGAGCAATCCGATCGTCGCCGACGGCGTGCTCTACGCGACGACGCCGACGCTGAAGGTCGTGGCGATCGACGCGGCGAAGGGCCGCGAGATCTGGAAGTTCGATCCGAGCAACGGCGCGCCGGCGGGATCGCGATTTCGTCACCGCGGCGTCACGGTTCACAAAGACCGGGTGTTCGTCACCTACCGCAATTTTCTGTGGGCGCTCGATCGCCGGAGCGGCGCGCCAATCAAATCGTTTGGCGCCGACGGACGCATCGATCTGCGCGAGAACCTCGATCAGCCGGCGGAGAAATTGACGGTCAGCGCGAGCACTCCGGGCGCGATCTTCGAGGATCTGCTGATCATGGGTTCGAGCGTGCCGGAGACGCTGCCCGGCTCACCCGGACATATCCGCGCGTTCGATGTGAACAGCGGCAAACTGCGCTGGATCTTCCACACGATCCCGAAGCCGGGCGAGTTCGGGTACGACACGTGGCCAAAGGACGCGTATCAAATCGAGGGCGGCGCCAACGCGTGGGCCGGCGTGACGGTCGACACGAAAAACGCAATGGTGTTCGCCGCGACCGGATCGGCGTCGTTCGATTTTTACGGCGTGACGCGTCACGGCGACAATCTGTTCGCAGACTGCGTGCTCGCACTCGATGCGCGGACCGGAAAGCGGATCTGGCATTTCCAGGGGATCAAGCACGACGTCTGGGACTGGGACTTCCCCGCGGCGCCGAGCCTCGTCACGGTCACACGCAACGGCCGCCCGGTCGAAGCCGTCGCACAAATCACGAAGTACGGATACGTGTACGTGCTCGATCGGCACACCGGCGACCCGCTGTTCCCGATCGAATATCGCAAGGCGCCTCCGTCCGCCGTGGACGGCGAAACGCTCGCCGAGCGGCAGCCGTATCCGGTGAAGCCGCCGCCGTTCGCGCGCCAGGGACTCACCGAAGCGATGCTGACGACGCGCACGCCCGAAGCGCACGCGGCGGTGCTCGAGCGCTTCAGGAAGATGTCGAAGGGATTTCTCGTGCCGCCGTCGTTCGAAGGGACGATCGTGTTTCCGGGCTTCGACGGCGGCGCCGAATGGGGCGGCGCCGCATTTGATCCAGCAACGGCGCTCCTGTACGTCAACTCGAACGAGATGCCGTGGATCGTGAAGCTGATTCCGAACAACGACACGTCGCTCTACAACAGCAAATGCGCGACGTGTCATCGCGAGGACCGCACGGGATCGCCGCAGGCGCCGTCGCTCGCCGACATCGTCAATCGACGCACGCGCGAGGAGATCGCCACCGTCATCCGCGACGGCACCGGCCGCATGCCCGGCAATCCCGACATGGGCGCCAGGAACATCAACGACCTCGTGGACTTCCTCATCACCGGCAAGGACAAGGGCGCGGATCCGAAGCTGACGGGCGATCCCGTGTGGCTCAAGTACCGCAGCGACGGCGAGACGCTGTTCCGCGATCCCGACGGCTATCCGCCGATCACGCCGCCGTGGGGAACGCTGAACGCGATCGATCTCAACGCGGGAACGATCCGCTGGAAGATTCCGTTCGGCGAATTCCCCGAGCTCGCCGCCAAGGGGCTGACGAATACCGGCAGCGACAACTACGGCGGACCGATCGTCACCGACGGCGGTCTTCTCTTCATCGGCGCGACGAACTTCGACAGGAAGTTCCACGCGTACGACAAGCTGACCGGGAAGCTGCTGTGGGACACGACACTCCCAGCCGCCGGCAACGCGACGCCCGCCACTTACATGCTGAACGGCAAACAGTACGTCGTCATCGTCTGCGGCGGCGGAAAGAACGGCGCACCGTCGGGCAGCGCAATCGTCGCGTTCGCGCTGCCCTGAATGAATGACCCGCGCTGGTGCAATTTCCAGATGCGTGTGGCGCGGCCCTTTCAGGGCCGCGTCTCGCAGGGCTGAACGCCCCGCGCCACATCAAAATGGAGAACGCGCTAGCCGACGCGCATCGCGGCAATCGGATCGATTCGCAGCGCGCGCAGCGTCGGCATCAGCGTTCCGGCAAGCGTCATCAGGATCGTGACCGAGACGGCGATGGCGAAGGTCGGCACGTCCGCCGGCGTGACGCCGACGAGCAGCGCCTGCATCCACCGGCCAGCCGCATAGGCCAGCGCGACGCCCGGGATCACGCCGGCAATCGCCAGCCACGCGCTGCGCTTCACGATGAGGGCGAGGATGTCGCCCTGCTGCGCGCCGAGCGCGATGCGCACGCCGATCTCCTGCGCGCGCTGCGACACAGCGAACGACAGCAGGCCGTGAATGCCAACGGCCGCGAGCACGACGGCGATTGCGGCAAACGCGCCGAGCACGCGCACCTGCACGGTTCGCGACGCGGTGTCCATGTCGACGATGTCCGGGAGCGTGCGCACGTCGGACACCGGCTGCTGCGGATCCGCCTGACGAATAATCGCGCGAATCGACGGCGCGAGTGCAACGGCGCCGCTCGTCGACGCCGCCCGCACGAGCAAATCGCGCGGGATGTAGCCGACGATCCAGCCGTCCTTCACTTGCTTCGACGGCAGATACACCTGCGGCTCGCTGACCCGCTCCAGTCCACGGAAGCGAACATCTCCGACGACGCCGACGATGACGCGGTCGTCGAACGCGAACTGGAAATGGCGGCCGATGGGATCGACGTCCGGAAAGTACCGCCGCACGAACGATTCGCTGACGACCGCGACGAACTGACGATCGACCGCATCGGATGCCGCGACATCGCGCCCGCGCATCAGCGCAATGCCGAGCGTGGTGAAGAAGCCGGGCGTGACATAACGGATAAACGCCACGTCGTTGTCGGACTGCGCGGTCGCGCGGCCGCTGATCGAGACCGGCCAGATGCCGCCGCGCATCCGCGGATCGAGGGGCAGAAAGCTGATGAACGCGGCATCGGTGACTCCTGGCAGCGCGCGCACATCGGACAGCACGCGCGAGTAGAACGCTTCGCGCGTCGCGACGGCGCTGTACTTCGGAACCGGCAGGGGCGTGCGCATCGTCAGCACGCCGTCGGCCTTGAATCCGGGATCGGTCGCCTGCACCGCCCACAGCGCGCGCATCAACAGTCCCGCCGATACCAGGAGCACCACAGACGCGACGATCTCCGCGAACACGAGCGTCGAACGCAGTCGCTCCTTGCGTCCGCCTCCGGCGCGCGATCCATCGTTGAGCCCGCGAACGGTCGCGTCCGTGCCGGTGCGCATCACCGGCGCGAGACCGAAGAGCAGACCGGTGAGCGCGGTGAGCGCCGCGGCGAAGATCAGCACGCGGACGTCGATGGTCGCCGTCCCGGCAATCGGCAGCGTGGTCGGTACGAGCTGCGCGAGGAGCGGCACCGCGGTCACGGCGATCGCGATGCCGAGCGATCCGCCCACGAACGCGAGCAACAGGCTCTCGGTCATCAGCTGACGAACGAGCCGCTCGCGGCCCGCGCCGATCGCCGTCCGGACGGCGAGCTCGCGTCGTCGTTCCACCGCGCGTGCGAGCAGCAGGTTTGCAAGATTCGCACACGCGATGAGCAGCACGCATCCAGCAGCACCGAACAGCGCGACGAGCAGCAGCCGCGACTTCTCCGAGAGCTCGTCGCGCAGGGCGATCACCGACGCGCCGATGTGCTCGTTCTCCTTCGGGTATTGTTTCTGCGATTGCGCGGCCAGCACGAGCAGTTCCGCGCGCGCCTGCTCGATCGTGACGCCCTGCCGCAGCCGTCCGACCGCCTGAAGCCAGTTATCGTTGCGATCGACGTAGTTCTGCGCGGTGAAGCGCATCGGCGTCCACAGCACCGCATCCCTCCATGGAAAGCGGAACTCCCCTGGCATCACGCCGATGATCGTGAACGGCTCGTCGTCGAGGACGATGCGCTGACCGATGACGGACAGGTCGCCGCCGAATTCGGATTTCCACAACGAATAGCTCAGAAGCGCAGTACCTGGCGCGCCTTCGCGATCATCCGACGGACCGAAGGTACGACCGGCGAGCGGCTGGACGCCGAGCGTCGGCAGCAGATCGGCCGATACTGCCGCACCCATCAGCCGCAACGGCTCGCCGTGTCCGATCATGTTGACGGCGAGCGAATGATACGCACCGGTGCTCTCGAACGATTGGCTGGCACGCGTCCAGTCGCGGTAGTTCGCCGGCGACAGCTCCTGGCGCGCGTAGGCCGGCGTCCGCTCCCACAACTTGACCAGGTGATCGGGGTGCGCAAACGGCAGCGGCCGCAGCAGCACGAAATCGGTGACGGAAAATGCCGCCGTGGTTGCGCCGACGCCGAGCGCCACGAGCGCAATGGCCGTGAGCGCAAATCCACGCGCGCGCGCGAGGGTCCGCGTGGTATACCGCAAATCCTGGCGGAGGATATCGAGGTGGATGAGGAGCGCGCTGGTGACGACGTCCGCGATCGTTCCAGGCCACAGCGCCGCCGCACCAAGCGGCCCGCCGCTGTCGCGCAGCCGCCGCGAGAAGATCGCGCACATCTCCTCGCCGTACTCGTTGCGAAACGAAGCGGGATAGAGACGCAGCAGCAGGCGATAGGCACGCATCACGCCTTCCCCGGCGCGAACCCGCGCGCGCGCGCCATCTTCAACAGCGCGTGCAGCCGCCGTGCCTCGGCTTTCGCAACCGCAGCGCCGAGCGGCGTGATCCGGTAGTATCGACGACGTTCGTCGTCTTCATCGGGATCCGGACGTTCTCTGGGCTCGACGATGAGCCCCTGATCGAGCATGCGCTGAATCGATCGATAGAGCGTGCCGGCGGACAGTTTCAACGCGCCGCCGGTCCGTTCGGCGACGTCCTGGATGATGGCGTAGCCATGGCGGTCCTCGTCGGCGACGGCGAGCAGGATGTGAAACGTCGCCGGCTGGAGCGGCAGGAACGCTTCGGCCTCGGCGAGCAGTGGATTCATCGCACCCACGCTATAGCCGCTGTGGATATATTGTCAATGGCTACATTCAGCTGACAGCCGGCCAGCCTCACCCATGCTGAAAATCACCGACCGCCTTGCGATCGACGAGAGCGAGATCGAGGAGCGGTTCGTTCGCGCGTCGGGGCCCGGCGGACAGAACGTCAACAAGGTGTCGAGCGCCGTCGAACTGCGATTCAACGTCGGGGCTTCCTCGTTGCCCGCGGAGGTGAAGCAGCGGCTGACGGCACTCGCCGGCAACCGGATCACGAGCGACGGCGTTCTGCTCATCGACAGCCGCGAGCATCGGAACCAGGCGAAGAACCGGGAGGCAGCCCGCGCGCGGCTGATCGCGCTGCTCCAGCACGCGGCACGGCGGCCGCGGACCCGCCGACCTACCCGGCCGGGCGCGGCTGCGCGCGAGCAGCGGTTGTCGTCGAAGAAACACCGCGGCGACCTGAAGGCGTCGCGGCGCCGCGACGACGAAGACTGAGAGTCGCGTTACGGAATCGTCAGTGCAAACGTGCCGCGGCGCGCGCATTAGCGCAAAACTAACGCCGTTTAGAGGGCGTGGGAATTGCAGCGTCTTCCGACGCCCTGAGCGCCACGCCGATGGATTTCCGCGAATTCGCCGCCGCCGAGACCGCCGCACTGATCGAGCGGCTCACCGCCGCCGCTGCCGCACAAGCGGCAGATGCGCGCCAGCACGCGAAAGACGAAGCGCAGAAGGCGGTCGACGCGGCACGCAGGGACCTGAAGGAACGCACCGACCAGCTCGCGAAGATGGAAGCCTCGCTGCACGACGTGCAGGCGAAGCTGAAATCGGAGGAAGCGCGCGTCACGAAGGCGACGGCCGATGCGTCCGCGGCGCGCGAGCAGAGCGACGAGATCAAGAAGGCGTTGAAGCAGGCCGAGAAGGCGCTGCACGACGCCGAGAAGGTCCGCGACGCCGAAGCGAACGCTCGCGCCTCCGCCGAAGAGGAGCTCGAGGCGCTGCGCGGCGCGGTGGAGACGGCCAGAGAAGAAAAGGCCGACATCGCGCGGCGGCTGACCGCGATCGAACGCACGCTCGCGGACAGCGATCGCACGCGGCGTCAGCTCGAGATCAAGCTCGCGGCGGCGGCGACCGGCGACAAGAACCAGCGCAGTCAGCCGCTCGACCGCCTGCTGACGACGCTGCAGCAGCTCGCCACATCCACCACGAGCGCCGCGGTCCTGACGACGCTGGTCAACAGCCTCGCGAGCGAATTCCGGCGCGTCGCGCTGTTCAGCGTGAACGGCAATCGCCTCGAAGGGATGCATCAGGTCGGGTTCGACTTCAAGAGCGACATCTCGAAAGTCGTCATGCCGCTCAACATGGACTCGGACTCGCTGCTGATCCAGGCCGTCGCGTCGGGCCGCGTGCAGGGATTCCGCGACGAGGAGATCACCGAAGCCAGCTGCGCGCCGTTCGGCGGCAGTCCGTCGTTCGTGCTGACCATGCCGATCACGGTGCGCGGTCAGACCACGGCCGTCATCTACGCCGACACGATGGACCAGGGCGACAGCGAATCGGCGCACGAGCGGGTCGTCAAGTACGCCGACGTGCTCCTGCTGTCCGCGGCGCCGATGCTCGCGCGCCTCTCCACGAACGAACAGGATGCGTCCCCGTCCGAGCTGCGCAACTACGCGTCGCTGCTGCTCGACGAGATGGCTGACATGTACAACTCCGACGTCGAGGCGGGCATCGAAGGCTCGGCCCTGACGACGCGCCTGAAAGAGAACCTCGAATGCGCGAAGCGTCTGTTCGCGCAGCGCATCGCGTCGGAGGGATTGTCGTCGAGTCCGCTGCTCGACGAAGAGCTCGCCGCGCTCATCGACGCCAACTCGGACAACGAGTTCGGCGCGGATCTGACGGCCATCGTCAACCGCGGCAGCCGCAACGCCCAGCAGCGCAAACGGTCGTAGGGTCCGTCAGCGACCCTTCGGCCGGGCCTACGCTTTCTCGACCCTCGGCGTGGGGAACGGCGTGATTCGCCGGTGCTTGCGCTGATACATCCGCGCGTCGGCGACCGCGAGCAGATCCTCCCAGTCGCGCCCGTCGGTGGGAAACACGGCGACACCGACGCTGACCGTCACCAGCAGCGTCTGGCCGCCCGCCGCGTGCGGTTCGGCGGCAACGGCCGCGGCAAGCGCGTCCGCGCGCCGCTTGGCGAGATCCGCCGGACATCCCGGCAGCAGCAGCACGAACTCATCGCCGGCGTATCGCATGCAGACGTCGTAGGTGCGCAGACCGCGCCGCAGGCAGTCGCCCACCGCTTTCAGCACCTCGTCGCCCTGGCGGTGACCGTACGTATCGTTGATCTGCTTGAGCCGATCGACGTCGATCATGACGAACGCGAGCGGCTCGCCCGACCGCGACGCACGCGCGATCTCCTGCGCGGCGTGCGTGATGAGGAAGCGGCGATTCGGCAGCTGCGTCAACGGATCGGTGAGCGACTCGGCTTCCGCCCGTTCTTTCTGCGTACGCAATTCCTGGTTCGCGTGCCCGACCTCGTCGAGGCGAAGCAGATACACCTTGTAGAGCCGGAACGTGAGAAACAGCGGCGCGAGCAGCGCGACGACCGAGTTCAATCCGAAGCGCGACACGCCCTGAACCGCGACCGTCGCGGCGAACGCGCCGATGAAGTAATTCGGCGCGCCCCACAGGAAATCGCGGTCCCACACCTGAATGGTCGGACGTCCGGTCGTCAGCGCGATGACGATCGCCATCGTCAGCGAGCTCGTGATGAAGTACGCGAGCGCGGATGCGACGATCGACGGGATGACGATGTCGGCGGGACCTCTGAGATCGGTTCCGCCCGTGAGCCTCAGCGTCTGCGCCGCAAGCTCCATCGACAGCGAGAGCGCGCACATGCTGAACGCCGTCTGGTACCACGGGTTGCGCGTCCTCGTGTTGAACGTGCACTGCGCCCAGCCGCCGGTCATCGTGGCCCACAACGTCGCCGCCGGACCCAGGCTGAGCATCGACGCGAAGCTGACCGCGTAGCCGAGCGACAAGGTCGACGAAGACGCGCCCACGGGAAGCTCGACTTTGATGGTGTGAACGGCAATCGACGTCGCGACGATCGCGATGAGCAGCAGCGGTCGATCGAATCCGCCGCGCAGGCCGGAAACGAGCGTGAGCGCGAGCCCGATCGCGATGACGAAACCGATGTAAATGCGTGCCGAGAGCGGCAGCGAGGAAAATTTCACCGTTTCCTTTATCGGACCAAGAGGGTTCGGGCTTTACGGATCTGCGCGGTTTTATGCAGTCATGGTCCCTTCGCCCACGACCACGGCCGACCCGCCGACCTGTACCGACGCGATGTCTCCTCCGGATGTCGAGATCCTGACGTGAATGTGGCTGGGACGGCGAACCAGAACGCCCTGCAGAAACTCTATCGCGTTCGCGCTCGTCTGTGGCACGAGCCCGTAGCGGACGGCGAAGCATCCCGCCGGTCCCGCGGCCGATCCGGTTGCGGGGTCTTCAATCCCGCCGGTGCCGAGCAGACGGCTGTAGTACTGACGCTCGCCTGAAAGGCTCGCGCTGCCGCTGTCATCGGTCGAGAACACGTAAACGCCGCGACGTTGAAGGCCGGCGGCATTCAGCAGCGCGTCGAGCTTCGCGCGATCGAGAGCGGCGGCATCAACCGCCCTCCGCGTCGCGAGCGGGACGACGAGAAACGTCGATCCGCAGTTCACTTCCTGTGCGGCGGGCACGCCGGGACGGCCGCTCCGGACGTCGTCGCCGTTCAATCCAATCGCGGCGGCGAGCGCCGCGGCGTCGTCAATCGTCTTGCCGAACGTCGGTTTCAGCTGCGCCATCCATGCGAACGCGAGCGCGCTTCCCTTCCATTCGAGATCGATCTTCGTCGGTCCGACGCCAAGGCCGAACGTCGACGAGGTCATCGACGGTTTCAGCACCCCGACGTACGCCAGCGCGAAGGCGGTGCCGATCGTCGGATGTCCCGCGAACGGCGTCTCGGCGGTGCGCGTGAAGATGCGCACACGGTGATCGGTGCCCGGCTGCTCCGGCTTGAACACGAACGTGCATTCCGAGTAGTTCGATTCGCGGGTCAGCGCGAGCATCGCGTCGGCGTCGAGCCCCGACGGATCGGGAAACACCAGCAGCTGATTGCCGGCAAGACGGACGTCGGTGAAGACGTCGAGGTGAACGTATCGATATGGCCGATCCCCCGCGCGGCTCGCGCGCGGCAGCATCAACCCCGCGGCGCCGGCGACCGCGGCGCGACCGAACTCTCGTCGATTCATTGCTGGATTATAGTGATGTGGCCTGGCGGTATGTCTCTTCGGATTCGCTACCGGCCGCTCCGCTGTCGCAGCCGGAAGATCGCGCTCGAACACATCGGGAACTAGTACTGTTTCTGCCGATACGGTCACTCGGAGGGTGTCATGAAGCTGATTGCGACGGCCATATCGACCGCCGTCGTTTGCGTTATCGCCGTCGCGGGCTCGGAGCGGGCCGCGGGCACGCAGGGACAACCGATCAGCCCGCCGGTCCCCGGATTTCATCATCTGCACCTCAACTCGATGAACCCGGATGCGGCGATTGCGTTCTACACGAAGGAGTTTCCAAGCACCTCGAGGTCGACGTGGGGCGGACTGCCGGCGCTGAACTCGCCGAACAACGTGCTGGTGCTCTTTACGAAAGTGGATCAGCCGCCGGCCACGCAGCCGCAGACGGCGGTGTGGCATTTCGGCTGGCACGTCATCAACGAGCGCGCCACGATGGCGCGGCTGCGCGCGGACGGCGTCACGCTGCTGCCGCTCTACACGACGGAAGAAGGCGGCACGGTCAACATCAACAGTGACACGTGGCCCGGAACGGGCGGCGTGCTCGGTCGGACGAAAGCGCAGATCGAAGAGGCGAAGAAGAACAACGTGAAGCCGGCAGGCGGCGCCGGGTTCGCGTACATTCGCGGACCGGATGACGCGTTGATCGAAGTCCAGGGCGACATGCCCGCGGAGCGGTTCAACCACGTTCACATGTATCAGGAAGAACCCTACTGCGCGCAGCTGTGGTATCAGACGCACCTGAACGCGCCGGTGCCGCAGGGCCGCCGCGGCAGCGCGGAGCCGCGGACCGAAGCGAACTGCAAGGCGCCGCGCGCGCCGGACAAGACGTGGCCGGCGCTCGAAGTGGACGGCATGTACCGCGGACCCTCGGCGGGCGTGACGTTCGGCGACGTCGCCATGAACTGGTACATCAAACAGACCGATCGTCCGCTCGCCGGTACGCGCGGTCATCTCGTCGATCACGTCGGCCTCAGCGTCAGCAACCTCGACTACTGGGTTGCCAAGCTGCGCGCCGGAGGCGTGAAGTTTCTCGAGCAGCCATACAAGCTCGGCGACGCGCGTGCGGTGATGGTCGAGGGGCCGAGCCGCGAAGCGATCGAGCTCGTCGAGGTGAAATAGCCGATTGGGACATATTCTTCAGAGCCTGCCGTCGGGGGAACGCGTCGGCATCGCGTTCTCCGGCGGCCTCGACACCAGCGCGGCGCTGCACTGGATGCGCAGCAAGGGCGCAATCCCCTACGCGTACACGGCGAATCTCGGTCAACCCGACGAGCCGGACTACGACGATATTCCGCGCCGCGCGCTGCAGTACGGCGCCGAGCGCGCGCGTCTCATCGACTGCCGTGCACAGCTGGTCGCCGAAGGGATCGCCGCGCTGCAGTGCGGCGCGTTTCATATCTCCACCGCCGGCGTTCCGTACTTCAACACCACGCCGCTCGGCCGCGCCGTCACCGGCACGATGCTCGTCACGGCGATGAAGGAAGACGACGTCCACATCTGGGGCGACGGGAGTACCTTCAAGGGGAACGACATCGAGCGTTTCTACCGCTACGGCCTGCTGTCGAATCCAAAGCTGCGCATCTACAAGCCGTGGCTCGATCAGCAGTTCATCGACGAGCTCGGTGGACGGCGCGAGATGTCGGAGTACTTGAACCGCGCCGGCTTCGGCTACCGCATGAGCGTCGAGAAGGCGTACTCCACCGACTCGAACATGCTCGGCGCCACGCACGAAGCAAAGGATCTCGAGCAGCTGAACACCGGCATCACCATCGTCGATCCGATCATGGGCGTCGCCTTCTGGCGCGACGAGACGCCGATCACGCGCGAAACCGTGCGCGTCAGGTTCGAGGAGGGACACCCGGCCGCGCTGAACGGCCGCACGTTCGCGAACGACGTCGATCTTTTGCGCGAAGCGAACGCGATCGGCGGCCGCCATGGCCTCGGCATGAGCGATCAAATCGAGAATCGCATCATCGAGGCGAAGAGCCGCGGCATTTACGAGGCGCCGGGCATGGCGCTTCTCTTCATCGCGTACGAGCGTCTCGTCACGGGCATTCACAACGAGGACACGATCGAGCAGTACCGCGAGAACGGACGGCGGCTCGGCCGTCTCTTGTATCACGGACGCTGGTTCGATCCGCAGGCGCTGATGCTGCGTGAAACCGCGCAGCGATGGGTGGCGGGCGCGGTGACCGGCGAGGTGACCGTGGAGCTGCGCCGCGGGAACGACTACTCGCTCGTCGACACGACGAGCCCGAACCTGACCTACAAGCCGGAGCGGCTGACGATGGAAAAAGGCGAAGCGTTTTTCTCGCCGCTGGACAGAATCGGGCAGCTGACCATGAGGAATCTCGACATCACGGACACGCGCGAGAAGCTCGTGACGTACGTGAAGTCCGGATTGCTGACGCCGGCGATCGGCTCGAACCTGCCGCTGCTTACCGAGGGTGGAGCGGATCCGGACACGGAAAAGTCGTAATTGCACCGACGAACATGCGACGGCCCTGTTGCTCTCCGGAACACAACGTCTGTGCAGCCCTGTGCATTCGCGGCTCCGCGCGTGTCGGCATTCGCTTTGCGGTTACTGTAACATCGTGCCGATGACGTTGCACCGCACCGGACGTCTCCTCATCGTCGACGACGATGAAGGCGTCACGCAGACCTTCGCCGGCATCCTGCGCCTCGAAGGTCATCAGGTGCGCGCCGCGGCCAACGCGTTCGAAGGGCTGCGCGAGTTCGAATCGTTCCACCCCGACGCGATCATCCTCGACCTGAGGATGCCGCTCATCAACGGGCTTGGATTCCTCTATCGGCTGCGCACGTACTCCGGCGGACAGAACATCCCGGTCGCCATCATCACCGGCGACTGCTCGCTCGACGAGGAGTCGATGACGGAGCTGCGCGCCCTCGGCGCGGAGATCTGGATGAAGCCGCTGTGGACCGAAGACGTGATCGGCATCGCCGACACGCTGCTGACGCGCACCGAAGGCTACTCGCACTAATTCTGAATGACGTTCCGACGCTCGAGTGCGTCGCGATCCCAGTCCGCCAAGTCGGCGGCAGCTTCATAAGTACTGTCGATGAACGCTCGGATCGCGTTCTCCGGTGACGGCGCGCGACGGACTGCGTCGTACGGCAGGAAGAACTCGCCCATGTCCTTGCTGTAGAACGCCTCGCTCGGGCGCACGAGCGCCTCTTTGAACCCGGCGGGCTCCGGGACGGAGTACGCGTAGAACACGGCTTCCGGAATCGGGCCGCCACCGGGCCAGAAGCCGTGGCTGATCACCTCGTGTGAATACGCGTCGCGCATGAACGCGGGGCCTTCGCGCGGCGGTGCCGGGCGGCCGGAGAACCTGGTGACCGCAAGATCGAAGCTTCCCCAGAAGAAGTGCACCGGGCTGCATTTGCCGACGAACGTGCAGCGCGCTTCCGCGAAGACCCGCTGAATCGACACCAGAATCCGCCAGAACCGGTTCGCGTACTCCGGATCGTAAGTACGGTGCGCCGTGTCGACATCGAGCCGGAACGGCGACGGGATCTCGACAGCCATCGGCCAGATCTTCACGTGCACCGACAGATCGTTGAGCGCCGCAAGCAGCTGTCGATAGAAATCGGCGACGGTCATCGGCACGAGCGGCAGCGTGCGGATCGCCCCATCGGAGGTCGCGATGATGAGGCGATGGCTGACGAAATCGAATTGGATGGTGAACGACACGGCGTCGCGGCGCAGCAGCTGCGTCGTCATGCCGCGTGACGTCAAGTGCAGCGCCACGCCCCACGAGTGATTGAGCGGCGCGGACGAGGCGAGCGCGACCTTGCCGACGACCTGCGACCACATATGCAGCGTCGCGTAGGTGTC
>Ga0075434_100002797_pt1 | contig 15461 bp, 18 predicted proteins | sample RhiMethybrSRZTD3_FD_75298 | JGI IMG/M metagenome (GOLD analysis project Ga0075434, IMG submission 75298) | Populus rhizosphere microbial communities from Tennessee, USA - Rhizosphere MetaG P. TD hybrid SRZTD3 | ecosystem: Host-associated > Plants > Roots > Rhizosphere > Soil | place: USA... | reverse complement strand
AGTGAGCCCTGACAGAGCTGCGAGCCCGGCGACACGGGTTGGCCGCTAGCGTCGATCGCGAGGGCGGAGGGAGTCGCGTACCCCACCCTGGGCGGGGTGTGTGGAAACCACCTGACGGCGGCTCCGAGAGCCCAACGGGCGGCCAGTACCATCGCCCGCGGGATGGACCAGAGCCACATCCGCAACTTCTCGATCATCGCGCACATCGACCACGGCAAGTCGACGCTCGCGGACCGGATCCTCGAGCTCACCGAGGCGGTCTCGGCGCGCGAGATGCGCGAGCAGGTCCTCGACTCGATGGAGCTCGAGCGGGAGCGCGGCATCACGATCAAGGCCCAAGCCGTCCGCGTCACCTGGAAGGGCCACGAGCTCAATCTCATCGACACGCCCGGGCATGTCGACTTCACGTACGAGGTCTCGCGCTCGCTGCAAGCCTGCGAGGGCGCGCTGCTCGTGGTCGACGCCGCGCAGGGCATCGAGGCGCAGACGCTCGCGAACGCCTACCTCGCGATCGAGAACGGGCTCGAGATCGTCCCCGTCGCGAACAAGATCGACCTCCCCGCGGCCGACCCGGACGGGACGGCCGTGGAGGTTGCCGATCTGCTCGGCGACGATCCCACCCACGTGTTGCGCATCTCCGCGAAGACGGGCGACGGCGTCGCCGGCGTCCTCGACGCGATCGTCGATCGGGTGCCCCCGCCGACCGGCGACCTCGACGCACCCGCCCGCGCGCTCGTCTTCGACTCCTCCTACGACCAATACCGGGGTGTCGTCGCCTTCGTCCGGGTCGTGGACGGGGCTTTCTCCACCCGCGAGGCGCTGCGGACGATGGCCACCGACACCCGCTTCGACGCCGAAGAGCTGGGCGTCTTCTCCCCGGCCATGACCCCCGTCGAGCGGCTCACCGCCGGCGAGGTCGGCTACGTCGTGACCGGGCTGAAGGACGTCTCGCGGCTCCGTGTCGGCGACACGCTCACGTCCGTGCGCCGGCCGGCCGAAGAGGCCCTGCCCGGCTACAAGGACGTCAAGCCGATGGTCTTCGCCGGGCTCTACCCGACCGACTCCGACGACTACCCCGAGCTTCGCGACGCCCTCGAGCGGCTCAAGCTCAACGACGCCGCTCTCATGTACGAGCCCGAGACGTCACAGGCGCTCGGCTTCGGCTTCCGCTGCGGCTTCCTCGGTCTATTGCACATGGAGATCGTCCGCGAGCGGCTCGAGCGCGAGTTCGACCTCGACCTGCTCGTGACCGCGCCGAACGTTGCGTACCGCGTGCAGGAGAAGAACGGCGGCTGGCTCGAGGTGCACAACCCGGCCGAGTTCCCGCGTGAGATCGAGGAGGTCGAGGAGCCGTACGTGGCCGCGTCGATCATCGTTCCGAAAGAGCACGTCGGAGCAGTGATGGAGCTGAACAACGACCGCCGCGGTACGTTCGGGAAGCTCGAGTATCTTTCGCCCGAGCGCGTCCATCTGACGTACGAGCTCCCGCTCGCGGAGATCGTCCTCGACTACTACGACCAGCTCAAGTCGCGCACGCGCGGCTACGCGTCCTTCGACTACGACCTCGCCGGGTTCAAGCCGGGCGAGCTCGTCCGCGTCGACGTGCTTGTCGGCGGCGAGCCCGTCGACGCGCTGTCCCTCGTCGTCCACCGCGACTTCGCGTACGACCGGGGCCGGCTGCTCGTCGACAAGCTCCGCGAGGAGATTCCACGCCAGATGTTCGACATCCCGATCCAGGCCGCGATCGGCTCACGCGTCATCGCGCGCGAGACCGTGAAGGCGAAGCGGAAGGACGTGCTCGCGAAGTGCTACGGCGGCGACATCACGCGTAAGCGCAAGCTGCTCGAGAAGCAGAAGGCGGGGAAGAAGCGGATGAAGCAGGTCGGGGCGGTCGAAGTGCCGCAGGAGGCGTTCCTCGCCGTGCTCAACATCGGCCAGAGCGGTGATGGGAGGCGCTGATGCGGTCCGGGATCGACGCACCTACCGAAGTCTTCTCATCCGAGGTGGTCGGCCGGATGCGGGCGTTTTTCGACCGGCAGCGTCCAATCGAGCTTGCCGTCTGGGTGCGGCACGAGCAGCAGGGCGTGGAAGGGCCGCTCTACGACCACCACACCATGCTCGGCGTGGACGACGAGCTGTGCTCAACCGCGGACCTGCCGGCGCTCGAGCAGGGGATCGGGCTCGAGTGTCCCGGGATTCCCGGCTGGCTCGACCTCTTCCCGCTCTCCGAGGTCGAGGAGCTCCGCGAGTTCGGCGAGGTGGTGTGGGAACGATCCGACGAGCTCGGTGAGCTCGACCCGCTCGACTTCCACTTCACCCACGAGCCGATCTCGGTGACGCCCGAGGAGCGGGACGCCTTCGTCGAGCTCGTGCGGGAAGCCGCGCCTGCCGTCGTGCTCGTCTACGCGTCCCACGCTCGTTTCTGGAAGGGCGACCGGGAACTCGACGGTCAGACCTCCATCTATGTCGGCTGGGATGAGTCGCGTCACGGCTCGCCCGGCACGCTGAAACTCGTGCAAGAGGCGGCGCTAGAGGCCGGGATCGACTGTACCGCGGGCTCGCTGGGGGCCCCGGTCGAGCCTCCCTTGTACGCGACGGTGCTCTACCGAGAGTCGGCCGGATGAGTCTTGCAATGCGCGATGTGTGCGAGCGCTGCGGCGCCGGGCTCGCACCCGACGGCGGGGCGTTCATCTGCTCGTACGAGTGCACGTTCTGCCGGGCCTGTGCCGAGGCGATGGACTTCGTTTGCCCGAACTGCAGCGGCGAGCTCGTGGCGCGGCCGAAGCGGGTGACGGCATGACGAGGGGGGCTCCACATCTGTACGTTCACCTGCCGTTCTGCGCGCATCGCTGCGGCTACTGCGACTTCGTCACCGCGACCGGCCGCGATCACCTGCACGGGGCATACGTCGACGCGCTGTTGCGCGAGCTCCACGAGGAGCACGACGGCTCGCCGGTGGAGACGATCTTCCTGGGCGGCGGGACACCGACGTATACGGCATTGCCCGAGCTGCTGCGCCTGCTGCGCGCACTCCCCCCGGCACGTGAGCTGACGGTCGAGGCGAATCCCGAGACGGTCACGCCCGAGCTCGCCCGCGAGCTGCGCGGCGCCCGCGTCAACCGCGTCTCGCTCGGCGCTCAGACCTTCCAGCCGCACCTCCTCCGCGTGCTCGAGCGGCGCGCGACGCCCGCCGACGTGACGCGCGCGTTCGGTCACCTGCGCGACGCCGGCTTCGACAACCTCTCGCTCGACCTCATCTACGGCATTCCCGGACAGACGCCGGCGCAGCTCGCCACCGACCTCGCCGAAGCAATCGCGCTCGGCCCCGAGCACATCAGCGCCTATGAGCTCGAAGCGAAGCCCGGCACGCGGTTCACGATCGCGCACGGCGCCGAGCTCGAGCGGCAGGCGGAACGGATGGAGGACTACTTCGAGCGCGTCGTCGTGCAACTGACCGGAGCCGGGTACCGCTGGTACGAGACCGCCAACTTCTGCCGCGACGGCAAGCGTGCCCAGCACAACCTCGGGTACTGGCTCGGCCACGACTATCTCGGCCTCGGCATGGGCGCCGTCTCGACGCTCGGTCACGAGCGCCGGCGCAACACGCCGAAGCTCGGGCGCTACCTGCAGGGCCACTACGACCGGGAGATCGAGCTGTTGGACGAGGACACGCGGGCGCGCGAGCGTGTGATGCTCGGCCTGCGGCTGGACGAGCCGCTGCCCCTCCGCGGGCTCCGCTCGGCACTCGACGCCGAAGGTCTCGCACGCGCCGAGCAGCTCGGCCTCGCGGTCGACGCGGGAGAGACCCTCGGGCTCACTCGGCGCGGCCGCTTCCTCGGCGGCGCGGTGACGGCCGAGATCGTCGCCTGAGCACCGGCTAAAATCTCCTGCAAATGCCGGAAACGATGCAGCTCAGCGAACGGCAGCAGGCGGTCCTCCGCCGCGTGGTCGAGGAGTTCGTCGGCACCGGACAGCCGGTCGGCTCGAAGACGCTCGTCGAGCGCTCGGACCTCCGCGTGTCGCCGTCGACGGTTCGGGCTGAGCTGGCCGAGCTCGAGAACCTCGGGCTGCTCACGCATCCACACACGTCCGCCGGACGCGTGCCGACCGAGCGCGGCTACCGCCTCTACGCCGACGAGCTGTTGGGACGGCTCGAGCAGCCGCCGGCGTTCCCGCTCGACCTCACGTCGACGAGCAACGAAGTCGAATCCGCGCTCCAGGCGACGACCGAGATGCTGTCGCAGGTCACGAGGTTGCTCGCACTCGTCTCCGCGCCGCCGCTCGAGGTGACGCACGTGCGCCACGTCGAGGTGCTGCTCCTGCAGCCACAGCTGGTGATGGTCGTCGTCATCACGTCGGCGGGCGGCGTCTCGAAGAGGTTGTTCCACTTTGAGGAGCCGGTCGACGCCGGGCTCGCCCAGTGGGCGAACGACTACCTGAACGAGGCAGTCGCCGGACTGCAGCTGGGTACGGGCCTTCTCCGGCGGCGCTTCGACGATCCCGGACTCAGCGCCGCCGAGCACGCATTCCTCGACGCGCTCCGGCCGGCGTTCACCGAGCTCGTCTCCGCCGAGCAGCGACTGTACGTCGGTGGCGCCGCCGACCTGCTCGGCGAGGTCCGGGCGGAGGAGATGGACGCGTACCGAAGCCTGTTCGAGCTCGTCGAGCGCCGGGCCGACCTGCTCGATGTCCTCGGCCAGCCGAGCACGTCGCAGCGGCCCTTCGTCCGCCTCGGCCACGAGCTCGTCCACCCGGCCCTCGCCGAGATCGCGCTCGTCGGCGCGTGCTACGGGCTCGTCCACCGCGCGCTCGGCGCTGTGAGCCTCGTCGGCCCGGTGCGGATGGACTACGAGAAGGCGCTCGGAGCCGTGCGCTCCGCTGCACTCGAACTCTCGCACTTCGTCGAGTCGATCTACGACGAGGCCTGAGTTCGCCCGCAGGGCACGTCGCTACATTCCGAAACGATGGCGACCACCGACCGCGACTACTACGAGCTGCTCGGAATCGGACGGGAGGCGAGCGAGGCCGAGATCAAGCGGGCCTTCCGCCAGCTTGCGCGCGAGCTCCATCCCGACGTGTCCGGCGCGCCGGACGCCGACGAGCGGTTTCGCGAGGTGGTCGAGGCGTACGAGGTGCTGTCGAAGTCGGAAACGCGCGACCTGTACGACCGGTACGGCCACGCGGGGCTGCGGAGCGGTGGCTTCCAGGCGGGTCACGTCGACTTCGGCAACCTCGCCGACCTCTTCTCGGCCTTCTTCGGCGACGAAGTCCTGCTCGGCGGCCGCTCGGGAGGCGGTCGCGGGCGCGGAGCCGACCTGGCTGCGACGGTCGAGATCGACCTCGTCGAGGCGGCCCACGGCGTTACGCGCAAGGTGCCGTTCGAGGCGGCGGTGACCTGCGCTCGCTGTGGCGGCGACGGCGCGGAACCGGGGACCGAGATCACGGCCTGCCCGACGTGCAACGGATCGGGACGGCTGCAGCAGGTGACACGGAGCGTCTTCGGGGAGTTCGTCCGCACCCAGACGTGCCCGACCTGCGCCGGCTCGGGCCGCCGGATCGAGCAGCCGTGCAGCGAATGCCGCGGCGCCGGCCGCGTCGTCGAGGAGCGAGCGCTCGAAGTCGAGATCCCGCCGGGGATCCACCATGGTCAGAGGATCCGCTTGACCGGCGAGGGGCACGCCGGGCTCGTCGGAGGCCGGGCCGGGGACGTCTACGTCGAGGTGCAAATCCGCCCCGATGAGCGATTCGTGCGCGAGGGCGACGACATCTACGCGACCGTCGACCTGACCTTCACGCAGGCCGCGCTCGGCGCCACTGTCGCGATCCCGACGCTCGACGGAGAGGAGGAGCTGGACTTGCAGCCGGGGACGCAGCCGGGCGAGATCGTCGTCCTGCGCGGTCGCGGGATGCCCGTCCTGCAGCGCCACGGTCGGGGCGACCAGCGGATCCTCGTCAACGTCCTCGTGCCGCGTCACCTCAGCGACGAGCAGCGCCGCCTCCTGCGCGAGTTCGACGAGCACACCGACCACCGCACTTACGGCAAGTCCGAAGGGCTCTTCGGCAAGCTCAAGAGCGCGTTCCGCTGAAGCGGTATGTGATCGTCGGCGGCGAGCCAGAGCTCGCGCTTCTGCTCCACATCTTCCCGGAGGGCGTCGAGGAGCTCGACGGTGCGTATGCCGTCTATGCCGAGGAGCCGCCGCTCGGCTTCGACGTGGTGGAAGCCGACGACGTCGAGCGAGGGTGGGAGGACCGGTGGCGCGAGTTCCACCACGGCGTCCGGGCCGGGCGCCTCTGGGTCGGTCCGCCGTGGGAGGAGGCACCGCCGGACGCAACGCCCGTGGTGATCGACCCCGGCCGCGCGTTCGGCACCGGCGCGCATCCGACCACCCGGCTCTGCCTCGAGCTCCTGCAAGACGTGGAGCCGACGAGCCTGCTCGACGTCGGCTGCGGCTCTGGCGTGCTCTCGATCGCCGCCGCGAAGCTCGGCTTCGCACCCGTGCGCGCGGTAGACGTAGACGCGGTCGCGCTCGAGGTCACCGCCGCCAACGCGGCGGCGAACGACGTCTCCGTCGAGATTGGTGGGGAGCTCCGGCCGGCCGAGTTCGCCGTGATGAACATCGCACTCGACGTCGTCGAGCGACTGCTCGCTGAGGTTCCCGTTGAGCGGGCGATCACATCGGGCTATCTGGAACGGGACGAGCCGCAGGTCGGCGGCTGGCACGCCGTGACGCGGCGCGTCCGCGACGGCTGGGCCGCCGACCTGCTCGTGCGCGACTAGTCCTCCGGGAGCGCGCCGGGAGGGCCGAGCAGCTCGATCCCGTACTCGGCTGCGGTGACCGCGAACTGCTCCGGATCGAACGGACGACCGCGGGGCGGCAGCTCCTCCGCGTCCGCGGGCTGGGAGACGGCGCGGACGAAGCCGTCGAAACGCGCCGGGGCGCAGAAGACGAGCAGCCGCGCCTCGGGCGACTCGACGCGGTACGTGTGCGGGATGCGGCGAGGCGCACGGAACGTCTCGCCCGCGGTGAGCGAGACCTGCTGGCCCGGCAGGAACAGTGTGACCTCGCCGTCGAGGATGTGGAAGACCTCGTCCTCCTCGTGGTGGACATGCAGCGGCGGCATATCGCCCTCCGGGACGTGGGCTTCGAGCAGCGCGTAGCGCCCTTCCGTCTCCCCGCCGCAGACGTGGACGTGGACAAGCCCGTCGATGAACCAGAGCGGCGGCAGGCTCGGTGCGGTGCGAGTGGACATCGCGATCCTCCTTAGAGTCCGAAACAGAGTCTTACGTGTGTAGGCTAAACTCCGAATCGGAGTCTTGTCAAGCGACCGCCTAACTTCGTTCTCGTACTGTGTGCTCGCGCTCGTCGGGCGCGACGGCGCCGGCCCTCACGACCTCGTGCGGATGATGCGTGCCCAGGGTGGGCTCTACTGGACGGCGGCCGAGAGTCAGTGGTACGCCGAGCCGAAGCGGCTCGAGGGACTCGGCCTACTGCGCTCCACCCGGCGACCTGGCCGCACGACCTCGCGTGCTCACTACGAGTTGACCGACGAAGGCCGAGCGGCGTTGCGTGAGTGGCTCGGCCGTCCGTCCTCGCTCCCACGAATGCAGCACGAGGCTCTCGTCCGCGTGCTTGCCGCCGATCTCGGCCGCGACGAGGACGTGCTCGGAAGTCTCGTCTCGCTGCAGGAGGACGTCGCCGCGAAGCGGGAACTGCTCGCGGCGGCCAAGGAACGCGCCGCGACGCTGCCTCACCGGGAGCGCCATCTGCACCTCGTACATCGCCTCGGCGATCTCCTCCTCGACGCCCACGAGCAGTGGCTCGACGAGGTCGAGCAGGAGCTCTCGCAGCCGTAGCTCATTACGATCGCGGGGTGGCGAGCTTCTCCGTCCGCTTCCTCGGCTGCAAGGTCTCGCACGTCGACGCGCACGCGGTGCGCGAGCGGCTGCTCGCGGACGGTCACGAGGAGCGCGACGGCGGTGCCGACGTGGCCGTCGTCAACACGTGCTGCGTCACCCACGAAGCCGTCGCCAAGTCCCGCAAGGAGGCGGCCCGCGCGGCGCGCACCCATCGCCGCGTGTACGTCACGGGCTGCGGCGCGAACCTCGCCGGGGACGCGTTCGCCGGGCTGCCCGAGAACGTAGTCGTGGTCGCGCGCCGGAGCGAGGAGACGCCGGAGTTCGTCGCGGGCGACGTCGGCGCGATCGGCTGCGTCCAGGCGGATGCCCGCCTCGACCGCGTTCGCGCCTTTGTCAAGGTGCAGGACGGTTGCTCGTTCGCATGCCGCTTCTGCGTCATCCCGCTGGTGCGCGGGGCCTCGCGCAGCCGCCCCGCCGAGGCCGTGCTCGGCGAGATCCGGCGCCGCGTCGCGCAGGGTCACCGCGAGGTCGTCCTCACCGGCATCAACCTCGGCTGCTACCGCGACCGCGCCGCCGGCTACCGCCTGGCGCGGCTAGTCCGCGAGGCCGGCGCGACGCCGGGCCTCGAGCGGCTCCGCCTCTCCTCGATCGAGATCAACCACGTCAACGAGGAGCTCGTCCGGGCGCTGCGCGAGACCCCGACCACGAGCCGCCACCTCCACGTGCCGCTCCAGTCGGGCGACGACGATGTCCTCCGCGCCATGGGCCGCCGCTACTCCACGGCTACGTACCTGCGCCGGCTCGAGCCGCTGCGCGAAGACTTCAACCTCACGAGCGACGTCATCGTCGGCTTCCCGGCGGAGGACGATCGGGCGTTCGAGCGCACGCTCGGCGTCGTCGCGCAGGCGGGACTGACAAAGGTGCACGTGTTCCCGTACTCGCCGCGGCCGGGCACCGGCACCGCGGCAGAGGACCCGGTGCGGCCCCAGGAGAAGAAGGAGCGGAGCGCGCGGCTGCGCGCGGCGTCTCACGAGGCGTGTCTCGCGCACTGGCGGTCGAAGATCGGTCGCGACGACCTCGTGCTCGTCGACCGTGCGGGGCGAGGCTACGGCGACGACTACTCCCCGTGGCTCGTGCCGGAGTCGGCGCCCGTCGGCGAGCTGCTCGGCGTCCGCGGTGCGGCGGTCTCGGAGGAGGGGATTCGCGCTGCCTGACGACTGCCTCTTCTGCAAGCTCTACCGCGAGGGCGACCACGTCGCCACGACGGACGGTTTCGTCGCCATTCGCGACATCAACCCGCAGGCGCCCGTCCACCTGCTCGTCCTCCCCGAGCGGCATGTCGACTCGTTCCGTGAGATCGGCGAGTTCCCGCCGGAGGAGGCGAAGCGGATGCTCGAGTTCGTCGCCGACGTCGCTGCACGCGAGGGGCTGACGGATTACCGTGTCGCAGTCAACGTGGGCCCGACGGCGGGCCAGACGGTTTTCCATCTGCACTGGCACATCAAAGGCGGCTGGGTGTGAGCTTGATCGAGGAGATCGACGACGAGCTGAAGGATGCGATGCGCGCCCGTGACGCGGAGCGCCGGGACACGCTCCGTCTGATCCTCAACGCGCTCAAGAACTCGGAGAAGGAGTTGCAGCGGCCCCTGAGCGAGGAGGAGGAGCTGCAGGTGCTGCAGCGCGAGCGGAAGCGGCGGGTCGAGGCCGCCGACGCGTTCCGCACCGGAGGGCGCGAGGAGCAGGCCGAGGCCGAGGAGCGCGAGCTCGAGGTCCTCGAGGAGTTCATGCCGGAGCCGCTCTCCGAGGACGAGATCGACGAGATCGTCGACGACGTCATCGCCGAGGTGGGGGCCACGAGCATGGCCGACCTCGGGCGCGTCATGGCCGACGTGATGCCGCAGATCGCCGGCCGTGCCGATGGCTCACAGGTGAGCCAGATCGTGCGCGAGAAGCTGGCTTAGCGCGCTACGGGACGCGGCGGGCGCCGTCGTAGCCACCGAAGCTCGAGATGCTGTCGATGCGGACGACCGATCCGGTGTGCGGGGCGTTGACGAATCGGCCGCCGCCGAGGTAGATCCCCACGTGACCGAGGCCGTTGAAGAAGACGAGGTCGCCGGGCGCCGGCGACGAGACCGGCTGAGTCGCGTTCCACTGCGCCACGGTGTAGTGCGGGAGCGAGATACCGAGCTGCGCGTAGACGTACATCACGAGGCCGGAGCAGTCGAAGCCGCTCGGGCTGGCGCCGCCGTAGACGTACGGGACGCCGAGATACCGGAGCGCGATCGAGGCCGCCGCGGGATGGCCGGCGCCGGATCCGCCGGTTGGCACGCTCACCGGCGGTGGCGGAGTGAGGGTGGGGCCGGACGACGACTGCGGCGGCTGCGCCGCTGCGGCCTGCTCTGCCTTCTTGCGGGCTGCGATCTCGGCTTGCAGGCGCGCCCTCGCCGCGGCCGCGGCGGCCCGCTCGCGCGCCGCTTCCTGCGCCTGGAGCTGCGAGATCGACGAGTGGATCGACGCCAGCAGCCGCTTCTGCTGCGCGAGCTCCGACGCTCGTTGCTGCTTCCGCGCGGCAGCTTCCCTGACGGTTTGCTCGCGCTGCAGCTTCAGCTGGTGGAGCTGCCGCTCCCGCGCCTGTACCGAGTGCTCGAAGGAGAGCGCCTGCTGCCCCAGTGCCGCATCCTGATTCGAGAGCACCTGCGCCGACTCGGCGCGGTCGATGAGCTGCGAGAGGCTGTGCGCGCCGGCGATGACGTCGATGGTGCTCGGGGCCCCGTTCACGTAGAGGGAGTAGAGGCGCGCCTGGAGCCGCTGCTGCGCGGCCCTGAGGTTCCCCTTGGCCACGTGGAGCCGGTACTCGTTCTGCCGCAGGTTCGCGTTGACGAGCGCGAGCCGATGCTGGGCGTTCGCCCACTGGTCCTCGGCGAGCTGCAGATCCCTGCCGATCGCGTTGACTTGCGCCATCACGGCACGCTCGTGGGCCTGCGCGGCCCGGATCTGCGGAGTCGAGCGGGCGCCCGCCATGGTGGCAGCGACTGCCGCCGCGAGTGCGGCGAGACCGAGCGTGCAGAGGAGTAGGAGACCGTAACGTCGCATAGGAAAGGCGATGCAAAGGGCGTCCGAAGTTCGTGACCCTAGCGTATGGAGGCGACAGAGTCATGTTCGTGACCTCCGCAACCAACCCTCCCAGACCGCCCAAAGCCCGCAGGAAAGCGCCGTTGCGCCCCCTACACTGCGGTCTGTGCAAACGGTTCTGGACGTCTCGAACGAGGTCGCTGCGGAGCTCGCCGGCATCGGCGACCCGGTGCTCAACGCGCTCCGCGACCGGCTCGGCTGCACCGTCAACCTGCGTGGCAACCGCCTCACGCTCGCCGGTGACGACCTGAAGGTCGCCGAGGCGCAGGCGGTCGTCGAGGAGCTCGTCGAGCTCGTCGAGGGCGGCCAGGAGGTCGGCGCCGGCACGGTCGACGCCATCCTCGGCGCCATCGACCAGGCCGAGGACGTGCACGAGATCTTCGCCGACGTCGTCTGGTCGCATCGTGGCAAGAAGATCACGCCGAAGACCGTGACGCAGAAGCGCTACGTCGACGCCATCCGCGACTGCACGGTCACCTTCGGCATCGGCCCCGCCGGGACCGGGAAGACGTACCTCGCGATCGCCCTCGCGGTCGCGGCGCTCTCGGAGCGGCAGGTCGGCCGGATCATCCTCACCCGCCCCGCGGTCGAGGCCGGAGAGCGGCTCGGCTTCCTCCCCGGAGACGTGCTCGCGAAGGTCGATCCGTACATGCGCCCCCTCTTCGACGCGCTCTACGACACGATGGATCCGGAGAAGCTCAACGCCTTCATGGAGCGCGGCACGATCGAGGTGGCTCCGCTCGCATTCATGCGCGGCCGCACGCTCAACGACAGCTTCGTCATCCTCGACGAGGCGCAGAACACCTCGCCCGAGCAGATGCAGATGTTCCTGACCCGGCTCGGCTTCGGCTCGAAGATGGTCGTGACCGGCGACGTGACGCAGGTCGACCTGCCGCGGGAACAGGCATCCGGGCTGATCCAGGTGCGCGAGATCCTCTCCACGGTCGACGGCATCGCCTTCGTCGAGTTCAGCCACCAGGACGTCGTCCGCCACAAGCTCGTGCAGCGGATCGTCGAGGCGTACAAGCAACACGCCGAACAGACCGGGACCCAGCGGAGCCGGTGATCGAGGTCGAAGTCGTCAACCGGTCGGGCAGCGAGGTCGACGAGGCAGCCGCGGTCGAGCTCGCGCAGTCGGTGCTCGCGGGGGAGGGCGTCGGAGCGGGAGAGCTGGGGCTCGCGTTCGTCGGGTCCGACGAGAGCCGGGCGCTGAAGCGCGAGCACCTCGGCGTCGACGAGGCAACCGACGCGCTCGCCTTCCCCATCGACGGGCTCGGCGAGGTGCCCGACGGTATGCCGCGCCAACTCGGAGACGTCGTCGTCTGCCCGGACGTCGTGGGCGAAGAGTGGCGCCGGCCGCTCGTGCATGCGCTGCTGCACCTCGTCGGCTACAACCACGGGCCTGAGATGGAAGCACGCGAGGCGGTGTATTCCGGATGAGCGTCACGCCGCTGCCGCGCGACCCCGAGGACGAGCAGCGTGAGCGGTCGCCGCGCCGATCCCCGCCGCCCGCTCCGGGCCGGGCGCCGTCCCTGATCGACAGCTTCAACTACGCCTTCGAGGGAATCATCCACGTCCTCCGCACGCAGCGGAACCTCCGCATCCACTTCCTCGCGGCCGTGCTGGTCTTCGGCGCTGCGATCGCCGTCGGCGTCACCCGGCTCCAACTCATCGCACTCGTCCTCGCGATCGCGTTCGTGCTCGTCGCGGAGATGCTGAATACGGCGATCGAGGGGATCATCGACGTCTCGACAACGTCCTTCGACCCGAACGCGAAGCTCGCGAAGGACATCGCCGCCGGCGCGGTGCTGATCGCCTCCATCACGGCCATCGCGATCGGCTTTCTCGTCTTCCAGAGCGCGGTCGGCGATCGTGCGACGAATACGCTCAATCGCGTCCGCGACGCGCCGGCCGACATCACGCTCGTCGCCCTTGTCCTCGTCGTCCTCATCGTGATCGCTACGAAGGCGTGGACGGGACGCGGGACGCCGCTGCGCGGCGGGCTTCCGTCCGGCCACGCCGCGGTCGCCTTCGCCGGCTGGGTCGCCATCACGTATCTCGTGGGCGACAATCACCGCTTTGTGGTCTCGGCGCTGACGCTGATCATGGCAGTGCTCGTCGCGCAGACGCGGGTCGAGTCGGGGATCCACTCGTCGCTCGAGGTCGCGTACGGCGGTGCCCTGGGCGCGCTCGTGACCCTCGTCGTGTTCCAGCTGATCGGGTGAGCGGCGCGCGGCTACTGATCTGGGACTCCGTATGACCGCGGAGGAGCTGCTCGCTCAAGCGGACGCCGCGGCGGCGAACGCGTACGCGCCGTACTCGAACTACCACGTCGGAGCCGCCGTGCTCGCGCGCGACGGCCGTGTCTTTGCGGCGGCGAACGTCGAGAACGCCGCCTATCCCCTCGGCATCTGCGCCGAGCGCTCCGCAATCGCGAAGGCGGCGAGCGAGGGCCTCCGGCCGGGCGACCTGGAGGCGATCGCGATCACGGCGTCGCCGTGCGGCGGCTGTCGCCAGTGGCTGCACGAATGGCGGTTCGACCGCGTCCACTTCCGCCGGGCCGACGGCACTGTCGCGACGTACGGCCCCGGCGACCTGCTGCCGGAGACGTGGGACTTGCCGGAGAGATGAGGAGCGGCATCGTGGCCGTCGCGGGCCGCCCGAACGTCGGCAAGTCGACGCTCGTCAACGCGCTCTGCGGCGGCAAGGTCGCGATCGTCTCCGACAAGCCGCAGACGACCCGGCGGCGCATCTTCGGGATTGCGAACGGCGACGGCTACCAGCTCGTCCTCGCTGACCTCCCGGGCTTTCAGCGGCCGCTCGACGCGCTCACCGAGCGGATGCAGCGGACCGTCGACGCCGCATTCGAGGAGGTGGAGGCCGTCGTCTTCGTGCTCTCGGCACGGGAGCGGATCGGCGCCGGTGACCGCTTCATCGCCTCACGTGTGTTCGAGCTCGGCGTCCCCGTCGTGATCGCGCTCAACAAGGTCGACCGGCTCAAGGCTGGGCACATCGCGCAGCAGATGAACGCAGCGGCGAGGCTCGGCGCGTTCCAGGCCCTCCATCCGGTGAGTGCGAAGACCGGGGACGGCATATCCGAACTGCGCGACGAGCTGGTCGGGCTGCTGCCCGAAGGGCCGCTCTACTTCCCGGAGGAGCAGCGCACGGACCTGTCGCTCGAGCTGCAGCTCGCCGAGCTGGTGCGCGAAAAGGCTCTATGGCTGACGCGCGACGAGGTGCCGCACGCGATCTCCGTCGAGGTGGAGGAGATCGAGGAGAAGGTCGTGCGCGCGTCGATCCTCGTCGAGACGGAGTCGCAGAAGCTGATCCTCGTCGGCAAGGGTGGCGCAATGGTGAAGGAGATCGGGACTCGTGCGCGGCCCGAGATCGAAGCGCTGCTCGGCCACCCCGTCTTCCTCGAGCTCAAGGTCAAGGTGCGGCCGAAGTGGCGTCGCGACGCCGCGACGCTGGAGCGGCTCGGGCTGTGAGGATCACACCCGCGCCGGGGCGGCCGTGACGGCGAACGCGTCGACTGGCTTGCCGAAGCCCTTCAGCTCGAGCTTGCCCAGCGGCTGAGTCTCCACGAAGTCCTCGACCTCGGCCAGCACCCGTTGGCTGACGACGATTTGCCCCGGCTCGGCCGCGTCGCACAACCGCGAGGCGAGGTTGAGGACGCTGCCGACCGCGCCGTAGTCGTAACGCCCCTCGAAGCCGATCCGGCCGATCGTCGCGTAGCCGAGCGCCACCCCGATCGAGAAGTCGAGCTCGTGGCCACGCTTCCGCCAGCCAGCCGTGAGCGCCGACATCGCTTCGCGCATCTCGACCGCCATCCGTACTGCCCGCTCCGCCGGCTCCTCGCAGGGAATCGGGTCGTTGAACCACACCATGAGTCCGTCACCCGCGAACCAGCCGACCGTGGCGTCGTACCTCGAGATGAGCTCGCCCATTGCAGCGTGATACGAGCCGACGACGCTCATGACCTCCTCCGGCTCGGTGGCGGTGCTGAAGTCGGTCCACCCCCGCAGGTCGGCGAACAGAACGGCGAGCTCGCGGCGATGGCTCTCGAGCACGCTGTCGCCGCGTTCCATGACGACCTCTGCGAGCGTTGGCGACAGGAAGCGACGCAGGCGTGCCATTCGCGCAAGCTCCTCCACCTGCCCCGCCACGCGAGCCTCGAGCGTCCGGTTCCACTCGGCGAGCTCGGCGGCCTGGGCACGAATGGTGTCGTGGTAGCGCTTGATGCGGACGAGGGAGCGGACGCGCAGCAGCAGCTCCTGCTGGTCGAAGGGCTTAGTGACGAAGTCGTCGGCGCCGGCCCGGATGCCGTCAATGCGGGCCTCGGAGTCGTGCGAGGTGACCATCACAACCGGGATCAACGCAGTCGCCTCGTTCTCCCGGATCCGTCGGCAGACCTCGTACCCGTTCATTCCTGCCATCTGCACGTCAAGCAGGACCAGATCGGGCAGCTCGG
>Ga0075434_100002796_pt1 | contig 15461 bp, 11 predicted proteins | sample RhiMethybrSRZTD3_FD_75298 | JGI IMG/M metagenome (GOLD analysis project Ga0075434, IMG submission 75298) | Populus rhizosphere microbial communities from Tennessee, USA - Rhizosphere MetaG P. TD hybrid SRZTD3 | ecosystem: Host-associated > Plants > Roots > Rhizosphere > Soil | place: USA... | reverse complement strand
CAGCGCCATCAGCAGGACCTTGCTGAACTCCATCCACTTCTCCCAGGCATCATCCGGGTAGAGCGCGAAGACCGACGTCACCGTGACCCAGCCCCACAGGGCGACGAGCAAGATGGTCTCGGCCGACATCAGAGACCGCCGGCGGTCGCGGCAGAAGACGAAGCCCACGAGCGTGGCGATGGCCACCGCCTGGGACAACGGAAGGGCCGTCGAGAAGCCCCACGCGAGGCGGTGCGGGTTCATGTAGGCCAGCCACGACCACGTGAGCACGCCGATCCAGGGCCGTGCCAGACAGAAGGGCAGGGCGACGATCACCACCGCGACGATCGTGAGATCCCTGATCGGCATCAGGGCAGCAGCACGAGGGCGTTTTCGAGGATCGTCAGCGCCACGTTCAGGCTCTCGATGGCCGCGTTGATGCGCTGTGGATCCTGAGTCATGCCGCCGTCGAGGATCTTGTCGATCGTATCGAGCGTGCGCCGCGCCTGTCCCACCTTCTCGGTGGCCATGTCCAGCAGCGGGTCGGGAAACTTGGTCCCGGCCTTCCGGTAGAGCATGTTCTCGTGAGCCGCCCGCGCGAGGCGATACGCCTGCAGGGACAGCCGAGACGCGGAGAAGATGTTTTCCGGGGTCGGCTGCGAGAGCAGGTCCAGCACCGTCTGGCCGCGCGTAATGGACATCCGGGCCTGGGAGGCGATGACATTCATGTCCCGACTCGCCTTGATGAGCACCGCCTCTTCCGGCGTGATCTGCCGTCGCTGACGTTCCTGCTCTTCGGACAGCTGGGCCGGCGCCGGCCGCGGTCCGAGCACGGTCGCCGCGAGCGCGATCGACACGGAGATGATGACGGCGGTCGAGGGGCGCATCTCTAGGCTCCTGACGGCGCCGGGGAGAGCAGCTCCCGGGCGATGCCTCGGAATTCGAGATAGAGGGCGTGATCGCTCAGGAAGAGGACGGCAACGTATACCGAACCTCCGATGAGCACACTCATGAGGAGGCCCATGATCGGGGACAGCCCGGGCTGAGCCGCCTGGCTGGCGATCACCGCGACGCTCATCGCCCCGACGGCCTTGAGGGGGGCGAGGACGGCCGCCGCATACCGTGAAGCTGGAATGGCAAGCTCGCGCAGCGTGAGGGCGAACAGGTACCCGCGCGCGACGACGGTCACGACGAGCGAAGCCACCGCGAGCCCCGTGACGTTCCACGGCGTTCCCGCGACGGTCGCCACGGCGAGCGCGACGTGGGTTACCAGCCCGATCCGCAAGAGCATGTCGGCCCGGCCCGTCGCCGACAGCAGCGGCGTCGCGGTCATCGTCGCCGCCGTCACCGCGCCGCCGATGGCCAGGATCTGGAGCGGAACGACGACGCTCAGCCACTTGTCGGACAGCACCATGTGCACGAGCTCGGGGGCCGTCAGCGCGAAACCAATCTGGACCGGCAGCGCCACCACCGCGAGGTACTTCGAGATCGTCAGAAAGTGGTCCTGGAGCGTCCGACGATTCTCCTGGCTCTCCGAGAACACCGGGAGTGACACCTGGTTCATCAGGGCGGTCGAGATGCGGTGCGGGGTGCTGGAGATCGATTCCGCCATGGTGAAGAGCCCCAGCGCTTCGCCACTCAGAAGACGAGCCACCAGCATATTGTTGACCAGCGGCGACACCGAGCCCACGAGATGCGTCGCGGTCATCTGGCCGCCGAAGACCAGCATGGATCGCAGCTCCGCGAACGACACCGTCAGCCCCGGTCGCCACGGCGAGAGATAGAGCATCACGGCACTCAGCACCACCCCCCGCGCCAGGTGACCCCAGACGAGGGCGAGCACGCCCAGCCCCATGGACGCGGTGACGAGGGCGACGGCGCTGGCCATGACCGTCCCGGCCACGTCCGCCAGCGAGCGGCTCTTCAGATCGAGGGTCTTGGTGAGCAGCGCATAGGGCACGACGCGGACGGAATTGGCAAGGAACGTCACGCTGAGGAGGCGCAACAGCGCCGCCAGGCGCGGCTCGGCATAGATCGACGCAATGACGTCGGCGCCCAGAAATGTCACCGCACCTACGAGGGTCGAGAGCGCCATCAAGAGCCAGAAGATGGCGTTGAGCTGCGCGGGCGCCAGGTGGCGGCGCTGCACCACCGCGGTCCCGAGCCCGAGCTCCTGGAAGAGCTCGAGGAAAATGAGGGCGCCGACGGCCATGGCGAAGATGCCGTAGTCGGCCGGCGTCAGCAGTCGGGCCAGAACGATCGTGACGACCCAGGACATGGCCTGCGTCAGCGTGCGGGTCGCGCCGTACCAGACGGCAGCGTGGAGCGCGCGGGTCTTGAGCGTCATCGGGCATACCCGAGCAGGCGGGGGATCACTGGGCGCCGCCGGCGGGAACAAGCTCTTCCCGATCTCGTGTCCGTGAGAGACGCTGATGCGCGAGTTTCAGCGCGAAGGTCGGAAGCTCGTGCTCCCAGGGCCCGCCCCGCCGTAGCTCGTAGGGCGGCGTCGCGCCGGCGTTGACGCCGAGTCGAGTCGTCACGGCCGAGCTGAATCCCGCCTCGCGCACCATCCGGACCACGCCGGCCGTGTAGTCGGCACGCCCGCCATTGGGGTACGCAAAGGTCCGCGGGTAATCGCCGCAGGCCGCGGCAATGGCGAGCCGTGAGCCGGCGATCTCCGCCCGCGCCCGCTCCGCGGTCACCCTCGACAGGATCGCATGCGTCACGGTGTGGGCACCGACGGTGAAGCCGAGCCGCCGCAGGTCACGCACCTCGTTCCAGTCCAGCATCGTCCGTCGAAGCGGGCTCTCGTCGACGAGACCGAGGCGCTCCAGCAAGACGTCCTGCGCTCGCTCGCGGTCCTCATCCGCCATTCGCTTGAAGCGGTCGAGGGTCCGGCTCAGTGCGCGCAGCCGCGGCTCACGACCGGTCAACTCGAGCCGCTCGGTCCAGGGCGTGATGACGTCGTGAGCCGTCGTGTCGCGAAAGGCGAGCGCGAGCCGGTCGAACCAGAGTGCGCGCCCGGTTCCGATCGCGCCGGTGGCAAGGAAGATCGTGGCCGGCACCGCGTGCCGACTGAGGATGGGGGCGGCGTGCGTGAGATTGTCGCGGTACCCGTCGTCGAACGTCACGGCGACGCTGTTGCGCGGCAGCCGCCCACGATGCATGCGCTCGACAAGCTCGTCGACCGTGAGCACGGTGCACGTTCGAGCCAGGTACGCGATGCGCTCCTCGAACACGGCGACGGGGGTTGCCGGAAAGAACGGATCGTCGTCGTCGTTGATCCGGTGATACGTGAAGATCGGAAACGACGCCCGCCCGGCATAGGCCAGGGCGACCGAGAGAGGGCGCGTCAGGCGAGCGCCGTACAGGGCGGCCGCCGTCCAGCGGATCAGCGAAGGGCGCAGTGCCGTCACGCCGTCGCCTCGCGCAGCGGCTCGGTGTGCCGGCGATGCCAGAGCTCCAGCATGAAGACGCTCCAGAGGAGGTCGCCGTAATACGGCGTGTCGTCCGCGTCGTGCCGATCGAGCATCTGCTCGATCGCGTGCGGGCTGAAGTAGCCTCGGGTGCGCGCACGTGACGACAGCAGCACCTCGCGGACAAGCTCGCGGAAGCGCGGATGCGTCTTCATCCACACGCTCGTGGGAACCCCGAAGCCGTGCTTGCGCTTGCGAAGCGTGGCGGCGGGTAGGAGCTGGCGGAAGGCCCGCTTGAACAGGTGCCGCTTTTCGAGGCCCCGGACCTTGTAGTGGGGAGGCAGCCCATTGAGGAATTCCACCAGGGCCAGGTCGAGCATCGGAAACGCCACGGCGATCTGCGCCAGCTCGGCCGTGCGAGTCACCTTGAGGAGGTCGTTGTCGCCAATCGTCAGCTTCATGTCGAGATAGAGCAGCCGATGAAGCTCGGCGGCCTCGGCGGGACGGAAGAAGTGTGTCTCGATCACGCGATTGGGCGCATCACTGGAGATCGTTTCACGGAAGCCCGGATGCAGGAGGTCGTACCCGTCGCGCGCGAAGAACAGCTCATAACTGTAGAAGCGGCGAGGATTCGGCATGTTGGCCCGGCGGATGTAGCGCTGGGCCCGGCCGAGCGGGCCGGGAGCGTCGGGCAGTCGCAGCAGGACCGGCTCCAGCATGCCGTGCCGGACCACGGCCGGGACGCGATGATACCGGGCGAAGAGCTGATCGACGCGGTAGCGCTCGTTGCCGCCGAAAATCTCGTCGCCGCCGTCGCCGGCGACCATTCGCTTCACCCCGCATTCGTGCGCCAGCCGGGCGCAGGCGAAGGTGCCGATGGCCGAGTTGTTGGCGAACGGCTCGTCGTACACCTCGACCAGCCGCGGCAAGAGGTCGAGGGCCTCGTCGGCCGTCACGATGTGGGTGTAGTGCGTGGCGTCGAAGTGGCGGGCCGCCGTTTCGGCGTACGTCAGCTCGTCGTACCGTGGGTCCTTGAACCCGATGGAAAAGGCGTTGACCCGCTCGCCCGTGAGGCGGTGGATCAGGCCCACCATCGTGGTGCTATCGGTGCCGCCGCTGAGGAAGGCGCCGAGCTCCTTCGGCGGGATGCCCCGGACGGCGGAGGCGACCGCCTGCTCGGTGCACCGGTAGGTCTCGGCGGCCGCGGCCGCCTCGTCCATCGACCGTTCGGCGTACGAAAGGTCCCAGTACCGCGTCAGCCGTGTGTCGCCGGGCCGGAGCAGCAGATACTGGCCGGGCTCCAGACGCTGGATCTCGGTGTAGATGGAATCCGGCGCCGGGACGAAGCCGAAGTTGAGATATTCGAACACCGCCGTGGAGTTGATGCTGCCCGCGACCCCGGGCGCGCCGAGCAAGACGCTGGGCCGCGAGGCGAAGGCGACACGATGCCCGTTGGCCACATGATAGAGGCGCTTGATCCCGAACCGGTCCACGGCCAGCAGCAGAGACTCCGACGCCGCATCCCACACGGCGATCGCGAAGCCGCCGGCCAGGCGCTTGACGAAGTCGATGCCGTGCGCTCGGTAGAGCGACGTCAGAAGTCCACTGTCGCGTCCCTCCGGCCCTGCCGACGCTTCGAGCTCCGCCATGTTGGTGAGGTCGAGGTCGGCGGCGATCCAGACGTCGTGCGAGGACTCGAGCCGATCGCCGGGCGTCGAGCCGAAGAGGCCCACGGAGCCCTGCTCGACCGACAGGATGGCGCGGCCGGTGTCCAGACGGTTGATCATGGCGCGAAGCGCCGATGGCGCCGCGCGCTGTCGACGTTCACCCCAGAGAACGAGTCCGCCGATCATCCTGTCCTCCCGAGCTGCGCGCGCCAACGGCGGGCAAGCGGTACGAGCCGGGTCCGAACGTTGTGAAGCAGTCGTCCATAGTTCGTTTCGGCGTAGACGCGGACCGTCATCGTCTCCCGTACGGACGTCGACCAGCGAAGCAGGTCGTCGCCCGTTCCCGCACCGAGGTCGTAGTGCTGCACCTTGTTACTGGCGAAGAAAGACTTCAGGATGCTGGCACGGAGGAACGCGGCGAACGGGGTCGCGGGATCGCGAGACGTGCGGACCACGTGCGCCATGGTGCCGTTCTGCAGCTGGAGCTCGGCGGCCACGACGCGCCCTTCGTGCCGGAGGACCCAGAGGCGCAGCCAGTCGTTCGCGCTCGCGCGGCGGCACAGGGCGCGGAAGAAGCGATAGGTCTCCGGAGGCGTGGTGACCAGGCCCCGGGGCGACGCCCAGCTATCCTCGGCCAGCTCCATGACCTCGGCGAACAACGCGTCCGCGGCGCCGAGGTTGGCGTGCTCCTCCACCTGCAGGGCTCCGCTTCGCTCGAGGGCGGCGCCGGCGGCCAGGATCGGCTCCAGCCAGCGCGCCCGGTCGCGGAGGTAGCGCTGCCACGGGCCCGCGACGACCACGTGCGGGACGATGTCCTGGGCGGCCGCGCTCCAGAGCGAATGCTCGGTGAGCGCGTCCAGCACGGCGTGTGTGGAGGGCGACCCGGCCACGAGACCGGGAATGACCAGGAGATCCCAGTCGCGCCGGACCGCGAAAAAATCGACGACGCTCGCCATGACGTCGTTCCGCCGGCGTGCGATCGGGATCTCGGGCATGGCCTGCCCGGGCCCCTCCATCAACGACACCATCGTGACCGGCAGGCTGCGCACGCTGGAGCGCCAGCGAACCAGCGGGACCATCGCCACCGGTCCCTCCGCGTCTTCGACGACCAGGACCTGACGCTGGCGGTTCGGCCCCGCCGTGCGCCAGCAGCAGGCGAACCAGTCGTGGCTCCGGAAGGGGGAGGTCAGACGGCCGGCCGTCATGAGCTCGCGCCAGAGCGGCCCGAGGCGGTCGAACTCCGGCAGCGACTCGACGACTCTGATCTTCATGCGCGCTCCGCGACCATCGGTGGCGTGATCCGCGTTGCGACAGCCTGGGCGAGGACGGCGTCGATCATGGCGAGACAGGCCGGCCAGGCATGATGGGTCTCGACGAAGCGGCGGCCGGCATCGCCAATGGCGCGACGCTGGGCCGGCGCCTGCAGCAGGGCCGTGACCGCATCCGCCAACTGCTCGGACGTCTCCGCCACCAGCAAGTCCGTCGACGGTCGAGCGAGGAGACCGCGGTGGGCGGCGGGCGTCGCGACGACCGGGAGGGCGGTCGCCATCGCTTCGAGGATCTTGTTCTGAACGCCGCGGGCGATGCGCAAGGGCGAGACCGCGACCGCGGCCTCATGAAGATAGGGCCGGATATCGGGGACCGTTCCCGTCACGACGACACCCGGCAGCGCGGCAAGCCGGCGCACCCTGCGCACCGGATCTTTGCCCGCGATGACGAAGGACGCCGCCGGCACGACCGCCCTCACGCGCGGCAGCACGCGTTCCGCGAACCAGCAGGCGCCTTCGACGTTCGGTGGATAGTTCATCGCTCCGGTGAACACCACGACCGGCCGATCCGAGGGGAATGCCGGGCGGGCGAAGTATTCGAGATCGACGCCGTTGGGAACGACCGTCGTCGTCGTCCATCCCGTCGTTCGCTCGAGGACTGCGCGTTCTTCATCGGTGACGACAAGGGAGCGGCTGGCGCGTGCCGCTGCCTTCCGCTCATGGGTCTGCAGCTGCCGAGCCTCGGCTTGATAGGCCCAGCGCAACGGCGGCGGCATCGTACGGCCGTATTCCTGCCACTTTTCCGAATCCACGTCGACGAAGTCCATCACGACGGGGACATCCGGCGGCAGAATGTCCAGATACTGCGCCATCGACGACGAATGCACGTACACGAGATCGAACCGTTCTCGGGCCACGCGCTGCCGGATCTCCGAACGAAACGTCGCCGAGTCGAAGTACGTCATCGTCGCCGAGACACCGCGAAGAAGACTGAGTGCGCTCAGCAGGCGTCCCCGCCGGCTGCCGTTGGCACTCGCATGAACGAGATCCGGAATCTTGGCGGTCAGATCGCTGAGCGCGGCTGCGCTGCCCGGCTCGTCCATCAGGAACGCGAGCGTCAGGTCATGGCGCTCGGCCAGGTGCCGCGCCACGTGGTAGGCGCGCACCTTGTCCCCCGTGGTCGGGGGGAACGGCAGTCGATGCGTCAGCATCAGGATGCGCATGGCTAGGGCAGAAACCTCGTGAGCAGGGGGCCCAGGCGATTCGTCACCGCCAGCGGCAGCCGCTTCCAGACCCTCGTGGCGAGCTGCAGCCGCGGGTTGGAGGGGCTGACGTCGGGCAGCCGGCCGCCGTCGAGCATGACGTACTGATACGGCAGGGGGACGGGCTCGAAGCCCCAGTGCCGCTTGAACTCGTAGGACCCGGTGCCTTCTCGGCTGCGGCCGAAGTCGAACACGCGATACCCGGCCTTGGCCGCGTGGCACATCAGCTGCCAGTACATGAAATCCGCGACGCCATAGAGATACTTCTCGCGAAGGTCGGCGCCGTAATACGGCAGGACCTGATCTTCGAAAAAGAGCGTCACGACGCCGGCGACGATCCGCTCGTCGTGCCAGACCGCGAGAACCTCGCAGTCCTTGTCGAACGTCTCGTAGATCGCGTGGAAGAGGCGTCGCGGGAACACCGGGGAGCCGAGGTTCCGGAGGGAGCGGGCGTAGATGTCGTAGACGCGATCGAGATGGTGACGGCCGATCGTCGCCCGCAGCCCGTGGCGAGCGCCCTGGCGCGTCATCCGGCGTTGCTTGCGCGGAATGGCCAGCGCGTTCTCTTCCTCGTTCTTCGAGATCGCCCGGGCGAAGGTGACGTAGCGAGCCTTCGTCGGCAGCCCCAGGCCGAGGTCGCGCCGCTGGCGCAGCTCGATGTACGAGACGCCCCGCTGCCGGCCAAGCGCGGTGGCCGCGTCGACCAGCGCCTGTGCCGCCTCGCGCGACGTCGCGCAGATCCCGCCATAGACGGCGTAGGGAACGGAGATCAGGGCGCGGCCGCCCAGGAGACCCCGCACCTCGAACAGCGGCAGGACGCCCTCGACTCGATGACCGCGACGCGCCATGAGGTAATGCGAACGAAAGCCGAATGCGGACCGCACGGCCTTCTTCCAGGCGATGAGGTGGAACGGCGATCCCCCCTCGGAGGTCCTGACGAAGGCGTCCCACTCCAGTGTTTCGTTGGTGAGGCGGACCACGTCGAGACTCACCGCACGATGACCTTGGCGATTCGTTCCGCCGCGCGGCCGTCCCACAGCTCCGGAATGCGCCCGTGCGGCCATCGCCCATCGCGAATGTCATTCCAGGCGGCCGCGATGGCGCTGGCGTCGAGTCCGACTAGGCGATTGGTCCCCACCGAGATCGTGACCGGTCGCTCCGTGTTGCACCGTAGCGTCAGGCAAGGAACACCCAGCACGGTCGTCTCCTCCTGGATCCCGCCGGAGTCGGTCATGACACACGCCGCTCCGGACATCAGCTGCATGAAATCGAGATAGCCGAGCGGCTCGATGAGGCGCAGTTCCCGGCTGGCGACGACCCCGAGCCGCTGCAGTTGCTGGCGCGTTCTGGGATGGACGGGAAAGATGACGGGAACGTCCCGTTGCACGACGTGGATGCCGGCGAGGAGCCCCGCCAGCGTCTCTGGATCGTCCACGTTGCCGGGCCGATGCAGGGTGAGGACGGCGTAGGCGCCGGCCGTCACGCCCAGGTCGTCCATCACGGTGCTGCGTGAGGCGCGCTCCCGGAAGCGGACGAGGGTATCGATCATGACGTTGCCCACGAAGTGAATCCGGCCGGCCGGCACGCCCTCGTGGGCAAGGTTCTCGTTGCCGGCCGCCTCGGTGGTGAAGCAGTAGTCGGAGATCGAGTCGGTGAGTATGCGATTCACTTCCTCCGGCATCGTCCGATCGAAGCTCCGGAGGCCGGACTCGACGTGGGCGACGGGAATGCCGGTCTTGGCGGCGACGAGCGCCGCCGCCAGTGTCGAATTCACGTCGCCCACGACGAGGACGAGGTCCGGGGAGTCGGCCGCGAACAGCGGAGCCAGCTGCAGCATGATGTTGGCCGTCTGCAGCGCATTGGAGCCGGAGCCGACACCCAGGTTGATGTCCGGCCGCGGGATCTCGAGTTCGGTGAAAAAGCCGCCGGACATGTTGCTGTCGTAGTGCTGACCGGTATGGACGAGCGTGGTGCGAACATCGGGATACTGGGCCAGCGCTGCCAGCACCGGTGCGATCTTGACGAAGTTCGGCCGCGCCCCGACGACCGCGGTCAGCTTCATGGCGTCACACTCGCCGGGTCGAGCGCCGCAAGGACCTCGGCCGCCGTGGTGAACGGGAAGTCCTGGAGCAGCCGCTCCACCTTGCGCTCGGTGCGGTGCAGATTCGTGTAGTGCCGCAGGCGGGTCGGCCACCCGGCCTCGAGCCGGGGCTGGTCCGGATCGATCTCCCACGGATGCAGGTAGACGATCGCCGGCCGGCGCTCCTGTTCCGTGACGGAGCGCATCGCGTGTCGCACGAGGCGATAGGGCAGCAACCGGAGGTAGCCGCCGCCGGAGAACGGCAGGCGGTGGCGACCCACGGGAAACGTCGTCATGGGAAATTCGATGATCTCGGCACCGCTCCGCAGCCGAACCCGGTGCGGGAAGCGGGGGGCGTCGGGGATGCCGTAGCGGTCGTGGCGGATGGGGAAGATGCTGGAGTCATAGTCGAAGCCGAGCTCCGCCAGAATGTCGAGCGCCCACATCGTCCGGCGCGTCACCGAAAAGGTCGGCGCGCGGTATCCGGCCACCCGAGTGCCGGCGGTGTTCTCGATGGTGGCTTTCGCCCGACCCACGTCCTCGCGAAACTCCTGGACCGCGAGCGTCCACAGCGGACGGTGCGCGTAGCCGTGACAGCCGAGCTCGTGCCCGCGGCCGGCGATTTCTCGGACCAGGGCGGGGTCGCGGTCGGCGACCCAGCCCAGCACGAAGAACGTTCCGCGCACGTGGTGACGGTCCAGCAGGTCCAGCAGCCGTCGGGTGTTGTTGCCCACCCGGGACGCATAGGTCGGCCAGTCCACATAGCGAACCGTGCGGGCGAATGCCTCGACGTGGAAGTAGTCCTCGACGTCGACGGTCAGCGCGCTCAGTGGGATCACAGGGTGACGATGTGCTCGCGCCGGCCGCTCCAGCCGCGCAGTGCGTTTCGAACGTCCACGATCAGCGGCGAGGCCGTGGCGATCGCCGGATAGTCGAACGCGGTGTGGTCAGTGATGATGACCACGCACTCGTGGGCCCGCAGCACCTCGGCGGTGACGGGCAGCGCCACGTACTTGACGTCGTCGAGCAGCAGCTGGGGGACATGGGGGTCCGCGTAGTTCACCCGCGCGCCCTTGTGCCGTAGCTCGCGCATGATCTCGAGCGCCGGAGACTCTCGCACGTCATTGACGTCCCGCTTGTACGTGACGCCCAGCACCAGCACGCCTGCCCCGCGCACGCATCGCTGGTGATCGTTGAGCGCGTCCATGACGAGCGTCACCACGTGCTTGGGCATCGCGCGGTTCACCTCGTCGGCCAGGGCGATGAAGCGGGTATCGAAGCCGCTGAGCCGGAGCTTCCAGGACAGGTACAGAGGGTCGAGCGGGATGCAGTGGCCTCCCGTGCCGGGCCCCGGATAGAACGGCATGAAGCCGAACGGCTTGGTGGCGGCGGCCTCGATGACTTCCCACGGATCGACGTTCATGGCGCGGCACGCCAGGGCCAGCTCGTTGGCGAGCGCGATGTTGACGCTCCGGAAGGTGTTCTCCAGGAGTTTCGCCGTCTCTGCGACTCGCGGGGTCGACACCCGGTGCACACGACTGGTCATGCGGCCGTACAGCGCGGCGGCCAGCTCCCCGCAGGTTGCGGTGACGCCCCCCACCACCTTGGGAATGCTCTCGGTCGTGAACGCCTGGTTGCCGGGATCGACGCGCTCGGGGGAAAAGGCCAGGAAGACGTCGTCGCCGATGACGAGGCCCCGCGACTCCAGACGCGGCTGGATCACCTCTTCCGTCGTGCCCGGATACGTCGTGCTCTCCAGGATGATGAGCTGCCCGGGCTTGACGTACGGCAGCAGGCTCTCCACGGCCGCGTCGATGAACGAGATGTCCGGCTCCTTGCTCTTGCGGAGCGGGGTCGGCACGCAGATCACGATGACGTCGGCCTGCTTGACGCCGTCGAACTCGGTGGAGGCGTGCAGACGCCCGGCGGCGTTCAGCTCGGCCACGACCGCATGGGGGACGTCGCCGATGTAGGAGACACCGTTCCTGAGCAGACTGACCTTCTCGAGGCTGACGTCGATGCCTTCGATGCGGAAGCCGGCCCGGCCGAGGGCGGCGGCCAGCGAGAGGCCGACGTAGCCCAGGCCCACGATGGCCACCGTGGCCTCACGGCGCTGGATGCGATCGAGAAGTTGTCGAGCGTGCTCTGAGATCATCTCGTTCCTCTCCTGGCGTACGCGGTATACGACGGCGAGTAGTAGCGTTTGAAGGCGGAGGCCGGCATGTCGTTGATGATCACGCCCAGGACCCGCGCGCCGGCCTGTTCGAGCACCGTTTTGGCGCGGGCCAGATCTCGGCAACTGGTGTTCCCGGCCCTGGCGACGAGGATGACGCTGTCGACGGCGCCGGCCAGGAAGAGGTTTTCGGGCACGAGCAGGACCGGGGAGGAGTCGCACACGACGAGGTCCGCCTTGGTGGCCATCTCGCTGACGAGGTCGCCCAGCCTCGTCCCCGACAGCAGCGAGCGGGGCGCCGCCTGGGACGCATCGCCGCGGGGTGCCAGCCACACGCCGTCGCCGACGGGTGTCAGGGCCTCCTCCGCCGGTCGGTCGGACTGCATGGCCCGCATGAGGCCGCCGCCCTGCTTGACGTTCAGCGTGCGGTGCAACGTCGGCCGGTGGAAATCCGTGTCGGCCAGGACCACACGCTTGCCCGCGTCGCTGAGCGCGAGGCCGAGATTCACGACGATCGTGGATTTGCCTTCGTGCGCCAGGGGGCTCGTCACCAGGAGCGTGCGTAGCGTCTCCGTCCGTGTCATGAGCTGCAGGGAGACGGACAGCGAGCGAAACGCCTCCGTGAGGATGAACTGGTCGGAGGGGCGCTTGGACGAGACGTCCTGGTTGCCGTTGAAGATCGGGCGGCCGATGCGGATGCGCGGGATGATGGCGAGCACGGGCAGCTGGGTGGCCGCGTGGACGTCGTCCTCGCTCTCGATACGCCGGTGGAACCACTCGATCGCCGTCGGGATGCCGGTGCCGACCACGACGGCCAGACCGAGCGCCGCCATCAGGAATTTCAAACGCTTCTGGTTCGGCACCGGTGCCGGGAACGAGGCGGGGTCGATGACCTTGACGACCTTCATCTCGCCCTGCTCGCGGATGCGGGCCGCGGTGAGCTTGTCCGAGAGCATCGTGTGGAGGGTGCGGCTGCTCTCGACCTCGCGCGTGAGACGGCTGTACTCCATCTCGCCGTCCGACAGGCCACGCAGGCTCTTTCGAAGCTGAGTGACCTGCTCGCGGAGCGCCTCCTCCTGGGCGACCAGGGAATGGTACGACGCCTCCACCGCGACGACCTGCTCGCTGAAGTTCACCCGCTCGCTCATGGGGACCGCGCCGGGGGCGGCGACGATCGGGCCGGCCTCCTTGACCGCGTCGCCGAGCTGCCGCTGCAGCTCGGCGATCCGGTCCTTGACGAGGCGAACACGGGGATGCTCGTCGGTGTACCGCATCCGGAGATCGAGCAGCGTGCTCTCGAGCTGGGTCAGCTGCGCTCGCAGGCGGTTGATCTCGGGGGAGGGGACCCGCGGCGCCGCCGGCGGTGGCGTGCTGGCGGTCACCCGGCGTTGGGCTTCGGCTTTCTCGCGGAGACTGTCCAGCCGCGCCTGCAGCATCTTGCGATTGGACTCGATCTCGGCGAGCGCGCTCTCCGACTGGGACAGTTGCCCGACGGCGGCCTGGCTGCGTTCCGGCAGCTTGACGCCGCCATGCGCTGCTACGAACGAGCGCAGTGACGTCTCGCTGCCCGACAGCGACTTCTTGATGTCGGCCAGCTGCTGCTCGAGGAATTCGCGCGTGACCCGGGCGTCGTCGAGGTTGAAGGACCGTGTCCGCGACATCAGCGCCTCGATGTAGGTGTTCACGATGTCCATGGCGATCTGCGGCTTCGAGGCTTCCGCGGAGATCGTGACGATGCCTTCGGCCCGGAGATCGAAGGTCATCCGCGCCTGCTGCAGCTCCTTCAGCGCCCGCCGCTGCGGGCTCTCGATCTCGGGCTCGCGTCCCCGGTAGCGGAGATAGGCGTTGCGAAAGCTCTGCTCCCAGTCGACGTAGTACGGATTCTCGATGAGGTCCTGCAGCGAGCCCTTGGGCAGGGTCTCCACGACGGTCTCGGCCAGGCTGCGGCTGCGCAGGATCGCCAGCTGCACCGGCAGAGGCCGGAAGGGCGAGAACTCCTGGAAGATGGGCACGCGGTCCGGCCGCGCCTCGAGCAGGATGACCGCCGACGTCTTGTAACGCGGCGGTTCTTTCGACATGTAATACGCCGCCGGCAGGAAGAGCACGAATGCCAGGAGGCTCGTCGCCACCAGGAGACGCTTGCGGCGACGGAGCACGCCGCGGGCGATGCGGACGATAATCTGCCAGATTTCCACGAGGCCTCGATTCCTAGCGCGAGCCGCGCGCGAAGAGCACCACCTGGATCGTGCTCAGCAAGATGAGCAGGTCCAGCAGTGGGGACAGGTTCTTGACGTAGTAGAGGTCGTACTGGAGCTTCTCGAGCGAATCCTCGATCGACGCGGCGTACTGGTGTCGCACCTGCGCCCACCCGGTGATGCCCGGCTTCACGGAGTGCCGCTCCATGTAGAAAGGGATTTGCCGCTGGAGCGCGCGCACGAATTCCGGCCGCTCCGGCCGGGGGCCGATGAAGCTCATGTCACCGACCAGCACGTTGATGAATTGCGGCAGCTCGTCCAGACGGAGCCGGCGCAGCCACCGGCCGATCCGGGTCACCCGTGGGTCGTTCGGCACCGCCCACACCGCGCCGGTGCGCTCGGCGCCCACCGTCATGGAACGGAACTTGTTGACGACGAAGATGCGGCCGTGCTGACCGACCCGCTCTTGACGGAACAGCACGGGGCCGCGGGAGTCGAGCTTGATGGCCAGCGCGATCACCGCCATGGCCGGCAGGCAGGCGACCAGCCCGACCGCGGCCAGCACGAGGTCCGTGGCGCGCTTGACGGTCTGGGTCAGCTGATTCTTCACGAAGCCATCGGAAAAGATCAACCAGCTCGGGCGCAGATTTCGCACGAAGACCTTGCCCGTTTGCTTTTCGTAGAAGGTCGCCCAGTCCTGCACCGCCAGCCCGCGCAGCCGGCACTCGAGCAGCTCCTCGAGCGGCAAGGCCCCGCGCATGTCGGTCAGGGCGACCAGCACGAGGTCGGGCTGGAGCTCGTCGACCAGATTCAGCAGGTCCTCCGTCTTCCCCAGCAGGGCCAGGCCGTCGGGGATGTGATCACCGGCATCCGGCGTGTCGTCGATGAAGCCGATGATGCTGAAGGGCTGGGGTGCCGAATCCCGGAGGGCCGCGATCTGCGCCGCGCCAGGACCGACCCCCAGCACGAGCACCCGCTGGCGCAGGCGCTCAGCCGGGCGCAGCGCGACCCACGTGAGGCGCCAGCCGCTCAACCCGACGGCCGTGAGGATTAGCGCATGCGCGAAGGCGAGACGGGAGAAGCCCAGGGCCGGTGACGCGAAACCGACGACGCCCATGGCGGTGGCAGTGCCGGTGAGCGCCAGCAGCAGGCGGGCAGTGACTTCCCGCCGACTGAAATAGACGCCCGTCTTGTAGAGCTCGGCGATGTAGAGGCACATCAGCGCCAGAGCCGTCAGCACCAACGCCTTTGGCCAGACGGCGCCTTGTCCGCTCCACGGTGTCAGGCGACCGGTCAGGGCGACCGCGAGGACGATCACGCCGATGTCGGCACAGATCGCCGCGAGCAGCGTGACCGGTATGTAGTGGCGGAAGAGCCGCAGCATGGCCGGGCGCGCTAAGGGCAAGCGCCGTACCGAAAAC
>Ga0075434_100002795_pt1 | contig 15462 bp, 14 predicted proteins | sample RhiMethybrSRZTD3_FD_75298 | JGI IMG/M metagenome (GOLD analysis project Ga0075434, IMG submission 75298) | Populus rhizosphere microbial communities from Tennessee, USA - Rhizosphere MetaG P. TD hybrid SRZTD3 | ecosystem: Host-associated > Plants > Roots > Rhizosphere > Soil | place: USA... | reverse complement strand
CACCTCGCGGCGCGCGCTCCGACGAGGAGGAGGGTCACCAGCACGACCGAGCAGGTCACCACCCACCCCACAGTGAGGACGTACTCGTGCCGGTAATACATCAGGTCGGATCGAACCACACGCAGATGCCTCTGAGCCATGGTCGTTACATAACCACCATGCTGTTGACAGGCAGCCAGTCGGCCGATCGGGGCTGCTTTGGCTCAGGATCCTCCCTCAGCTCCTAGTTCCCTCGCGGGCAGCGACACTTCGAGGTCTCGCAAGTCATCCGCGATGCATCAGGCGCCATCCGAGGCACTCTCACCTACAGCCGCTCATGCAATCTCGTGAACGCCGCCCTCCGCTTCTCCTACGTGAAGGGCGGTCAGACCGTCACGGGCGAAGAGGTTGACGGGATTGATACCCATTTCCCGATTGGCCCCCTAGCTCCGAACGAGCCGTATTCCAACAGCTACCTGGGCGAGGACAAGTTCACGCCGGACGCGATCATCTTCGTCATGTCGAACGAGAGATGTACGTGAGCCTATCCGACGATGATCTACGCGACCTGCTGACAACTCTCACGCCCTCAGCCCATGAGCATCTTCGCAACGTCCTGATCCGCGACGACGCCGACCGCAATGCGATCGCCTCGATGCTGATGCGCTACGGTGACCGGAACGGCCAGGATTGAGCCGACATCATCGACTTCCTGACGATGTATCCGGATGCGCGGAGGAAGGTAGCTTGGCTGCCCGCGGCCGCCCATGCTGGTCCGACTTGCGCGACGTGTTCAGGGATATGCGGACCTCCGACGTTCCTTGCTCCCCATTCAACTGGTTGGCCAATGCCGGAGCAAGCAGTCGTAGCAGAGATTGGAAGCGCCTCTGAATCGGCCGATCATCTATGGTCACATATGCGACTTGTGCTCCGCATGCAGAGCGTCTAGCGTCCGGCCCGGCCAAGGAGGAGGAGGATGCTGCAACGGACGCGGCCGCTGTGCCTCGTCACCCTCAGCCTCATCGTAGCGCTTCTTCCGCACGGAGCCGAGGCGGTCGTTGCCCCCGTGGCCGTCGTGACAGGCCCTCAAGACCAATGGCAAGCGTTCGCGAACGAGACGTGGCTGGCATGGACTTCGAACAGCGTTCAGCATCCGAACCACTGGAACACGCTAGTTCGCCCAATCGCGGGCGGAACGAAAGGGCGAGTGAACCCGTCGGGCACATTTGGGTTCACGGGCAACTTTGACCCGGGGACGGACCATCTGATCTATCAGCAGGTGACGGCCTCGAACTCCGCCATCTTCTTCTACGATGCGGCGACGGGCCAGCAATGGAGGGTGCAGGGCGTCAACACGCGGAAGTGGGAATGGCAACCCCGGGTCTCGAACGCGTTCATCCTGTTCCAGCGGGACCACAGGGTGAACGGAAAGGCGTATACGGATGTGCTCCTGTACGACCGGGAGACGCGTCAGACTCGCAGGCTCGGGACCTGGAGGAGCACAGGTAAGGTCTTTCGCACTGGGAACGTTGGTGAGCGCTATGCGACGTTCTTCGTTGGGACCAATAAGGCGTTCTTCCCCTACCTGTACGACTCGCAGACGGGGATCCGTACCCGCATCACGAGTACCCAGCCGTGGACATGGGCACCGGTCGTGGATGAGACGGACGGAACGGTCTACTTCGCCGCAAGCGCCAACGCGTGCGGCGGATACTCCAACATCTGGCGTCTGCCGATCTCTCTCACAGGTCCCGCCACGAAGATCGTCGATATGCCGAATGGTGTCGAGATCGGCTGGGTGATGTCGCTCGCCCCGAACCCGGTGTTGGGCCTCGATCTCCTCTTCTATCGCCTCGTCTGCTCGAAGCACCAGGGCGACATCTTCAAGGCCCCCCAGGTGGATCAGGTGCCTTGATCGCCCTGACACACTCGCCGCGCAAGGTGAAATCCAAGGTACTTGTGCCAGCCATGCCGAGTTGGAACGCGCTGCTGACCTGCGGAGATGCAGACGCTCGATCCGCTTGACCCATCCGTCTTCTGCCACGCCGGAGACTCGAGCATCAGGACACGACCGATCCCGCTCTCCTCCGGATGATCTGCGCACGTCGGATACGTGAACCTGACCGGGAGTGGGCAAGCGACAGGCATCTTGGGTGTTGCGGTTGATGGGTGAAGAGGCTTAACGGCTGGACAAGACAATGAGTAAGAGAATGCTCCGGGCCGGTGTGACTTTATTTCTTCCTCGCCGTGAGCGTCGTTGGACGGACGACGGCGACGCCGTTGCCGCTTCGGCATACAGCGGGCCGACCGTCCAGATGCACCATCGTTGGGACTTCGGGGAATGATGTCCTACCGGGCACTGATGGGAATGACGTTATCTGTGGCCTCGGCGGGGAGGACCGCATCGATGCGCTGGACGGGAACGACATCGTCTTCGCTGGACGCGGCGAGGACACCGTCGATGCGGGGCGGGGTGACGACGTGATCCGCGGTGGCCCGGATCGGGCTGCGGACTCCCTCGACGGTGGTCCTGGGAACGACCGGATCTACGGTGGTCGGGGGGCGGATTCGTTGGTCGGCGGCAGGTTCACTGGGGGCGATGATGAGCTGCACGGAGGTCGCGGACCAGACCGCTTTGATGGCGGGGCGGGCGCTGACGTCGTGCGCGGAGGTCCGGGGGCGGACCGATCCACCGAGAGCATTGGCCCTGATCACGTCTATGGCGGTCGTGGGCCCGATTTCCTGCGAGAGTTCTTTAGTGGTCTAGACGTTATCCGAGGTGGGCGTGGTTCCGACCCCTGCTTGCTGACCTCCGACGGTCTCCCAGGCGACAAGATTGTGGGTGGACCGGGCGAAGACATATACGCGGCGGATGGAGGCGACCGCGTGAGATCCGTGGAGATCGTCGCGGGGGTGGACGACCCCTGCACCGATTGAGCGTTGGATGACCATCTCCGATCGGTTCTCGAACGCTCGAGCCGAAGGCCCCCGCCACCTCCGCGACGTCCTGATCCGCGACGACGCCGACCGCGACCTTGAGCAGCATGACTGATGCGCCGCTCCGGATCGTCCGGACGACCGAGATGGCCCTGGGAGCGTCCGGGCCTCGACGTACGCTGACCTCCCGTCGATATTTGGGGAGGTCCAGCGGAAGATGATCCAGCCGTCACGGTTCCACGAGCTCGGGTGGCGTGTGATCCAGCACACGGCCGCGACGCGGTTCAGGACGGCTTCGCTCGCCCAAGGCGTCGGGTTGGCGCAGGCGATCGGCGGGCTGGCGGGAGCCGGGGACCGTCCCCATCTGGACCTGCGCCCCGACGGCGTCACCGTGCGACTCGGCGCCGACGACTGGATCCTGACCGAGGATGATCTGACCCTGGCGGCAGGCATCTCGGCGATCGCGAGCGATCTCGACATCGAGGCCGACCCGGCGGGTGTCCAGAACGTGCAGATCGCGATCGACGCGCTCGACATGTCGGACGTGTTGCCCTTCTGGCGGGCGATCCTCGGGTACGACTTCGTCGAGGTCACCGGCGACAACCTGGTCGATCCGAAGCACATCGGGCCGACGGTCTGGTTCCAGCAGATGGACGCGCCCCGCCCGCAGCGGAACCGGATCCACGTCGACCTCTACGTACCGCACGAGCAGGCGGAGGGTCGCATCGCCGCGGCGATCGAGGCCGGTGGTCGCATCGTGTACGACGGTCACGCGCCGCTGTGGTGGACCCTCGCCGATCCGGAAGGCAACGAGGTCGACGTCGCACCCTGGCCGGATCTCGACGAGCCGGAAGACGGCTGAACGGAGCCATCGTCCGCGGATGGACCGCGACGAGAACGGGCAGGCCTGGGCCGACGTCATCGACCTACTGACGATGTACCCGGACGCGAGGCGTCGGGTCGCCCGCGTGCTCAGCGAGCTCGCGGTCACCGAGAAATAGCGACTTGCGTCAACGGCCAGAGGCCACGGACAAGACCAACGTGAGCACGGCGAACCCGACGAACCAAACGAGGGCGGCAGTGACAGCCACGCGGTGCATGCGGTAGGTCCACTGCGGAATTGGTCGCTTGCGAGGCTCGCCGAGGGCGAGCCATTCCAGCTCGAGTTCGACCGACTTCCTTCGCTGCTGCATCATGGACACTCTCCAGCTCGCGAGGCACCTCAGTCAACGTCTTCCATCCCGGCTCGCGCCGGTCCCTTGCCCAGCGACGACGCGATGCGATCCGCGTCCCGGCTGATCCGCTTCCGCGATCAGAACGGCCAGGGCTGGGCCGACACATCGACGAACCCCAGCGATGGGACGAGCTCCGCTAGTACGACACGCGAAACGGAAGCCGATCGAAGTGACCTGGGTCCAACCGGGTGAAGATCCCGAAGCGTTCGCCCGCGCGATCGCGGCTGGCGCCGTCTCGGTCCGGACGCTCGGTCAAGTGCTCTCGACGTACCTCGGTCAGATCGAGCACAAGGTGAGCTGATCGCGTGACGCTCGTCACTTCCCGATCCGCGCGGCGTCGGGACGATCTCGTCAACGATCGGCCGGCCACTCGATGCCGGCCCACGGGTCGTAGTCGACCTCGAGCGGCTCCTGAGGAGGGCGGATGTCGTGCGGCACGTTCTTCAGGTTCAGCCGGATCCGGGTCCACGTGCTGCTCCGGCCTCGCATCGCGTCGATCAACAGGTCCTCGGGTCCCAAGAGGGGCCACACGTCGGGATGGCGCCGTTTCCACCGCTCGAGCCCCTCCATCGCCTCGCCTTCGGTCTCGGCGCGAGCGATCTCGATCAAGGGCATCGTCGAGCGACGGCGGCCGCTCGCACCGCTGCGTTTCCCCGGCGCGGGCTCCGCCACCGTGGCCTTCTTCCTCGCTCGCGACGGTTGCACGCGTGGAGCCTCCCCGGGCTGCTTCTCGTACTGCGGGGGCCACGGCGCGTCGGGCAGCCCCTCGGCGTCGTCACGGTCGGCGAGCTCGAGCAGCGCGTCGAGCTCGCCGACCGCCTCGTCGATCCCCGCCGAGAGGTCCCCGAGTTCCGCGAAGCGGGCAGGGACGGTCGAGATCGTGAAGTCCTCGAGGCGGCAGTGAGGGAGCTCTTCCCACGTGAGCGGCGCCGACGCCCGCGCGTCCGGCGTCGGGCGGATCGAGTACGCGGACGCGACGGTTCGGTCCTTCGCGTTCTGGTTGTAGTCGAGGAACACGCCGTGGCGCTCTTCCTTCCACCACTTGCTCGTGGCGATCTGGGGCGCACGGCGTTCGACCTCTCGAGCGAGGGCGACGGCGGCGCGACGCACGTCGGTGAAGGTCCATCGGGGCTCGATCCGGCAGTAGATGTGGATGCCGCGCGACCCCGACGTCTTCGGCCATCCCATGAGGCCGACGTCGTCCAGGACGGCCTTCGTGACGACGGCGACGTCGAGCACCTGCGACCACCCGACGCCCCGCACGGGATCGAGGTCGACGCGGAGCTCGTCCGGATGGTCCATGTCGGAGGTCCGGATGGGGTGGGGGTTCAGGTCGATGCAGCCGAGGTTGATCACCCATGCGAGCTGCGCCGCATCGCGGACCACGATCTCTTCGGCGGTGCGCCCCGACGGGAACCGCAGCTCGATCGTCTCGATCCAATCGGGCCTGGACTTCGGGGCTCGTTTCTGGAAGAACGGTTGCCCGGTGGCTCCGTCGACGAACCGCTTCAGCGCCATCGGGCGTCCCGAGACGCCACGGAGGGCGCCGTCGGCCACCGCGAGGTAGTAGCGGACGAGGTCGAGCTTCGTGATGCCGAGCTCCGGGAAGAACACCTTGCTCGGGTTCGTGATCGCGACCTCACGGTCGGCGAGCTCCAAGACCTCTCGCTCGGGAGCCATCGCACCACCTTACGTGCCCCTCCGGGGCCGGCGTCGTACGATGCACGACGGATGAGCTAGCGGACGTTCCTCGAGCCACACCTGACCGCGATCGCGGCCGTGTTCACCGACGCCGAGGAGGTCCCGATGCCAGCCCGTCCGTTCCGATCCCAGACGACCCAGCCCTCAGGGCGCGAGCCGTGATCGCGCTCGAAGCCCGAGATCTCTCCGTCGAGGTCGCCGGACGCGTCGTCGTCGAGGGCCTCTCGATCGACCTCCGGGACGGGGACAAGGTCGGCGTCGTCGGCCGCAACGGCGCCGGGAAGACGAGCACGCTCCGGGTCCTCGCCGGCGAGATGCCGCCGGCGAGCGGCAGCGTCGTGCGACGAGGCGCCGTGGGCTACCTCCGGCAGGACCCGCGCCAGCACCGGGCGGACGACGACGACCGCGGTCTCGAGCACATCCTCGGTGCGCGCGGACTGGTCGAGCTGAACCGGCGGCTCGAGAAGGCGCGGATCGCGCTCGAGGAGACCCACGGCGACCGAGAGGTGCACCGGTTCGCGCGCCTCGAGGAGGAATATCGCCGGCTGGGCGGGTACCAGGCAGAGTCCACCGCGAAGGCGATCGCGGCCGGGCTCGGCCTGCCGGAGGATCGCCTGGAACTCCCGGTTCGGGCGCTGTCGGGCGGCGAACGCCGACGGTTGGAGCTCGCGCGGATCCTGTTCGGCGGATCGGATCTCCTGCTCCTCGACGAGCCCACGAACCACCTCGACGTGGATGCGAAAGCGTGGCTGATGCGCTTCCTCGCGTCCCATAAGGGCGCCCTCGTCGTCGTGAGCCACGACCTAGCCCTGCTCGACGCGTCGATCACGCGGATCCTGCACCTCGACCGTGACGGGATCGTCGAGTACCGCGGCACGTACCGCGAGTATCGCGAGGCTCGAGCGGCCGACGAAGCGCGCCTGCGGACGCTCGCGGAACGGCAGGAGCACGAGATCCAGAGGCTCAAGACGCTCGCCGACTCGATGCGCGGGAGCACCGCGAAGCGGGCGCGCAAGGCGAAGACGATCGACACCCGTGTCCGCAAGCTGCAGGCGACGAAGGTCGAGGGGCCCGCGCGAGAGAAGGCGGTCCGCTACCGGTTCCCCGAACCACCGCACAGCGGTCGGACCGCTCTCGTCGTCGAGGGACTCACGAAGTCGTACGGGGGTCCGCCGATCTTCGAAGACGTCACGTTCGACCTGGGCAGGGGAGAGCGGCTCCTCGTGCTGGGACTCAACGGGGCCGGGAAGACGAGCCTGCTCCGGATCCTCACGGGACAGACCGAGGCCGACGACGGCCGTTTCGCGTTCGGCCACGGCATCGTGCCGGGGTACTACGCGCAGGAGCACGAGGGGATCCGCGACGGCGCGACGGTCCTGGACCACATGAAGGAGTCCTCGATGGCGGACGATCTCGCGCTGCGGACGCTGCTCGGCATGTTCGGCCTGCACGGCGAGATCGCCTTCCAGGACGCGGGCACGCTCTCGGGCGGCGAGAAGACGAAACTGGCGCTCGCGATGCTCGTCGCGGGGCGGAAGAACCTGCTGCTGCTGGACGAGCCGACGAACAACCTCGACCCGCCCTCTCGAACCGCGATCGCGGACGCGCTCCAGGGGTGGCCTGGTGCGATGGTCCTCGTGACCCACGACGAGGAGTTCGTCGAAGCTCTTGCGCCGGAACGAGTCCTATTGATGCCGGACGGCGAGCTGGATCGCTGGAGCGACGACTACCTCGACATCGTCGCGCTCGCCTAGCCCGGCGGCGGGGAGACTCCCGCTGGATAGACTCCGCCCGATCCCGGCGACGACAGGAGGAGCGGTGGGCGGCTCTGCGGCGGATCTCGTGTTCGTGAACGGTGCCGTCTACACGGTCGACGCAGCGCGGTCGTGGGCGCAGGCGGTGGCGGTGCGCGACGGGCGGATCGCGGCCGTCGGGACGGACGCCGCGATCCGCCCCTCGATCGACGCGCGGACGGAGGTGATCGACCTCGCCGGGCGGATGCTCGTGCCGGGCTTCCAGGACGCGCACGTCCATCCCGTCTACGCCGGGATCGACATGCTCCAGTGCGACCTCCACGACCTCACCACGAAGGACGAGTACCTCGCGGCGATCGCCGCCTACGCGGCGGCCAACCCCGATGCGCCGTGGATCCTCGGCGGAGGCTGGTCCATGGAGGTCTTCCCGCGCGGTTGTCCCGCCAAGCAGGATCTCGACGCGATCGTGCCTGACCGCCCGGTGTTCCTGCCCAACCGCGACGGCCACAGCGCGTGGGTGAACTCGAAAGCTTTGGAGCTGGCCGGCGTCACCGCGGAGACGCTCGATCCGGCCGACGGCCGGATCGAGCGCACCGCCGACGGCGAGCCGTTCGGAACGATGCACGAGGGCGCGCAGCGGTTCATGACCGACCTGATCCCGCCCTCGACCCCCGACGAGCTGTACGCCGGCCTGATGAAGGGGCAGGCGTACCTGCACGCCCTCGGCATCACGGGATGGCAGGACGCGATCGTGCAAGCCGGTGGCGGTGCGTGGGGCGATTCCCTTTCCACGTACCTCACCGCCGCGGAGAAGGGCGAGCTCACCGCGCGCGTCGTCGGCGCGCTCTGGTGGGATCGTCTCCGAGGCCTCGAGCAGATCGACGAGCTCGTCGCGCTCCGGGACCGCGGTGCGGCGGGGCGCTTCGCCGCCACGTCGGTGAAGATCATGCAAGACGGGGTCTGCGAGAACTTCACCGGCGCCGTCCTCGATCCCTACCTCGGCGCGGACGGGACGCCCACCGAGAACCGCGGCATCTCGTTCGTCGACCCCGACGTCCTGAACGAGGCCGTCACCCGGTTGGACGCGCTCGGATTCCAGGTGCACTTCCACGCGCTCGCCGACCGCGCGGTGCGCGAGGCGCTCGACGCGATCGAGGCCGCCAGGCGGACGAACGGCATGTCGGACACGCGTCCGCATCTGGCCCACATCCAGATCGTTCATCCCGACGACATCCCCAGGTTCCGACAGCTCGGGGCGATCGCGAACGCGCAACCGCTGTGGGCCGCCCACGAGAACCAGATGGACGAGCTCACGATCCCCTTCCTCGGGGAACCGCGGTGGACCTGGCAGTACCCATTCGCCAGCCTCGTCCGGGCGGGGGCGTCGCTCGCGATGGGGAGCGACTGGTCGGTCTCCTCGCCCGATCCGCTCGAGGAGATCCACGTCGCCGTGAACCGCGTGATGCCGCCCGACTACCCCTACTCCGCCGATCGGGACCGCGTCTTCCTTCCGGACGAGCGACTCGACATGGGGACCGCGATGGCCGGGTTCACGATCGGATCCGCGTACGTGAACCACCTGGAAGCCGAGACCGGCTCGATCGAGGTCGGCAAGCGAGCGGACCTCGCCGTCCTGGACCGGAATGTCTTCGCGCACCCGTCCGAGGAGATCGCGAACGCGTCGTGCCTGATGACCTTCGTGGAAGGGGAGCGGGTCTTCGCGGCGCCGGATGCGTGAGGGAGCTCCGTGACCCAGGGTCGACGGCCCTCGTTGCGAAGGCGGCCGCTCCCGCGCACGATGACTCCCCGCGACGTGGGGTTCGCGGGCCACGACGAGGAGCCGAGGAGGAACACCCGATGACGCAGCCGTTCGACATGAGCTTGGTCCAGCGCGGGGCGCGCAACCGGCGTACGCCGTACTACGAGGCGACACAGAAGTACGGGCCGCTCGGCTTCACGGTCTACAACCACATGTACTTCCCGATCCGCTTCGACACGTTCGAGGCGGAGTTCGACGCGCTCCTGAACGGCGTCACGCTCTGGGACGTGAGCGTCGAGCGGTGCCTCGAGATCTCCGGTCCCGACGGGTTCCGCTTCGCCCAGCTCCTCACGCCCCGCGACCTCTCGACGTGCGCCGTCGGGCAGGCGAAGTACGTCCTGATCTGTGACTCCGACGGGGGGATCATCAACGATCCCGTCCTCACGAGGATGGACGAGAACACCTTCTGGTTCGCGCTCGCGTCCTCGGACGCCCTGCTGTTCGCGCGTGGGCTCCGCAACGCCTACCCGGACCTCGACGTGACGATCAAGGAGGCAGACGTCGCCCCGCTGCAGGTCCAGGGTCCCAAGTCCAAGGACCTCATGGTGAAGCTGCTCGGCGAGGACATCCTGCAGCTGCGCTACTACTTCTGGACCGAGGCGAAGATCGGCGGCGTACCGGTGGTCGTGACCAGGACCGGCTGGACCTCCGAGGTCGGCTACGAGGTGTACACGACCGACACCTCACGGGGCAACGACGTCTTCGAGGCGATCATGGAGGCGGGGGCCGAGTTCGGGATCAAGCCCACGGGACCGTCGGACATCCGCCGTATCGAGGGCGCGATCTTCAACTGGGGCGCCGACATGACGTACGAGAACAACGCCTACGAATTGGGACTCGAGCGGCTCGTCGACCTGGACACGCTCTCCCCGGATGCGTCGATCTCGATCAAGGCCTATACGCGGATCAAGGCCGAAGGCGTCCGGAACAAGATCAACGGGGTCGTCTTCGACGGAGAGCCGTTCCCGGCGCTGAACGCGGTGAAGTGGCCGGCGTCGATCGACGGGGAGCGGGTCGGCAAGGTGACCTCGGCGATCCATTCGCCTCGCCTGAACCAGAACATCGGGTACTGCTGGCTGCCGGCCGAGCGGAGCAACGAGGGCCAGACCGTGTCGGTCGACACGGAGTTCGGGCCGCGGACGGCGACCGTCACGCCGATGCCGTTCGTGGATCCATCGAAGCAGATCCCCGTTTCCTGAACGGCGGTTCAGACCGTCTGCCCTGGACGGCTCGGCCTGCGGACTTGCATCCCGCAGGGCGTTTGAACCATGCTTCAATCCGGAGCGCCGGGCGTTCGCCCGGCCGGAGCCGAGCAGGAGGCCGTCCCGAGATGGTGAACGAGCGTGACGAGATGCTCGCCAAGAGCGCGACGCTGTACTTCGGTCCGTGGTACCGGCAGTCGCCGTTCTTCAAGGCGACGCTCCGTTCCGGATGCACCGCCTACGACATCTACAACCACATGTACCTGCCGGGCTACTTCGACGACCCGGACACCGAGTACAAGCTGCTGAACGAGGCCGTCACGCTCTGGGACGTCGGCGTCGAGCGAACCGTCCAGGTGAGCGGACCCGACGCGGATCGCCTGATCGACCGGCTCACGTGCCGCGACCTCACGAAGTGCGCGGTGAAGCAGGGCAAGTACATGCTCGTCACGGCGCCCGATGGCGGCATCGTCAACGACCCGGTCCTGCTGCATCCCGAGCCGAACGTCTGGTGGATGCAGCTCGCCGACTCCGATGCCGGGCTGTACGCGCTGGGCGTCGCGAGCCATGCCGGGCTCGACGCGGAGGTCTCGTATCCGGACGTGCATCCCGTCCAGGTCCAGGGGCCCCTGTCGGCGAAGACGCTCGAGAAGCTGGTCGGACCCGCGATCTACGACATCAAGTACTACTGGTGCGAGCGGTTCGAGATCGGGGGTATCCCGGTCGTGATCTCGCGGACGGGCTGGACCGCGATCCCCGGTTTCGAGGTGAACCTGCTGGACGGGTCGCGCGGCGACGATCTGTGGGCCGCGATCCTCGAGGCGGGCGACGAGTTCGGGATCAAGCCGATCGCTCCGGTCGAGGCACGGCGGATCGAGGCCGGCATCTTCAACTACGGGTCGGACATCCGCCTCACGGACACCCCGTTCCACGTGATGGGGCTCGAGCGGCTCGTCGAGGAGCAGCCCCAGGACTACATCGGCAAGGACGCCCTCGAGCGGATCCGCCGCGAGGGCGTCGACCGCAAGCTCGTCGGGATCGAGCTCCTGGGGGAGGAGCTGCGCGCGGAGATGTCCGAGTACTGGCCGGCGTACCACGACGGGGCGAAGGTCGGGCACCTCACCGACGCCGTCTGGTCGCCCGGCCTGCAGAAGAACATCGGGTACGTGTGGGTCCCGATCGACCTGGCGGAGCCCGGCACGCAGCTCGACGTCGAGTCCGAGCACGGGGACCACATCGTCGGTGTGACCGCGGCGATCCCGTTCGTGGATCCCCGCAAGGAGAAACCGGCGGGCTCGCTCTCGTAGCGAACGTCACAGGAAGCGCATACGGGCGCCGGGCCGGGCGAGAACCGCCCGGCCCGGCGCGTCGAAACCCCCATGTACCCACCGGGCAACCAACGGAGGTTTCCGCATGCGCAAGATCCTGGCGGGGTTGGCGATCCTCGCGTTCGTCGCCACCGCGTGCTCCCTCGACCTCTCCGGCAACTCCTCCGGCGCGTCGGCCGATCTCTTCGACGGCACGTCGACCGGGAAGCCCGACGCGGTCGAGACGGTCGTGCACGACGCGCTCCCCGCGGTCGTGAACGTGACGACCGACGTGTTCCAGCCCGATCAGTTCGGCAATGTGCAGCAGGGCAAAGGCGTCGGGACCGGCTTCATCGTCCGGCAGGACGGGATCATCGTGACGAACTGCCACGTCGTGGAGGGCGGTTCGAAGATCACCGTGTCGACGGCGGCGGCCAAGCCGCAGCAGTACGACGCGCGGGTGATCGGTGGCGACTGCCAGCACGACCTCGCGGTCCTGAAGATCGACGCGACCGGCCTGCCGACGGTGCCGCTCGGTGACTCGGGCGCGCTCGAGCTGGGGCAGCCCGTCGTCGCGATCGGCTACGCGCTCGCGCTCGAGGGCGGCCCGACGGTCACGTCCGGCATCGTCTCTTCGCTCGACCGGACGATCACCGTGGCGGACCCGAGCTGCTCCGTGTGTCAGAACGGTCGGCGTGTCTACACCGACGTGATCCAGACCGACGCGGCGATCAACCACGGCAACTCGGGTGGCCCGCTGCTGAACATGCAGGGTCAGGTCGTGGGGATCAACTCCGCCGGCGACGACAACGCGCAGAACATCGGCTTCGCGATCGCGATCGACGCCGCGAAGTCCGCGATCCAACAGGCCGTGTCCGATCCGCTCGCGGCCGCCGCGTACCTCGGGGTCACGTCGCAGACGGTCACCCCCGGGATCGCGATGCAGCTCGGGCTCTCCGTGCAGAGCGGCGCGTACGTGATCGCGACCACCACGGGTGGGCCAGCCGCACAGGCCGGTATCAAGGACGGCGAGGTGATCACCGCGATCGACGGCTCGAACGTCTCGAGCGCGGACGACGTCGGTTCGATCCTCGCGAAGCTCGCGCCGGGTCAGACCGTGAGCGTCGATGTCGCGGAACCGCACGGCGGATCGCGAACGGTCGACGTCACGCTGGGCACACGCCCGCTGCCCACGCAGTTCCCGTAGACGGGACCCGGTGCTCATGCGGCCGAGGCTCGCTGCGCTAGCCTTGCCCGCATGAGCACCCCCTTCGAAGCAGGGGAGCGCGCGCTCCTGATCGACCAGCGCGGGCGTTCGTACCTCTTCGTCCTGGAGCCCGGCTCGACGTACCACACGCACTCCGGGACGCTCGCGCACGACCTCGTGCTCGGGAGGCCGGAGGGGACGCGCGTCGAGACGGCCCGCGGCATGGTGCTCGTCGCGTTCCGGCCGCGGTTCGCCGACTACGCGCTGAAGATGAAGCGCGGCGCCCAGGTCGTGTATCCGAAGGACCTCGGCCCGATCCTCACGTACGCGGACGTCTTCCCGGGCGCTCGGGTCCTCGAGGCGGGCACCGGGTCGGGATCGCTCACGATCGCTCTGTGCCGGGCCGTCGGGGCGGACGGTCGCGTCGTGTCGTACGAGCTCCGCGAGGAGCACCACGCTCAGGCGGTCCAGAACCTCGAGGGGATCTTCGGCAAGGTTCCGGAGACCCTCGAGCTGCGGATCGGCGACGTCGCCGATGTCGGGCGAACGGGTGAGCGGTACGACCGATGTGTCCTGGATCTCCCGGAGCCGTGGGCGCCGCTCGGAACGCTCCGGGAGGCACTGGAGCCCGGGGGGGTCGTCTGTGCGTACCTGCCGACGACGATCCAGGTCCAGCAGCTCGTGCTCGCCCTTCCGTCGCAGGGGTTCCTCCACGTCGAGACGTTCGAGGTCCTCCGGCGTGGATGGCACGTCACGGAGCGCAGCGTCCGGCCCGATCACCGCATGGTCGGGCATACGGGCTTCCTGACGATCGCGCGCAGACTGGCCTGACCCGCACGGACCATTTCCACGTCTCGTCCTAAGCCGTTCGTGAGGCCGTGCCGTAGATAGGAAAAGAAGGACCTATCACGGTCGCGTCGGAATCGCGGTGTAGATTCGGGACCTCGGAGGAGACGGAGATGTCCGGACAGGGCGAGCAGGTCGACGAGCTGCGATCGCAGGTCAAGTTCCTCGAGGAAGAGGTCGGTCTCCTCCGGCGCAGGCTCACCAACGCGCCGCGTCAGGTTTCCATCCTGGAAGAGAAGCTCGTGGAGACGCGCGAGCAGCTCGCCAAGGCGATGGGCCAGAACCAACGGCTCGCGGACGCCCTTCGGGACGAGCGCGATCGGATCGAGGCGCTCGCCGAGGAGGTCGAGAAGCTCAGCCAACCGCCGGCATCGTTCGGCGTGTTCCTGCGCGCCAACGACGACGGTTCGCTCGACGTCGTGACCGCGGGCCGCAAGATGCGGGTCATGCCCGCGCCGGACATCGAGACGGCCAAGGTCGTCCCCGGCTCCCAGGTCGTCCTCAACGAGTCGCTGAACGTCGTCGAGATCCTCGACCCGGATGGCGCCGGCGAGGTCGTGAAGGTCAAGGACCGGCTGGGCGACGACCGAGCGCTCGTGTTCGGTCGCGGTGACGAGGTGCATGTCGCCTTCCTCGCGGGACAGCTGCTCGACACGTCGGTCCGTGCGGGGGACAGCGTGCTGTTCGACCCGCGCTCGGTCGTCATCACGGAGCTGCTACCGCGCGAGGAGGTCGAGGAGCTCGTCCTGGAGGAGATCCCCGATGTGGGCTACGAGGACATCGGCGGACTCGAGGGTCAGATCGAGCAGATCCGGGACGCCGTCGAGCTCCCGTTCCTGTACGCGGAGCTCTTCAACGAGCACGAGCTCGAGCCTCCCAAGGGCGTCCTGCTCTACGGCCCTCCCGGATGCGGGAAGACCCTGATCGCCAAGGCCGTCGCCAAGTCGCTCGCCGAGAAGGTCGCCGAGCGGACGGGCCGCGAGGACGCCCGCAGCTACTTCCTGAACGTGAAGGGGCCTGAGCTCCTGAACAAGTACGTCGGGGAGACGGAGCGTCAGATCCGCGAGATCTTCCAGCGCGCCAAGGAACGCAGCGAAGAGGGCCTCCCGGTGATCGTGTTCTTCGACGAGATGGACTCGATCTTCCGCACGCGTGGGACGGGGATCTCTTCGGACGTCGAATCGACGATCGTCCCGCAGCTCCTGTCGGAGCTCGACGGCGTGGAGACGCTCAAGAACGTCATCGTGATCGGGGCCTCCAACCGTGAGGACCTGATCGACCCGGCGATCCTCCGGCCGGGCCGGCTCGACGTCAAGATCAAGATCGAGCGCCCCGACGCCGCACAGGCCAAGGACGTGATGGGCAAGTACCTGCACGCATCTGTCCCGATCCATCCCGACGAGATCGAGCGGCACGGCGGCGACGTGCAGCTCGCCTGCCACCGGATGATCGAGAAGACCGTCGAACGGATGTAC
>Ga0075434_100002793_pt1 | contig 15465 bp, 10 predicted proteins | sample RhiMethybrSRZTD3_FD_75298 | JGI IMG/M metagenome (GOLD analysis project Ga0075434, IMG submission 75298) | Populus rhizosphere microbial communities from Tennessee, USA - Rhizosphere MetaG P. TD hybrid SRZTD3 | ecosystem: Host-associated > Plants > Roots > Rhizosphere > Soil | place: USA... | reverse complement strand
GGAGAGATGATCGCGAACTGATTGTCCCGAGCGCGAGCACTGACCCCGTTAGTACGGAACTGGTTAAACAGCTGAAGCGTTTCCATGGCGCCCCAGTCGTACCAGGAATTCACGTGCAGCGCAGGAACGTCGAATGTGTCGGTGGGCTTGACCAGGCCGAGTTTTTCCCACCACACATCGCCGGCTTCATGGTCAACAATGTCACTCCAGTGTGAAGGTGGGGCGCCCGCCTTATCCAGCATGTCAATGATGGGAAGTGTCTTCCACAAAGCTCGATGACTGATCTTGGGAAGGACAGGATTCAGACTGAAATACTTCGCAGCCTGCGCGTAAGTGTCGTGGGGCAGGTCCGCCGGCAACTTGGGATAGACACTGCTGCCGTAGTCGCGGAACCAGCCGAAGGCAGTGACCAGTTCAAGAGCTCCTCCGGTCATCACGCCAAAGTTGTGGTACTTTACTGGCCCTGCGCCCTGGGGCAACATCGCCGTGAGATTAGGGTGCTTCAGTGGGGCCTGACCATATTGCACCTCGCCAAGATAAGAGCAGCCATAGGTACCTATGCGGCCGGTTGACCAAGGCTGCTTTGTCAGCCAATCGATCGTGTCGTAGCCGTCTTTCGGCTCTGCGGCGTTCATGAGGAAATCCTTGCCTTCGGATTCAAATCGTGAACGCACGTCCTGGAGGGCGACGATGTAGCCCTGACCAGCAAACATTTCGGCCGCAGGTGTTACCCAAGCCACCGATTTGTTGTACGGAGTGCGAATGAGGATGACAGGTAACTTGTCGCCTGCCCCCTCGGGGAAGTACAAGTCCGTCGAAAGCCTAACGCCGTCGCGCATCGGAATCATCACGCTTCGGTCTACACGTACTTTGAACTTTGGTTCCGGGCGAGGGTAACGCTGTTTCTCCTGAGCAAGAGGCAACGCCGCCAAGCCGAGGACGATCAGTACTGCTGTTCGTACCAGTCGCATTCTAGTTCTCCAGTCAGCACCGATCTAGAACTGATAACGCAGCGACAATTGCATGCAGCGCCCTGCCCGGGCATCGCAAGTAGCCAGGGTTCTCGTGTATTTCCCAAAACCATTAGGTGCATATAGTGCTGCATTCACCGACGCGCTATCGAACTTCGGCGTATTGGTCAGGTTGAAGGTCTCCCAGCGGAACTGCAGTTTTTGCTCCTTCCACGGCAGGTCGAACGATTTTCCAACACCAAGATCGATCGAGAAGTAGCCGTCGCCGCGCAGCGCGTTGCGAAGTCCTACCTCGCCAGGAATTGCCGGCCGGAAGCGTGTGATCGCATCTGTGGGATTGGCGAACGGACTGGGGAAGCCCTGCACCACATTCCGAGTCGTTTGGGTCGCGGGAAAACCGACGCCAGGAAGGAGTTCCGCGTTGCCGATAAGGGTCTGATTAGTCGGAAAGCACGTACAACCGACCACGTTGAAAGGGAACCCGCTGGTCAGGCGGAAGACGCCGGCAACCTGCCAGCCACCGATCAATAGGTTCGCCCATCTCGGTGCGGTCGCACCCAGAGCCTTACCCCGACCGATGGGCAGCTCATAAATCCAGTTTGCATTCATCTGGTGGCGAACGTCGAAATCGGAGGGCGAATACTGTCGGCCGGGGTTCCAGGCGTCGATGATATACGAACCGATCCCACTGTTCGTTCCGCCGTTAGTGGTGCCGAGACCCAAGCTGTTCGACCCACCCGTGGTGCCGAGAGCCGGATCTCCCCGTTCAACGTCGGAAGTGTAGTCCAGCGATTTCGAGAAGGTATAGGTAAGATCGAACTGGAGACCTTGGCTGTAGCGCTTGCGCAATACCGCCTGCAAACTATCGTAGTTTGATACTCCAATCGATGCTTGGGCCGGGTCGCAGCAGAACTGACTCAAGAAGTAAGCGTAGGGTCCAAATTTGCTGCACGTTCCGAACTGCTGACACAGGAAACCAGCGTCGATTAGCGCCAGAGCGGTGCTGTAGTCGCCCACTACGCACTTGAAGGCGTCGTAGACCACCTGGGTGGCGGTAGCGCTCGCGCCCAGACCATCAATGTCACAGATGGGGTGTCCAGCAGCTCCGGGAAACAGATTTTCCCAGTAAGGAATTGGCGCTACCTGGGCAGTGTTGAGGCCCTGGGTGAGGCCCCTGGGGTCACCAACTGCAGCATCCTTGGCCAGTATCCCGGCAGCTCGGTAATAGTCCATCCCAGATGTCGGATCAACCAGATCCACCTGTTGTGCGACATCTCGGCGCGACAGCAGACGGCGACCTTTACGGCCAACGTAAGACAATTCGAGACTAAAGTTGTGTGGCAGCTCCCGACCAACGGTGAAATTGATGAGGTGGGCGTAGGGGCTGACTATCCCATCGTCGATGCTATTAGTGACGATAAACTGGTCGGCATCTGGAGTGGTGGGAAAGCCCCCCGGAGGTGCTGGGGGAATAACCGGTGAACCGGGTAAATCATTCAAGCCGGTGAACCTTGGTGCATTTGTCGGGTCCAGAATTCCAAACGGCGCACTCAGAGTTGCCGATAGTCCGAACGCCCCGGCGCCAGCGACTCCGGTGCCGGCGTCATAGGCCTGGGCGAGCGCCTGCCCGGCACGATCATAGACAAGAGAGTAGCCTCCCCGAATGACAGTCTTGCCGTCACCCAACAGATGTCCCAAAAAGCCAGACTTATAATGTGGATTCCAAGCCAAAGCCGCACGTGGAGCGAAGTCCTTGGTTGACCAGGGATAAAAACCCTTGCGGTGGTTGGCGGGTCCGCACAGGTCAAAGCTGAGTAGAGGAACGGCCTGGTTGGAGGGAATACCGTTGGCCGCGCCATTCTTGCGCGCGTTGAAAACTTCCTTCCACCCCGGAGTAGGGCAGACCTGCAGACCGTTGGTTTCCCAGGGCGGTGAAAACAGGCTATAGCGAAGCCCGTAGGTAGCCGTCAGGCTCGGCGTTACGCGCCAGGTATCCTGCGCGTACCATTCATATTCGTTGGACGCGAAGCGGCGGTTGACCGTCGTTCCATTGGGCAGTACGGATCCATCTTTGTCGTAGTTGTAATTCCCAGCTCCCCGGATCAACAGCCCCATTAGATCCCCTTGGGAGTAGTCGAAAGCGGAGACGAAGGGACCTGCAACAACTGGTACGGCGCTGCAACCAGGAGTAGTGCATGTGGATTGCCCCGGCGTAAACGTCCGGCCCAAGTTGGTCCCCCAGGTGATGTCAACCAGGACGCTGTTAAAAGAGTGCCCGTTCGTAAATCGCGGGATACGGGTGAACCGCACGTCAGTGCCAAACTGTAACGTGTGACGCCCCTTCTGCCACGTAATATCATCGCGAAAGTCATGCGTTGGTATGTGCCGGCCATTAGTAGGGGTTTTCGAGGGCAAATCGTCAATATTCAAGAAGCTGATTTGTGACTGAGTCTGCACACCAATAGTGGCTTGCTCAATGCGGGTAAAACCCCAGCGAAAACTGTTGACCACATTCTGCCGTATGACTGCCTCATAACCGAGTGCCATGCCTTTACTGGTTACACGAGTTACCGCATTCGGTGGCTGCGCAGGAAACTGCGGCGCACTGCTTATGTTGTCGTGCTGCAAATTACCGCGCCAAAAGAAGCTGTGACTGCCCGCCTGGTTCACCTTGAAGTCGAGGCGGGTCACCGCCGTGTTCAAACTGTTTTCGATAGGAGCATCGAACCGGAAGCCGACCACATTCAGGCCATCGAGTCCGGGATCGTTGGAGCGTGGGTAATCGTTAAAGTGACTCACCACGGCCAGATTCGGGCCAATGTTCTGAGGATCAATAGCAGCCAACTGATCCGGCGTGAGTCCGAAATATCCGGCCGGCACAGAGTGGCTTGTGGTGAGTCCCTGAACACTGTTAGCAGGGCATTGTGTGGGGTCGGCACACTGGTAAATGATCACACCGTCGCGCAGGTTGTCGGAGGGTATCGAGCGAAGGGCAGGCTCTTCGCTGGTTTCGCGCAATGCTTCATAGTTAGCGAAGATGAAGAGTCGATTCTTGACGATGGGGCCCCCTGCCGATCCACCGTAAATATGTTTATTCAGTTTCGGTGTCGGTGCGCCAGCAAGTTCGTTGAAGTATTCGTTACTCGAAAAAACCGTGTCCCGGTCGAACACATAAGCGGACCCATGCAGACTGTTAGTGCCGCTCTTGGTCACAAGCTGCACCTGGGCGCCACTCGAACGTCCAAGGTCCGCACCATAGTTGGTCGTGGTCGTGCGAAACTCCGCCACAGCGTCGAGCGGCGTACGCAGCGAACTCTCGTAGGCCGAGGTTTGATTGTCTGGGTCATTGACATCAACACCGTCTAAGGTGATGTTCGCCTGGTCGCTGCGGCCACCATTAATGCTCCCGCTTCGTATATCTTGAGTCGGAAGGTAAACAGCGCCTGCCTGCAGGCTCAGCAAACCTACGATGTTCCGTCCCTCCAGGGGAAGCTGCATTATCTGCTTCTCGCCGAACGGCGTACCCAAAGAAGCGTCCTGCGTGTTGATGGCTGCCGCGATGGACTCCACCTGAACCACTTCTTCCACCGCGCCAACCGCCAACCGGACATCAAAGGTGGTTGTCAACCCGACCTGCACGGGCACCTGCCCCTGGACAGCAGTTTTGAATCCCTTCACACTAACTTCGAGCCCATAGGTCGCGGGGGGGAGTTGGGGAAACACATAGACGCCATTGACTCCTGTTTTGGTGGTGCGCACAATGCCCACGGCAGGATTGGTAAGCTTAACGTCAGCGTCACGAACCAACGCTCCAGAAGGATCTGTGACAGTGCCGGTCAGGGAAGAGGTCGCTTGACTCCATACGACACCGCAGCCTGCAGCTACTATCAATGCAGTGCTTACTACGCGAGACCAAGACCGCATAAGAAGGCTCCTCGAAAGGTGATTGCACCTATGCTTTGTACCCATCATGGAATCACCGGCAAGATCAGGTGTGAGGGATACTTGCTGGAGTGATGAATCTTGTTGTTAGCGACGACCCACTTGGTTTCGTCATAGTTATTGCCGCCGGTGTTCAAGTTTCGGTCAAAGCGCGGGAAGTTGCTGCTGGAAACTTCAAGCCGAATACGATGGCCAGGTCCGAAGTAGTTGCTGGTTGCCTCCATGTCGATGCTCACCTCATACACCTCGCCATCCTTCATCCACACTTTCTTGTTCCAACCTTCGCGATAACGGGCGCGCAGAATGCCCTCTTGAACGTTGTAGGCTTTGCCGTTGGGATAAACATCTATAAGCTTCGCGGTGAAATCGGTGTCGCGTGCGGAGGAGGAAACGTACAACGTTGCCTTTATTGGACCCGTGATTTCGACTCCTGTTGTCAGGGCTGGAGTGGTGAAGACCAAGACGTCGCTTCGTGCTTCTACGTCGGACTGATCGAAAGAACCTTCGGGAGCTTCGTCTGTCATAGTGCAGCAGACGGGGCCACCATGTGAAGGAACTGGCGTCGCAGGATCATAGGTGTACTTATCGGCTGTTTCCTCAGCGGGGGCCTGCGGGCTGAGGCTACCGTCTCCCGATCGGCTGTTGGCGCGGCCGTTGCTATGCAGGTAGTAATCTGTAAACCTGGTGCGGGCAAGCGGCCACTCCTGTTCGCCGCGCCATTCATTTTTCCCCATCACATAGATCTGTAGCTTGGGCATTTTGGTTACGTCACTGTCCTTGCCCTTCAGCCAGTAGTCGAACCAACGAAGATATATGCCGGGGAAATCCAATTGAGCATTACCAACATTGCGCTCGCCGACGATTGTTTCCGCAGTCGCGAGTTCCGAGCGACAGTGACTTGTAGGAGAAATGATGATGAACTGATTGTCACTGCCCCGCGAACTGACGGCATTCTTGCGCATCAGGTTGAACTGGTAGAGCGTCTCTCCCACACCGAAGTCGTACCAGGAGTTCACCTGCAGCGCAGGAGTGTCAAAGCGGTCTGATTCCACCAGATAGCCGCGTTGGACCCACCAGTCGTCGTCAGGTCCGTGGGTCAGCACACTGGGGAAATCCGTGTCAGGGACACCTGCATTCTTCAGCATGTCCGCCAACGGAAGTGTGTTCCAAAGCTTGCGAAAGTCGAGCTTGGGAGAGTTGGGCCCGGGGTAAAAGCGATCCCCCCACTTGGCCCAGAAATCAGCTCCGGCGCCTGCGGGAGGACGAAGAAAAAGCTTGCTGCCCTCTGCCGTAAACCATCCAAATGCAGCCGCAAGTTCGATGGCTCCGCCATTCTCTACGCCAAAGGCTCGTCGTGGTATTGAGCTACCCGCAGCCTGTGGAATCATGGCGGCCAAATGCGGATTTCGCAGCCTGGCTTGCATAACTTGCACATCGCCGACATACGAGCATCCGTAGGTTCCTACCTTGCCATTCGACCAGGCTTGCGAGGAGATCCATTCCGTAGCGTCGTAGCCGTCTTCTGCGTCCGGGGTGGAAATCGTATAGTTGCCTTCCGACTCAAATCTGCCCCTCACATCCTGAACTGCGACGACATATCCTTGCCCGGCAAATTTGTATGCAGGCGAGTCCCCCTGACTCCAGCCGTAAATCGGAGCGCCGCTTCCTCGCCAAAGATTCTTGTTGTACGGTGTGCGAACCAAAATCACCGGTAGTTTGTCAGTAGATCTGTCTGGAAAGTACAAATCCGTGGAGAGCTTCACTCCGTCGCGCATGGGCACTAAGACACTGCGCTCAACTCGCACTTCGTGTATGGGTGACGGCCAGGAAAACCGGCTTTGCGAAGATTGCGCAGATGCGACCACCGCTAGTGACAGCACCGCAAGTGCCGGCACGAGGAGCTTAAGGCATAGCAACGATTCTGCCGCGAACCGGGTTTCACAAGCATGGCTGGTAAGGTTAATGGCCCTCACACTCTCTCCTTGAGTCTCACGCGAGATAGCCTTCCAGCACCGATCGAATGTTGTTTGGCATTCGTCGATCTTCTTCTCCACGCAGCCTGACAACTTGCGTGGTGATTCCATCGGCAATCAGTCGCTCGGTTGCTTTCTCAGTAATTCGATAACCCGCAGTAAATGACGTGTTGGCGACCCTCGTGATCCAAACATCAACAGCCAAGGTCTGATCGCACAAAGCCGATGCGCGGTAGTTGATTTCGGCTCGCACACTTACAATTCCCGGATTCTGCGGATCGAAAACCTGGTCAACCGCTGCAAGTGCTTTCACCCAGAGGCGATTTAGCGCGTCTTCAAGGTAGTTCAAATAAACCGAATAATTGACGTGTCCTAACGCATCAAGATCACGAAAACGCACGACAACTTCATGTCGTGCAGCTTTCATAGTTGTCGAATTCCTTTTTGTCTGCCGCGCATAAATATGAATCAACCTGTCACACAAGCTGCCAGATATTGGGTGGGTGTCTGTGACAAACCAATCATCTGTCGGGCCTGTGCGGAGGTTGCGACGTCGCGATTGAGTTCGTGAGCAATTCGCGCCGCGCGTTCGACCAGTTGGGCATTGCTCTTTGCCTTCTCCCCGCGGCGGTAATAGACGTTGTCTTCCAGGCCGACGCGCACGTGTCCGCCCATGAGTGTTGCCAGGACAGTCAAGGGAAGCTGGAACGGTCCGATGGCAGAACAGAGCCAAAGCGATCCGTCGGGAAGTTCCCTCAGAATGTCGAGCACATTCTGGGGCGTCGGATAGCTTGACGTCTGATAGCCCATGACGGTTTGTGCCCAATAGGGTTTGTCGATCAGGCCTTTGCTGATCAGGTCATTGACCACCCAGGTGCAGCCGGGATGATAGATCTCCAGTTCCGGCCGGATATTGCGTTTTTTCATTTCAGCGGCGTACCAACTGATCTGCTTGTACGTAAAAGCAATGCAGTCGTCGTATTCAATCGCAGGGTGGGGATGCGGCAGTGGAGCATTGCGTTCTTTGATTTTGAATTTGCTCATGTCCGGTGCCAGATTGAGAGAAGCTACTTCGGGCTGGGCAGCCAGGCAGGAAATACGTTCTTCCATGGTCATTTCCATCCCGCCGCCGGTGGTATCGTTGATGATTATGTCCGGGCAGCGTTCACGGATCTTCTTGTTGACCTCGTACCAGATTTCTGTGGTCCTGGCGGGTCCGGGCAGGTTTCCCGGGTCGCGAGCGTGGACGTGCACCATAGATGCGCCCGCGCGATAGGCGAGGTAAACCGAGTCTGCGATCTCGTCTGCAGTTTCGGGAATGTTTTCGTTTGATTCCTTGCCCTGAATACCACCATTGCAGGCACAACAAATTATCACCGGCGGCATGCCGGCACGTAGCTTTTCCATGAAGGCGTACGAATCGGTGTACTGCCAAATGTATTCGCTGAGATTCTTCACACCACCTCCGTCGGGTGTATAACGAGCAAATCACTTCTCGTTATCCCCATGGCTGCGGATCTTTGTCCTTAAGGGCTCGGATTCTGCGGATCGTGCGGTCACGCCATCGACGGATCTTAGCGCGCTTTGTTTTGCCGATCATTGCGTCCGTTCCTAGCGCGAGTCGCTCGATCATTCCATCGTCGAACGACGGCGTTGACGCCAAATCATTCATGAACTCAATGTAGGAGTCACGAAACCGGGTGTAATACTCCCGGACGCCGCCATCTGCATTCGTGTCGGCTACCCCGAATGGACCCATCAGCGCCCAGCGCAGACCAAGTCCCTCGCGGATGGTTGTGTCCACCGCATCTACGTCGGCCACGCCGCGCTCCACCAACTGGATCGCTTCCCGTACCAGCGCGGCCTGCATTCGATTGAGCAAGAAGCCAGCGATGTAGGACTTCATAACCACCGGCTTTTGCCCGACGCTGCTCAGGAACGCACACGTGCGGCTGACAACTGAGAGATCCACATTCTGCCCCGCCAAAACCTCCACGACCGGAATCACGTGGGGAGGGTTGATGGGGTGAGCCACGACGCAGCGGTGGGCACCAGGCAACTTCCCGACGATCTCGTTCATATCGATCCCAGATGTGCTGCTGGCAAGAATCGTTCGGGAAGCAGCAATGCGGTCCAAAGCTCCCAAAACGGCCTGCTTCGCCGTCAGCTGTTCCGGGCCGCTTTCCTGAACATAGCCCGCTCCGTTTACTGCTTCGCCGAGGTTGGTATACGCGGTAACCCGGCCACGAACCGCCGCCGCTGCCTTAGCGCCAATGAGACCCTCCTTACGATCGAGGCGGAGGTCCTGTTCGAGCCAGCGCAAAGCCTTTTGCGTCTGTTGCGGATCGGAGTCGTAGATTCGAGCATTGCACCCTGCTTGGGCGAACACTCGCACCCAGCTACGTCCAATGACACCCGTGCCGACGACAGCGACGGTGTCAATGATCGGCCCTCGAACTTTCGATTTCATTCTGCAGCCGGTCGATCTTCCCTGAGCATCAGGCGAGGCACACCCGAAACCAAACGTGGTTTAGCAAACTGTGTCGGCGGCGACAAGGGAATTTAGGGGAAATTATGAGAAATCCGCTCCCGGGAAAGCTCTTGATCAGCTCACCCCACCGAAGTAAAATCCCGATCAATCAAATGGCCCCTCTTCTCGAACACAGCGAGCGATTGGATTCCTGGAAGGAAATAGCTGTCTATTTGAAACGAGAAGTGAGGACTGTGCGAATTTGGGAGAAGAGAGAGGGTCTTCCCGTCTACCGGCATCTGCACCGGCTGCGTGGTTCGGTATACGCATTTAGGTCGGAACTCGACTCTTGGTGGAGTCAGCGCTCGCCCGGGCGCTGCCGGGATCCAATCAAGCTGGCGGTATTGCCTTTCAAGAACTTGAGCTGCGATGCTGAGCAGGAATTTTTTAGTGATGGGCTGACCGAGGAAATGATCACTCAGTTGAGCCGGATTTGTCCCGCACAACTTGAGGTGATCGCGTGCACGTCGGCGATGCACTACAAGGCAAGCAACAAGGGCATTGACCAGATCGGCCGCGAGTTGAATGTGAAGTTCGTATTGCAAGGGGGTGTGCGCAGAGCCGACGATCGGCTACGCATTTCCGCTCAACTGGTGGATGTTCAGGATCAAACGACCTTGTGGGCGGAAAGTTACGAACGCACCGTGACCGACGTTTTTGCCATCCAATGTGACGTTGCCAGACGGATCGCACAATCGTTGAAGTTCGAACTGCTACCCTCAGCCAGGGAGATGCTGACCACCAGGGCCACATCTAATCCCGCTGCCTATGAGGTCTACCTGAAGGGCAGATATTACTGGAACAAGAGAACAGGACAAGGTCTCCAGAAGGCCATTAGCTACTTCGAGCAAGCCATCTTGCACGATACGTCGTACGCGCTCGCGTATAGCGGACTGGCTGATACATACATTTTGCTCGCCGCGTATGGCCTTCTACCGCCAGCCGACGCCATGAAGAGGGCAGAGAGGGCGGCCATAAAGGCCGTGGAGCTTGATAACAGCCTGGCGGAATCCCATGCTTCTCTCGGCGAGGTCAAGGCATTTTTCGAATGGGACTGGAGCGGTGCGGAAAGAGAGTATCAGCGCGCCATCGAACTAAACCCTGGGTATGCCACCGGCTATCACTGGTACGCGAATTTTCTTTCCATGATGGATCGGCAGTCTGAAGCTTTGATTGAGGTGTCGCAGGCAACGCAGCTCGACCCGCTATCTCCGATCATCAACGTGTGGGTAGGAATCATCTGTTATCACTGCGGACAGTATGACAAAGCAGCAGATCAGTGTGGTAAAGCTTTGGAGATAGATCCCGATTACCCGCTGGCACACTGGGCTCTGGGACTGATCCACGCTCAGGAAGGACTCTACGGTGAAGCCATCGAGGAGCTGCGGAAGGCCGTCGCACTGGGCGGTGGCAGCACTAGGATGCTCGCCGGTTTAGGCCACGCCTATGCCAAGGCGGGAATGGAAGACGAGGCTATCAAGATTATCGATGAGTTAGTTTCCCTATCGAAGCGGGCCTATGTGGCTGCGTACGATGTTGCAACTGTATATGCGGGGCTAAACCAGCGCGAATCTTCCGTAACCTGGCTTCGTAAGGCGTACGAAGAACATTCGATATGGTTGCCCTTCATGGGAGTCGATCCTAAGCTGAAGAACCTGCACTCCGATCCCAGCTTTGGGCTGCTCCTCGAACGAATGGGATTGCCCGTTCACACAAATCCTGCATAGGTCCTCGCATCGTCGCATAGTAAGCCCACTCCACCAATCCATTCATTCCGAATAACGGCAACCGGGCGCCGTTTTGTATCGCAGCGGCATAGTGCGGAAGCTCCCTGCACTGCTCAAGACCTCGCTCTGTGAAAGAAGATCCAAGTTCACCTCGACTCGGCGTGCACGGAAGACGTGGTGTCAGAGGAGCGTGGAATGGATCTCTCTCCCATAATGAGCATCCTGCGCTCGGCATCACTTACGTCTCGCCGCCCTGGCGATACCGCCCAGAACAGCATTCCCAACATTGCCCACCCGATGAAGAACGTCCACTCCAGCGGAATGCGGTCTTTACTGGCGGCGTAGGGAAGGTAGAACGAGTCAAGCAGCATGAATAAGGAAGCCAAACCCGCAATCAGTGCGGTGGCTGTGCCACCGGGTACGGAATAGGGACGAAAACGGTTAGGCTCGGTCCAACGCATCGTGATGAGTGCTACACAGACGATCACATACATCAACATGAAGCAGCTCGAGTCCATATTCACGATCGGAACCAACGCGCTGCGGCCCAGCAAAATCCCTCCAGCAGATAGCGCACCGACGAATAATATCGAAACGGTTGGGACGCCGTACTGAGGGTGAGCCTTGCCGAAGGAAGGATGAATCATATGGGCCCGCCCCAGCGAATACACCACTCTGGATGCAGCCACGAAGATCGAATTCCAAGTTGCCAGCAGTCCCAGTAGAGCGGATAGCACAACTATCTTGGCCCAGAAACTGGAGCGAAGCGCGGCTTCGAACGCCCCGATCGCCGGGAATTCCAGTTTGGTGATCTGTGACCATGGCATTGCCATAGAACAGGAAAGGATCAGCAAGGCGTAGAACACCGCTGCTAACGCGATGGAGGAGATCAGCGCGAAGGCGACTCGGCGGTGTGAGGTCTGCTCTTTCTTTTCCGGCATCACCTGTATCACCGTGTTGAAGCCGGCCAACCAAAAAGGCGCTGTCACCAAGACGCTTAGAATTCCGGTCCAGGCATTGGCATGCGCGTTGCTCTCTGGGAAAAGTGGCTTGAGATTTTTAGCACTGCCCCACAGGATTCCAACGCTCGCCAGTAGCACCGAAATGGAGATTTTCGTCCAGGTGAAGATGTTCTGGAATCGACCTGAACCCTTCATGCCGCGGCAATTCAGGATGGTGAAGAACAGGGTGCCGGCTAAGCTAATTGCTAGCGCGCCAGATGTGACTGGTGCTCCCCGAACTGTATACAGCACGCTTCCGCGAAGGGGCGGGAAAAGTATTCCTACAATCCAACCCGCCGAGATTGCTTCAAATGCAGTCGCGGAAATGTACACCAATGCCAGAAACCAACCCGTAACGAAACTGCTGCGCAGACCAAATACCTCATACGCGTAAGCGACCTCACCTCCTGATGCAGGAATCATGGTGGCCATCTCTGCATAACAGAGGCCGACCAACATCATGACTCCACCAGCCAGCAAAAACGCGATAATTGCGCCCAGGGGGCCTCCGTCTCGGAGCCACTCTCCGAGAACCACAATCCAGCCGATCCCCACCATGGCCGCAAAAGACAGCGTGAAAAACTCTCCTGCCCCGACTGCTTTTTTCAATCCACCGGGCACAGACGGGCTGTCTGGCGCAGAGGGATTGAGAAGGTCGGCGGCGCTCAGCATTTGACGAATTCCTCAACCAGCGGTGGATTCACTAACTTATGCTGCGGTTCGCGATCGTGTTCCTCAGTCGTCCAGCGACTCTGTGCAGTGAGATCGTGGACAATCGCCGGCACGGACACTACAAAGGCGATTCCCGATGATATGGAAGATATGTGCTGTTGCTGGACCGGTTTTTTCTTGACACAAATGGCGGGTTACTGTACCAATCTCCATCCGTTTTTTCAAACGTTTTGTCGTTATGGTGGCAATTTATCTCCATGCGGATTCCAGAACGATACGCGATGCCGACCCTCGGATGCCCTTCCGCCTGTACCCGGAGTAAGTTGCTGATGGCATCCAGGTTGATCTTCATTTCGCACATCACTCCGCAATAGAGCCGGCAGCGCGCAAAATGAGCTGCGGCCGAAAAGGCAACTATCAAATCGGATTGTCATTATGAACGACATCAAGCGAGTCGCGATCATAGGCGCGGGGACAATGGGACGTCGCATCGCGTTCGGTTGCATTCTCGGGCAGATGGAGACTCGTATTTTCGATAACTCCCCGGGAGTCTGTGAACAGGCGGTGAAGGCAGTGCAGGATCTGATCGAGGAGCGAGTTGCTAGGCAAACGCTTGGCTCCACCGTCCTAGGATTCGCTTGCAGTACGCTTTCCGCCACCAGTTCACTAAGCGCCTGCGTCGGAGGAGCTGATCTGATTATAGAGACGGTGCCGGAGAATATAGAACTGAAACGCCGTGTCTTCGCCGACATAGACGCAGCGGCTGAGCCGGGGGCGCTGATCGGGACGAACACGTCATCAATTCCAGGATCGTGGCTAGCAGACGCCACGAAGCGCCCGGGAAAGGTCTTCAACTTCAATTTCGGCAAACCTGATGACCTGAAGGTTGAGGTTATGGGCCACCCTGGGACTGCTCCTGAGACTATCGAAACAGTGCAAAAATTTCTGCGCAATCTCGGACTGATTCCGATCCTGGTAAGGGGTGAGATTGTCGGTTACGCGACCAATCGGGTGTGGCGAGCGGTGAAAAAGGAGGTGCTGTTTCTGCTGGATCGAGGTTATTCAACTGCCGACGACATTGATCGCGGTTGGGTGTTGGACTGGGGAACCTCGATGGGCCCCTGTGGGCTCATGGACACGGTGGGATTGGACGTGATCCGCGATATCGAGATGGTGTACTACCAGGCCAGCGGAGATCCTTCGGACCTACCGCCTCCCTTGCTGCACAAGATGATTGAGCGGGGCCATCTAGGCGTAAAGTCGGGAAAGGGTTTCTACACGTATCCTGATCCCGCCTACAAACGTCCGGGATGGTTGCGAGGTGAGCGGTGAGAGCCGACTCCACTCCGTACAAGGACTGTTGCGCTCTTCTTCACGGCGCTTCGTATCGGTTCGCGATGGCAGGGGATTGACCGGCTTGGTTTCGCCAGTTCAAGACACCTCCCGCGATGAATTGAGCATCTTCTAAGGCTGATGCATCCTGTGCAACTCCAAGGAACCCCAATTTGCAGGCGCGTCATAACAGTCCGAAAAGATCGCTGTCGTGAATTTACTTGCACATAGTCCGACTCTTATCGATGAACACCTCCAAAACTGAAATTGAGCGGCGTTACAAGAGATTGCGTGAAGCCATGATAGCGCAGAACATTGACGCGCTAGTCGTGTGCGGTAACCAATACGCCGGATTCGAAGGTGGTGTGCGATATGTGTCAGGTTTCGAGATCGTCCACCGCTATGCATATGTGCTGTTTCCAATGGAGGGGGAGCCCACGCTCCTTTTCCCAACGGAGTCACGCTGGATCGGCGATAAGAAGAAACCGTGGGTACAGCAGCAGGTATGGACCGAAGTTTCCGGCAAGTGGCTGCGCGATGCGGCTCTGCAACACGGTTGGAAACGCATCGGTGTTGTCGGTATGGATTTCGTCATGGCCGTGCGTGATTATCGTGAGTTGGAAGGCAGGGTCGAGTTGGTCCCGTTTGATTTCCATTTTGACCTGGCACGCGCCGTCAAGAGCGGAGAGGAAATGCCTGAGATCCGAGACAGCATGGACATCATCGTCGACGGCTTTTGGTCACTGGTCGCGTCGTATGCTCCAGGGCGCACGGAGGCGGAGATAATGGCCCCTGCGATCAAGGTATTTTTTGAGCGCGGAGCCGGATCCCGCATGATGAACATGGTTCTGTCCGGTCCACAGGGGGAAGCCGAGGCTGCTTTCAAGTTGCCTGGACATCGTGTCATAACCAATGACAAGTACTTCTGCAGGCGGCATGTGGTGGCGGTGCCAGCAGCAACAGCGTGGCAAAACAACCGACGAGTTATACCGTCACCGTCACAGGCACAGCCACTTCGGGACGATCCAGCACACGACTCAGGTCACAGTTACGATCCAGTAGCGGACGTGGTCGAGACCCTGCAATTCGCAGAGGCAGCACATCGAAGCATCACAGAAACCGACGGTCGAAATGACTCTGTCCGATCTTTTCGAGCGATGGCAAAAAGTCGCTAGCCTTTCTTTGAAGGCAACAACCAGGGATTTGTGCGAGTCCCTAGACCCTCCTCGATACCCGTTATTTTCTTAGCGCCTTGCCAAGCTTGTTCTCTACCGACTCCACCGCTGCGGTCAGCCGGCCGGTTCGCTCTCCATAGTC
>Ga0075434_100002791_pt1 | contig 15468 bp, 13 predicted proteins | sample RhiMethybrSRZTD3_FD_75298 | JGI IMG/M metagenome (GOLD analysis project Ga0075434, IMG submission 75298) | Populus rhizosphere microbial communities from Tennessee, USA - Rhizosphere MetaG P. TD hybrid SRZTD3 | ecosystem: Host-associated > Plants > Roots > Rhizosphere > Soil | place: USA... | reverse complement strand
GCTCGAGATTTGCGACCGAATCGTCCGCGACGACGCGACCGCGGTGGAGCACGACAACCCGATCACACAGCTGCTCCACGATAGGGAGCACATGCGAGCTATACAGGATGGCCTTGCCGCGTTTCGCAAGCGCGCGGACCAGATGGCGCAGCACTAGCGTTGTCGTGACGTCGAGACCCGCGTCGGGTTCGTCGAGGATCAGAACATCCGGATCGTGGAGGAGCGCGGCAATGAGCAGCACCTTCTGCTTCATGCCTTTCGAGTACGACGCGATACCTTGATTCGCCGCTGTGGAGAGACCAAACACGTCGAGCAGCCCGTCGATCTTGCGAACGAGCGACTCGTCCGGCAGTTCCCGAAGCCGTCCGACCAGTTCGAGGTATTCGCGACCGGACTGGAACGAGTACAAGTGCGGCTCTTCAGGAACGTAGCCGAGCCTTCTGCGGAAGGCGAGCAGATCGTCAGCGATGTTCCGTCCGCCGAAGCGCACCGATCCCGCGGACGTCTCGATCAACCCCGTGCACATTTTGGCCGTCGTCGTCTTCCCGGAACCGTTGGGACCGAGATAACCGACGATTTCACCCGGCCGCACGACGAAGCTCACATCGTTGACGACGGTGATGCCGAAGAATCGCTTGACGAGATGGCGGGCTTCGAGCATTGACTCGCTCGTGCCTCGTTACGGCTGCAGCCGCCGCGCCGGGATCGCGAAGTCCCCGAGGAGCGTCCAGCGGCCTTCGTGCTGTACGAAGAGCTTCACGCCGGCTTCGGCCGGCGTGCGCCGCGGCAGCACCGCGTGCACGGTCGGTCCTCCCGTAGCCATGCGCCAACCCTGACCGCGCAACATGACGCGCTGGCTGGTCACGCCTGGCGCAAGTCCACGCCAGCCGACAACCGGCGCGAAGGCAGTGCCGAAGCGCACATCGTTCGCATTGCGTCGGTTGAAAATCGCGTTCACCTGAAGAGCAGCGGTCGGTTGATCGCTGACGTTGGTGAGCGTGAACACGAACACAGGGACTTCAGTCGATGTGGTGTCGGCCGCAGCGTCAGCCAGCCAACCTGTGGCGTCGACATTGACTCTGAGCGCGCGAGCGACGTCCAGCGTAGGACCGGTCGCGGACACGGCAACGGTCGCGGCTGCGGCGATGCCCATCGCAAAACGGATGATCGTGGAGAGGCGCGGCGGGTCGATGTCAGTGGACAGCTGTTCGCCCGTCCAGAGCAGATCGTCCGCCATGCCAAGCGCAGCGCGAGCGAGTAAGTGACCAGCGGATGCGAGCGAAGCTCCGCGTTCGGGATCGGCCCGGAACTCCCAGAGATCGGACTCGATTTCGCGCCGGCGATCGTGCCGCGTCGCTGCGTCGACCGGAAACGTGTAGAGCCACGTCCACGCGCGGACGATGCCAGCCACGCCAGCAGTCAACCAGCCGGTCATGCGGGGGCCAGTCGTGGGCGACGTTTGCGTGGTGCGCGCGTAGCTGCGCGCGCGTGTTCCGCCGCGGCCTCGCCGGCCGCTGTCAGCGTATACAGCCGTCGGCCGGGCCGGTTTTCGCGAGCGGGGACGGCGGGATCTTCCCAGCGGCTTTCAAGCAGGCCCTTTTGTTCGAGCCGGCTGAGCGCCCGGTAGAGCGTTCCGTGAGCAGTCAGCAACCGAGCGTCAGCTGCGCGACGAAGTGCTTTGGCGAGCTCGTACCCATGGAATGTGTCCTCGCCGCGGGCCCGGAGATCGAGCGCAGCGTCGCAAATCGCGATCTCGAGCGGGATGAGCTGCCCGGGTTTTCGCCGCACCTCGCGAACATTACGCAGATATCTGCCGATAGTCAAGGCGACCTTCCTGCCGACGTCGAGAAAAGCTGCTGGTGGGCGGCTTCAGCGGAGCTCACCTGCCCGCCGCCCTTCAATCCGTCATCGTCTTGCGTGGGTTTATCGGGCGCGTCCTCCGCCATCGGCCTGACGCTGATCGGGACGCTCGTCACGGTTTCGGAATCGGCCCTGGTTGTTGACCACAGCATGAGGTGCGGGCTTCGTGTGGGTCGTGCCTTCCGCGCAGACGAGGCCTGTGACACGATCCGTGCGATGAGCCACGCCGCCCATCCCGCTCGAGGCATGATCGATCGTTCGCGATCGAGGCATCATGGCTGACGAGGCGAAGAACTACATCACGCCCCTCGGGTTCCGGCGACTGCAGGATGAGCTCGCACGCCTGTGGAAGGTTGAGCGCCCGCCGATTGTCGCGACCGTGGCGTGGGCCGCGGGCAACGGCGATCGCTCGGAGAATGGCGACTACATCTACGGAAAGCGGAGGCTGCGCGAAATCGACCGGCGTATCCGATACCTGTCGAAGGCTCTCGACCGGGCCGTGGTGGTGGACAATTCGGGGAAGACGTACGAGCGGATCCACTTTGGCGCAACCGTGACGATCCTCTACGAGACTGGAGACGACCGCGAGGTCACCATCGTGGGCGTGGACGAGCTCGATGTCGGCGACGCGCGGGTGTCCTGGCGCTCTCCGTTGGCGAGGGCATTGCTGACCGCAAAGGTCGGGGATACCGTGACGGTACGTGCGCCGCGCGGACCCGAGCGCGTCGAGATCATTGCGGTTCGCTACGACGACTTGCGCTCGCCTGCTCGAGACGACGTTCCCGCGAAGGATTGATACCCGAAAGGAGCGACGCGTGCAGCTTGAAACGATGTATTCCTCTGTGGACGACCGCGTCGCGACGCTCATCCTCAATCGTCCGCACGTGCTGAACTGCGCCAACGAGCAGTGGGCGCGCGACCTGAATACGCTCGTCGATGACCTTGCGGGAAACGAGCGTTTGCGGGTCGTCATCGTCCGTGGCGCCGGTCGCGCCTTCTGCAGCGGCATCGATCTCACCGCGCTCGCTGCCGGCGAGACGGGCATGACATTCTTCCGGAACTGGGAGATGGCACTTCGCAAACTGGAAGCGCTGGATCCCATCGTCATTGCCGCCATTCAGTCGCACTGCATTGGAGGCGGCCTGCAGATTGCGCTGGCATGCGACCTGCGAGTCGCCCGCGACGACGCGCGGTTCGGGATCACGGCGGTGAGGGAGGGCATCATCCCGGGCATCGGTATGTGGCGTGCCGCCCGGCACGCGGGCATCGGCCGCGCGAAACGGCTTGCGCTCGCCGCGGAGATCGTCGACGCGTCCGTAGCGCTGGACTGGGGGCTGGTCGAATGGGTCGTCGACTCGGAGTCATTCGAGGCGAAGGTCGCCGAACTCACCGATCGCATCCTATCGATGGCGTGGACATCGACTCGATTGACCAAGAAGTTGACGAACATGGCGTTCGAGACGTCGTTCGCGGAGTTCGTCGAAACGTATTTCGAGTATCAGCGGCTTTCAACGTCGTCGCCCGAGCATCTGCAGGTGATGTCGGATCATCGCAAAGAGCGTGCGTCCCGACCCGCGTGACGCTCATGACGAAAAGAGTGCGACGGGCGCCGAGCCTCGAGGCGATCGAGCATGCGAGCAGAGACGAGCTCGAGAGCCTCCAACTGGAGCGACTCAAGTGGTCGGTACGCCACGCCTACGACCATGTGGTTCGATACCGGAAGAAATGTGAGGCGGCCGGCGCGCATCCCGACGATCTGAGGACGCTGGCCGATCTCGCGCGATTTCCATTTACCACGAAACAAGACCTCAGAGACGGCTACCCGTTCGAGTCGTTCGCGGTCCGACGCTCAGAGGTCATCCGCGTGCACGCGTCGAGCGGCACCACGGGAAAGCCAACCGTCGTCGGTTATACGGCGCGGGACATCGAGACGTGGGCGTCGTTGATGGCCCGTTCGATGCGGGCCGCGGGCGCGCGCGCCGGCGACATCGTCCACGTGGCGTATGGGTACGGGCTGTTCACGGGCGGGCTGGGCGCGCACTACGGCGCCGAAAAGCTGGGCTGCACGGTCGTGCCGATGTCAGGCGGCCAGACCGAGAAACAGGTGCAGCTCATTCTCGACTTCGCGCCCGATGTGATCATGGTCACGCCTTCCTACATGCTGAACATTTGCGAGGAGTTCATCCGACAAGGGGTCGACCCGCGGACCTGTTCTCTGAGGATCGGTATCTTTGGCGCCGAGCCTTGGACTGAAGCGATGCGCACCGATATCGAGCAGCGAGTCGACATCGATGCCATTGACGTCTACGGCTTGTCAGAAGTGATCGGGCCAGGCGTCGCCTGCGAGTGCATCGAGGCCAAGGATGGCGCGGTCATTTGGGAAGATCATTTCTTGCCCGAAATCGTCGACCCGGAGACCGGCGCGGGCCTTCCCGACGGCGAGATCGGTGAGCTGGTCTTCACGTCGTTGACCAAGGAGGCGCTGCCGGTCATCCGCTATCGCACGCGCGATCGAACGAGGCTGCTGCCGCCGACCGCTCGGTCCATGCGACGGATGGCGAAGGTCATGGGCCGAACCGACGACATGCTCATCATTCGCGGCGTGAACGTGTTTCCGTCGCAGATCGAGGAGCTGATTGTCGGTCAGCTCCATCTGGCGCCCCACTACAGCCTCGAAGTTCGTCGCGAAGGACCGCTCGATCACCTCGAAGTCATGGTGGAGCTCGATCCGCTGACGCCGAACGTCGCGCCGCTCCGCGACGAGGCCGCGAGGGACCTCCAGCGGCGCATCAAGTCCTACATCGGCGTGACCGCGTCTGTGACGGTGTGCAATCCTGGAACGATCGATCGATCGATTGGGAAGGCGAAGCGCGTGTTCGATCGTCGCGGCGAGAGCTTACCGCCTGCTGCTGATGTTTGAGCGCTTCGTCTGATCAACTGACCATTCCTCACCGCGAAACTGCGGCGTCCGATCATCCAGCGACATCGATTTGCCGAGCGCACAGGGGAAGCCCCCGCAGCGGTTTGTCTTGTCAGGTAAGAGCTGGCTGAGAGCAGGGATTCGAGCCAAGTCGCGGCGAGCGACGCAGGAGCGAGCCGCGCGATGCCCTGGAGGCGCAGGGACTCGAACCCCGATACCGTGGTCCAGAGAGCGGATTACCGATGTCAGTACGCTTCGGGCCGCTCCGTTTCCTTCGGTTTTTCGCGCCGGTCGTTCGCTCCGCTCCGTTCCGCTTCGCTACGTTCGTGTGCAGCGTGTCTCATTGTGTCTCAGGCTCCGGCGTCGCCTCGTCGGCGCCAGTGAAGTGTTCCGGCCACACCTTCATGCCTGCCTGTCGGACCGCTTTCCAAAGCTGCATGGCGAACGTCGCGACGACGATCTCCGTACCGACGGACTCCTGCCACGTGAGCGCGGACGCGAGTTGAACGGCGTCATAGCCGCGAAGCGCGTGATCCCACGCAAGTGTTTCGGCTCGTGCGACGAGAGCGTCGCTCACTGGAATCCGCGCAAGATTCAACCACTCTCCAGCGAACGTGCGCTGGGCTTTCCGTGCATCTTCGTCAGATAGGAGCTTGGTGCGGACCGCTTTCGCCAAGGCAGCGGCGACTTCGGCCCGGCTTACCACGGAGGTTGCGACAACGTCAGCCGTGGTCGTCAGCTCGATCGTCTCATCCGACCACTGCTCGATGACATAGCGCTTCACCAGCGCGCTGGCATCCAGGTATGTGATCACTCTCGGTTCTCGGTCACGAGGTCGGCGACGGTGCGCTTCCCGCGCACGCGCGCAACGGGCTTGATCCGACGGAGGCGCCGGCCACTCCACGCAACGTTCCCTGACTGTCGCAACGCCTCGAGCCGTTTGCTGATGGAGGTCGCCTCAGGAATCATCCGCACGACGGCGGTGCCATGTTCCGTCACGACGAGGGTTCGACCTGCCTTTACCTCGCGGATGCACTCGCTCAAGGTCGCTTTGAGCTCGCGGATCCCGATTCGTTTCTCTCGCATGGGCACGTGTGACCACATTCTATCAGATGTGACCTCAAAGGCTCACACCCAGATCGGCGGACCTTCGAAGATCGATGCGTTGCAGCGTTTTGCGCGGCGCGCGCACGTCTTTGTCGAGCACCGTTGCTTACGGTGCGGACAGGCGGTACGGTGAGAGGTGTGGCGCCCGGTCCATTGACCCGTCTGTTCCGCACCGACGGCCGCCGCGCGGTCGAATCAATCGTCCCGAAGCGGACGTTCGACGATGTGATTCTGCCGCCGGCGACGCGGCGCGCGCTCGATACGGCGCTCGCGCAGGTGACGCAGCACGATCTCATCTTCAACCGGTGGGGTCTTGGCGAGCGACATCCCACCGGCCGCGCGCTCGCGTTCAACTTCGCCGGTCCTCCCGGCACCGGCAAGACAATCTGCGCTGAAGCCATCGCGCACTCGCTCGGCCGGCCGCTGCTGCTCGTCCGCTACGCGGAGCTCGAATCGCTGTGGATGGGCGAAACGCCGAAGAACGTCGCGGCAATCTTCCGCACTGCGCGCGATGAGCGGGCGGTGCTGCTGTTCGATGAAGCGGACGCGATTGCGGCCCGGCGATCCACGTCGGTCGTTCACGGCTACGACCGCGAATCGAACACCATCGTCAGCGTGCTGCTGCAGGAGCTCGAGTGGTACGACGGCGTGGTGATCTTCGCCACGAACCTCGCGGCAAACTTCGATCCGGCGTTCGAGCGGCGCATCCGGACGCACGTCCTCTTCGAGATGCCGGGCGAGGCCGAGCGCGAACGCATTTGGCGCGTGCAGCTGCATCCTGCGCGGACGCCGCTCGCGGCGGACGTCGACTTCCACGAGATGGCGCGGCGCTACGAGGTGAGCGGCGGCGACATCCGCAACGCGGTGCTGAAGGCCGCGCTTGCCGCTGCGGCCGAACCTGGTCCGGATGTCGCCAAGCGAATTCATCAGCATCATTTCGAGGCGGGCATCGAAGAGGTGATAGCCGCGAAGCGCGTGATGAGGCAATCGCTCTTCGAAAGCGAGTCCGTGGCTCGCGAGGCGACTCTCGTCTCGCAGGCGGCGGCATCGCATCGAGCGTCGACCGCGTACGCGCTCACCGCCGCGGCCGCCGCACTGATCGTGGCGCTTGTCGCGCTCGCGGTTGCACTGTTCAGATAACAACACGGTCGACAAGTAAGAAGTCTGGTATTGCGCAGACGGCGGAGGTGTATCGAATCGCGCGCTGAAAGAAACTCCGGATCGATCCTCAGATTAGTGAAGCCGCGGCGATCCTCGCGGCGAGCGTGCGACTGTCGCCCTCGCGGGTTTTGCATCTGTTCACCACGTCGGTCGGTGTGCCGTTATGGCCATACGTCCTCTGGCTGCGCCTGCAGCGCAGGGCTAGCGAGCTCGCGCGCGGGAAATCAGTTGCCAACGCGGCTCACGTTGCCCGGTTCTCGGATGCCGCCCACTTCACGCGGACATTTCGCCGAATGATCGGAGCCACGCCTCGCCAAGTCCTCCGACGCGGGCGTGCCGCCCGTGATTTGTTCGTGGATCGAGCATGAATAAATCGGCCCCGTTGAGTAGTTGAGTGCAAGACGACGGCATCGTCGCGTTCTGGCAGACCGACTTACCGAGGCCTTGAAAGAGGAGCACTGGCCGAGTAGCTGGTGCGACAGCACGCGCGCCGTTGGCCAACTTGTCTCATCGCGTCTCGCCTGTGACCGGAAGACGACACGGTCCGTGCAGATGTCTATGGAATATCGGCCGTTTTCGGGAGAGTCGCGAGCGTCAACAACCCGGGAACGTGTATCGGCCGTCTGCTTTCGAGTTTTCGCCTCGTGTTGGGCCACACGAGCGACAAGCCAAGTGGCTGTTTTTGTAGTAACTTGCAGGATTGGCTGGGAGGCAGGGATTCGAACCCCGATACCGTGGTCCAGAGAGCGACTGACTGATTTCGGTGCGCTCTGATTCGCATTGTTTCTTCCGGTTTTTCACGACGTCGCTTCAGTGCGCGTCGCTCGATTTCGCTCCATTCCTGCGCAACGTGTCTCACTGGGTCTCACCAGGCTGAATCGGCTCCTAAAGCGGGTCGGTCAGGGTCGGTCAGTTTCCTCGCGGCCTACTTCGCCCGCATCACGTCGGCGAGCGCCACCGGCGCGCCGCCCCGCGCCTTGCTCAGATCGGCGGCTTCCATAAACGCAAGGATCTCGAGCGTCTCGTCCGGCGCGACCGGCGGCACGCCGGTCTGGAAGAACTTGACGATCTCGGCGACCAGGCCGCGATAGTCGCTCTTCATCGGCACCGGCGTCGCGAGCACCGCCTTCATCCCGAAGACCACGGCGCCGTAGTCCTGCCGGCCCTGAATCAGGCCGCGCATCGTGCCGATGCGCCCGTCCTTCCAGGTGCCGACGACGGTGTCCCCGCTGTCGGTCTTGACGCGCGACACCTTCTCGCAGCCCGGCCCGAGCAGCGCGTACAGCATCTCGACGGCGTGGATTCCGTACCAGAACAGATCCGGATGGTGGGACTCCAGGTGCTCGGGCCCGAACGTGAACGCGCCGCCGATTCCGCCGTGCTTGTCGCTCTTCCGCAGCGCCTGCACGTCGCCGACGAAGCGCAGGCTCGACGCGCTGAAGAACGGCACGCCCGACTCGCGCGAGAGCCGCACGATCTCGCGCGCATCGGCGTAGCTGGCGGTCATCGGCTTGTCGATGAAGACGCGCTTCTTCGCCGTGAAGACGGGGCGCACCTGATTCAGATGCGGCCGGCCGTCCACGCTTTCCAGCAACACCGCATCCACTTTCGCGCACAACGCTTCGATCGAGTCGACGAACTCGACGCTCCACTTGTCCTTGAGCTCGGCGGAGAACCGATCAATGCGGTTGCGGCTGTCCTCGACGTCGGGACTGCCGGCTTTGAAGGCGGCGACGACCCGCGCGCCCGGCACGTGGTCGGGATCGCTCTTGTCGTTGAGCAGCTTGGTGAACGCCGTCACGTGCGAGGTGTCGGTGCCAATAATGCCGATCCTGAGCTCCGCGGTCTGCGCGGCGGCAGGGCCCGCCGTCCACAGCAACGAAAACGTCCAAACGACCAGCGCGACGAGCGTGCTCTTCTTCATGGCGCCGCGATCTTCGCACATTACGGGCGCTCGAACGCCACGCGGCCGCCGACGACGGTGAAGTCCGCGCGGATGTTGCGCAGCTGCTCCGGAGACACGGTGAGGTAGGGGTCGCTGAGCACGACGAAGTCGCCGACCTTGCCCTTCTCGATCGATCCACGATTCTTCTCGTCGAAGCTGAACCGCGCGGCCATGCTCGTCATCATCCGCAGCGCGTCCTGCCGCGAGACCGCTTCGGTCTCGCCGATCACCCGTCCGCCTTCCGTGCGCCGCGTCGTCGCCGAGTACATCGTCAGGAACGGATTGAACGGATTCAGCGCCTCGTCGCGATCGAGGCCGAACATGTGGTCGGTGTTGATCGCCACTTCGACGCCGGCGTCGCGCCATGTGCGAAGTCCGATGAAGTGGGCGAGACGCTCGCGGCCGAGGCCGTCCGCGAGCGCATCGGCATCCTTGTAGTGCCACGCAGGCTGCGTGTCGACGAGCACGCCCAGTCGCGCTGCGCGGGCGGCGGTCTCGGGATGGACGAAGTAGGCGTGCAGCAGCGTGTGGCGGCGATCGGACGCGGCCACCTGCTTCTGTGCCGCCTCGATCGCGTCGAGCACGATGTCGACGCCCGCGTCGCCGGTTACGTGCGCGACCATCTGCCAGCCGAGGCGATGACCGATCGCGATCGCCGCCGCAATCTGCTGCGGCGTAAGCGACAGCAATCCGCGATAGCGCGGGTCGTCCACGGCGTACAGCCGCTGCGCGCTCAGCCCGTACGGCTCGCGCATGAACGACGTGCCGATGAGAATGCCGCCGTCGACGACGATCTTCAGTGGACCGACCTTCAACCACTCGGCATCGCTCCCACGCCCCTCGCGTTCGCTCGGGGCGGGGCGAAACGGCAGCGCCTTGACGAATCGCTCCACTTCGGCGGCGTCGTCTGCGCGTGGAATCCGAATCGTCACCGTTGCGCGCACGTGGAGGCGACCGGCGCGGCGAAGCTCCTCGTACGATTTGTAGCCGTCCAGCGTGGCGCCGCGCTCGATGACGCTCGTGATGCCGGTCGCGAGATACTGGCGATGGATTCGCTCCAGCATGTCCAAGGAGACGCTGCCCGGCCGCGGCCGGAACGCCGCGAGCAGGCCGCCGACGTTCCTCAGCAGTCCGGTCGGCTCGCCGGCGGCATCCTTGACGATCGCGCCGCCCGGCGGATCCGGCGAGATGCGCGTAATGTGAGCCGCGCGCAGCGCTGCGGTGTTCAGCACGTAGGCGTACGCGCCGTCGACGGCGACCGGCGCATCGGGTGCGGCTCGGTCGAGCTCCTGACGCGTCGGGAATCGATGCTCGCGCAGACGGGTCGGATAGATGCGCGGCGTCCAGATCCACGCTTGCGATCCTGAATGCGCGGAGCGCCGGATCCATGCCTGCAGGGCATCGATCGATTGGAGGCTCTGAAACGGCTGCGCCGACTCTGCTGCGGCAACATCGAGCGCGTGCACGTGCGTATCGATGAGACCCGGGACGACCGTGCGTCCACGGCCGTCGATCACTCGGGTGCCGCGGCCGATATATGGCTGGACGTCGTCGTTCGATCCGACTGCGACGAACCGCCCGTCGCGGGCGGCAAGCGCCGCCGCCTCCCGAAAGCCGTCGTCGACCGTCAGGATCTTCGCGTTGCGCAGCACGAGATCGGCGGGCGGCGGCGCCTGATTCGGCTGCGGCAAGGTTGCAGCAAGCAGGAAGAGCGCGAGGCCGACGCCGATCTTCGACATCATCTGAGCCACCGATCCAGGTTGTCGCGCACGAATCCGTCGTCTGCGAGATGCGGGTACGCGGCCAGCACGCGATCGATTGCGCGCATCTGCCCAGGACTCAGATCCTCGTTCGGATCGAGGCACCACCGGCCGGCGAGCAATCCCTGACGTCGCAGGACCTCATGAATTCCTGCGACGCAGCCGGCGAACCGATGCGACGGATCGAAGAGCGCCGCGTTCGCGTCGGTCAACTCGGCGCCGAGCGCGAGCAGACGCAGAACTTCACCTTGTCGTTCGCGCGTGGTCTCGCAGCGCGTGATCGTCCGACACTGCTGAAGCAACTCGACCGCCTTCGTCGTCCATACGGCCCACTGGCCGAGAAGGCCGCCCGAAAAGCGAACCGAGCCTGGAAATCGCGTCAGCAGGTCGGTGACGATCGAATCATCGTTGCCGGTGTACAACGCGACGTCGCGGCGGCCACTTTCGCCAAGCGCCACGGCGACATCGAGTGTGGCGTAACGATCGAAGGGTGCCACCTTGATCGCGACGACGCGCTCGATCTCGAGAAAGTCGCGCCAGAACGCGCGATCGAGGATGCGGCCTCCCACCGCCGGCTGGAGATAGAACCCCATCACGGGGATGACGTTCGAGACGCGGCGGCAGTGATCCAACAACGCGGCGTTGCTCTCGTTGCGCAGCGCCGCCAGGCTGACCAGTGCAGCGTCATAGTCGAGCGAGGCTGCGAGTTCCGCCTCGGCGACCGCCTGCCGCGTGGGTCCGCAGACGCCGGCAATGGTGATGATGCGGCGAGCCGCGCACCAGTCACGCGCCGTCCGGATCGCCAGCTCCAGAACGGGGCGAAGCAAGTCGACGGCGGGATCGCGGATGGCGAACTGCGTCGTGTGGACGCCGACGCCAATGCCGCCCGCGCCCGCGTCGGCGTAGTAACGCGTCAGCGCGATCTGTCGGCGTTCATCGAGCCGGCGCGTTTCGGTCAGCGCGAGCGGGTGGGCCGGAATGACGAGGCCGTCGCCGAGCGCGCGCCGAAGCGCCGGCAGCCGATCGCCGTCAGAACTGCCCATCCACCACCTCGAAATGCGTCGGCTTGTTCAACGACGCGCCGCCGCTCCGCACCCAGTGCGCCACCCATTGCCGCAGAACGCCCAGCGGCACCGCGGGTTCGCCGAGCCGCGCGCGGCAGCGGCTCGAATCGCTGAGGAGCGCCGCTCGTGCTTCTGTATTCACGAAGCACGGCGGCCGCCCGAACACCGCCCCGAACCAGCGCGCGATCTCGCGAACCGAAATCCGCTCTGGGCCGGTGACGTTGAGGATCGCCGGCGGCACCGCACACAGCTCGAGCGATCGGATCGCATAGCTGTTCGCATCTCCCTGCCAGATTGCGTTGAAGAATCCCATCGTCAAATCGATCGGCTCGCCGGCGCAGACACGCCTCGCGATGTCGACCAGCGTGCCGTATCGGAGATCAACGGCGTAGTTCAACCGGAAGATCAGCGCCGGCATGTTTTGCCGGCGTGAGACGAACTCGATGACGCGTTCGCGTCCGAGGCACGACTGCGCGTACTCGCCGATCGGCGCCGGCTGATCGTCCTCAGTCGGCGCAGGACCGTCGGTTGGAGCCAGGGCGTACACGTTGCCGGTCGAGAACACGACGATGCGCGAACCGCGGAAGTGTTCGGCCACGCGCGCGGGCGCGACCGTGTTGGTCGCCCACGTCAGGTCAGTCCGATCGGTGGTCCCGAACTTGCGGCCGGCCAGAAAGAGCACGTTCTCGCAGCGCGGCAGCGCGGCGATCTGCCGCGGATCGAGGAGATCACATGCGATCGTTTCGATACCGTCAGCGTCCAGCGTAGCGCGCGCCTGCGGCGAGGAGAACCGCGATGCGGCCTTCACGCGGCTGCCGCTGCCGATTCGCTCCATCGCGCGATGCGTCCTGCGCGCCAGCGAAGGGCCCATCTTGCCGCTCGCGCCGAGGATGAGCACGTCGCCGCCTAGGCGAGCGACAGACTCGAGGTCGGCGGGTGACGGTTCCGCGAGGATATCTTCGAGCTCGGCCTCCGAGTTGATGCGGTCGGGCAATCCCATGCGCCACACGACTACGCGAATTCGGGTCCAAGAATTGCGAATTCTTTTGAAATGGCCTGAAGGCGTCTCCGCGCGTCGAAGGGCGCATCAGGCCGGCGGCGCATTCGCACGAGCGGCCGCTCGACGACGAAGCGGTCGGCGCGAAGGGCAGCCGCGAACGCGTGCCGTTCATCGAACGCATCGATCACGACGGGCCGATCGGCGGCGTGGGCGAGCGCCGCGCACACGAGCGCGTGCGCCGTCTCGTCATCCTTCGCGACGACGGGCCCGATCTGATCGAACAGGCGTCCCGGCCGGCCCAGACAGTACTGCATCACGCCGTCGTCAGTGCGGATTGCGTGCGCGTACTGCGGCGCGCCGTGAAAGGCCCACTCCAGCAAGGAACCGCGCGTTCCGCCGAACGTGTCGCAGTCCTGTTCAGTGACGACGGAGAGGTCTGCGTCGGTAAGCGGTCGCACAAGAGCTGGAGCCGGGCGCCTTCGCCCCTGCGGCGCTTCGGTGAGCCGAGCGTCACGGACCTGACGGCTGAGGGTCGCCTCGTCCTCGAACCCGCATCGCTGATACAAGGACTGCCCAAGCGGCGTCGCATCGAGCCGAATCGGAAGGTCGGATGGCACGGCGTGCATCGCCGCCTCGAGCAAACGCAGGCCGATCCCGCGACTGCGGTACGCGGGATCCACGAGCATCATCGCAATCCACGCGAAGGCGCCGTAGTCGATGCCGATGGCCGTGCCGACGACGGGCGCCTCGCGCGCCTGGGCGACCGCGGCGAACGCGCCCGCGGGCGCAAGCCTGAGCAGCATTCGCCAGTCGTCGAGCCGTTGATTCCAGCCGTTGCACGTGCTCAAACGGAAGGCGCCGTCGAGGTCGTCGAGCGCCAGCGGCCGGATGATCGGATCGCGCATGCTGGCGGCGACCGCTACGTGATCGCCGGAAGCGTGTACGGTGCGCGATACGTTCTGTCGAGGAGTTTGTTCGCTTCTTCGTCTCCCACGAACTGTTCGCTCGTGCCGTCGAATTTCAGCGATCGGCCGACGCGGTACGCGATGTTTCCGAGGTGACAGAGCGTCGTCGACAGGTGGCCGCCTTCGATCGGCGCCGCCAGGTTCTCCAGCTTGCGCGATCGCACGGATGCGATGAAGTTCTCGAAATGCGCCGCTTCGTCCTCCGGCGCGTCGTCGGCCGTGAGCGTGGGTCCCGGCTCGTTCTTCCGACCGAAGAACACCTCGGCCTTGTCTTCGCCGACCTTCATCCATCCCCTGGAGCCGAAGATGTACACGCCCTGAGCCTCGGGCGGGCCGCTGAACCAGTTGCGCATGTCGCAATGCAGCTCGGTGCCGTCGGCGTACTGATAGCTCGCGTACTGCGTGTTGGGCGTCTTCTGATCCGTCGGCTCGCCCGATTCATACAGGCCGCCGATGCAATGCACCGTTCGCGGATGTTCCTGCTTGCCAAGAAGCCAGCGCGTCACATCCAGCGAATGGACCGCCGTGTTGCCGAGGTCGCTCGTGCCGTACTCCCAGAACCAGTGCCAGTGATAATGGAAATGGTTTTCGTTGAACGGACGCGCGGGCGCCGGCCCCAGCCACAGATCGTAGTGAACGCCCGGCGGCGCCGGGCTGTTCGCGGCCACGCCGATCGGATCGCGCAGCCGATAGATGACCGTCTTGCCGGCGTACACCTTGCCGAGACCGCCGTCGCGCAGCAATTGCACTGCCTTGGCGAGCACGGCGCCGCTGCGCCGCTGCGTCCCGACTTCCACGACACGGTTGTATCGGCGCGCGGCGTCGATCATCCGGCGGCCTTCGACGATGTTGTGGCAGATCGGTTTTTCGACGTAGACGTCCTTTCCCGCCTGGCACGCCCAGATCATCATGAGCGCGTGCCAGTGATCGGGCGCGGCGATGGTGACGGCATCCACGTCGCGGTTGTCGAGCACACGCCGGAAATCCGTTTCCGTCTTCGGATCGCCGCCGTATGTCTCCTTCAGGACCGATAGCGAGCTGGTGAAATGGCGTTCGTCGACATCGACCACGTGTGTGATGCGCACGTTGGCGATGCCCGACAGGCGATGGTAGTGATCCTGCCCGCGGCCTCGCGACGTCCAGGTCGGATGGCCCTTGTTGTCGCCGCGGATGCCGATAATCGCGACGTTGACGGTCTCGTTCGGGCTCGCGTACGCGCGGCCGCGTCTCGGGAGTGCGAGCGCCAGTCCCGCGGTCGCGGCCGCCGTCTTCGACAGGAAGGCACGACGGTTCATGGGCAACTCCTCCTTAGCGACGGCAGGCCATCTTGTAGCACATAAGGGGGCCCATGGTCTCTGAGCTCAGCACTCACATGGCAGTTCGGCCGGGAAATCGCGCAGCTCGGATTGAGTGCGGCGACCGAGGCTATCGTGATTTTCCAGAATTCTGACTAAGCGCGTCGATGTTAGCGAGCCTGCCGCTCAGGATTCTCGAGCACATTCTGAAACAGCCAGTCACTCTGCGCTGACGGTCTTCTTCAATCGCTTGACGTTGGAATATGGTCCAGCTCACCGCTGCGTCCAGAGTTCACGCGTCTCGCCTCCCTGGTCCATCATCAGCGGCGGAGGCTCGTAACGAACCAAGTACTCGAACTGCTTGCGGAACTCGTCGATTGAAATCCCCACT
>Ga0075434_100002788_pt1 | contig 15470 bp, 13 predicted proteins | sample RhiMethybrSRZTD3_FD_75298 | JGI IMG/M metagenome (GOLD analysis project Ga0075434, IMG submission 75298) | Populus rhizosphere microbial communities from Tennessee, USA - Rhizosphere MetaG P. TD hybrid SRZTD3 | ecosystem: Host-associated > Plants > Roots > Rhizosphere > Soil | place: USA... | reverse complement strand
AGAACGCGATCACGATCTTGAAGTAATCCCTGCCGTAGCTTAGGCAGCAAGCAGTGAGGCCCACGGGGCCGCGGTGAAGATGCCGCGGCCCCCAGCCTTTTCCCCCGTGGACGTGTGATACATTCGCCCGATGTCGATCTACGCACGCTTCGGGAAGCGCGTTCTGGACCTCACATTAGGCTCGATCGCCTGCGTCCCCGCACTGCCCGTGATCGCGCTCGCAGCCGTCGCGATCAAGCTCGACTCCAGGGGTCCGGTGTTCCACAGAGCGATCCGTGTCGGAAGAGGCGGGCGGAAATTCACGTTCTTGAAGCTGCGATCGATGCAGGTCGGGGCGGAGGAGCTGCGGGGGCTCCTGCTTCACCTGAACCAGGCACAGGGGCCTGCATTCAAGCTCCACAACGACCCGCGCGTGACGCGGGTCGGACGATGGCTGCGCAAACTGAGCCTCGACGAGCTGCCACAGCTCTTCCATGTGCTGCAGGGACACATGAGCCTCGTGGGGCCGAGGCCTCCATTTCCCGAAGAAGTGGAGCGCTACGAGCCCTGGATGCTTCGACGTTTGTCCGTGCGCCCGGGGCTCACTTGCCTGTGGCAGATTCGCGGCCGAAGCAACTTGAATTTCGAGGAATGGATGCGGCTCGACATCGAATACGTGGACCGGTTTTCATTTTGGCTGGATCTCAGGATCCTGGCCCTCACGGTGCCGGCCGTCATCTCCGCGCGGGGCGCCTATTGACGGTTGCCGCACCCCATCGCGTGTGGTACCGCTAGCTCATGCGCCTTCACGCGGTTATCCTGGCCGGAGGACGAGGGGAGCGGTTTTGGCCCCTGTCTCGCAGGTCGAGACCCAAGCAGTTTCTTCCGCTGCTTGACGATCGCCCGATGCTGGCTCATACCCTCGAGCGGATCCGCGGTCTGGTGGACCCACGCGACGTCTGGATCATCACCGCACAGGATCTGAAGCGGGAAGCGGAATCGCTCGCGCCGGGCGTGCCAAGCGCCCAAGTGATTGGCGAGCCGGTCGGAAAAAACACGGCCCCCGCGATCGCGCTCGCGGCGTGGTGGATCAAGGAAGCCGGAAGCGACTCGGTGATCGCGGTGCTCCCGTCGGACCATCGGATCGAGCCAACCCTCAGGTTTCGTGAAGAGCTTGCGCGTGCGGCGGGGGTTGCGCTGGAACGAGACGCGATCGTCTTGTTTGGTATTCCCCCCACGCGTCCTGAAACGGGGTACGGCTACATCGAGTCGGGCGACCCCGTCGGTCCCGGCTCACCGTTTCACGCGGTGAAGGCGTTTCGCGAGAAGCCGGATCTTGAGACCGCGGCGCGCTATCTTTCGGACGGGCGCCATCTCTGGAACGCGGGGATGTTCGTATTCCCGCCCGGAGCCCTTCTCGAGGAGATCCGCGCTTACCAGCCGGATATAGCGACGCTGCTGGAGGGCGTGCCCGGACGCGCGGAGGGAGGAACCGAAGAAGCGCTGCTGCGGTTTTATGCCTCGGCACCTTCGATATCCATAGACCATGCGGTCATGGAGCGGTCCCGGAAGAGCCTGGTCGCCCGGGCGGGCTTCGCGTGGGATGACCTCGGGTCCTGGGACGCAATCGGCACACCAGAATCGCGCGACTCTTTCGGAAATGTGGTTCGCGGCTTAGCACTCCTCCACAATTGCAAGAACGTCACTGCATTCGCTGAAGGGGGCCTGGTGGCAGGCGTTGGAATTGAAGACTTGGTTATCGTTCGGACGCGCGACGTGACGCTGGTTTGCCGGAGCGGGCGGGCACAGGAAGTCCGCGCGATCGTCGAGCAGCTGAAAACCCGGAAGGATCTGGATGAGTACCTCTAACTCCACCTCCCGGCGAGCGTTTTTCATGCCCATCGGCATGGCCCTCCTCCTGGCCGCGGCAGCCGCGGGGTGTGCGAGGCTGGCCGCAAGCCCCCCGAAACCCCCGGCAGCCCGGCGGACCGCGGCGCCCGCCGGCGCGGGGACGTCAGCAGTCTCCGGAGGCACGGCGATCGTAGCCGGCGGCTCGACGGTCACTTCGACGCCACCCCTGTCCGCCATCCGCGATCCCGGCGAGGAGATAACCCCGGATGAGCTGGCGACCATTCCCGAGCCGGTTCCCGGCTCCCCGAGTGTTCCGGGAGGGTCCGGCCTGCGAAAGCAGTCAGAAAGGGCTCAGGGGAGCTCTCAGGCCCAATCTACGCGCCCTGAATCCCCCAGGCGGCGGCCGGCATCTCTTTGGCGGGTACAGATCTTCGTGACTCAGGATCGGGACCTCGCTGGCCGAAAGGCAAGGGAGGCGGCCGAGCGTTTACAGGTAAAGGCGCATGTGGAATTCGAGTCGCCCAACTACAAGGTGAGATTGGGGGACTACACGTCGGAAGGTGAGGCCCAGTCACTCCGCGACAAGGCGCTCTATACCGGATACCCAGGGGCATTCAGGGTGCGCTGCGACGCGGGCGCAAGTTACGATATAGATTGAAGTTGCAACACCGTCGTTCCCGGCCCCGGTCTTGACCCCAGCGACAATTCCCGATAAAATGGAGAGCTATGCCAGAGCTACGTAAAGACCCGGTTGTGGGACGTTGGGTCATCATATCGACCGAACGCGGCCGCCGTCCGTCCGATTTCAATGGGTCGGGCGAGCGCCCCGCAAACGCCAAGGGGTGCCCATTCTGCGTCGGCAACGAGGACAAGACCCCCTCGGAGATCTTGGCCTACCGCGAGCCTGGGACCCCGCCCAACACGCCTGGATGGACGACGCGGGTGGTGCCGAACAAATTCCCTGCGCTGCAGATCGAGGGAGGTCTTGATCGCCGTGGCGAGGGCCTGTACGACAAGATGAACGGGATCGGGGCGCACGAGGTCATCATCGAGACGACCGACCATACGAAAGAGCTGAGCGAGCTGAGCGAGGAGCAGATCGAGAACGTCCTGTGGGCGTTCCGCGACCGCGTCGTCGATCTCAAGAATGACAACCGGTTCCGATACATCCTCATCTTCAAGAACCACGGTGAGGCCGCCGGGGCGTCCCTGGAGCATAGCCACACCCAGCTCATCGCCACGCCGATCATTCCCAAGGTCGTGACAGAGGAGCTCGACGGCAGCCTCCAGCATTACCGGCTCAAGGAACGATGCGTCTTCTGCGACATGATCGAGCAGGAGATTCGCGAGGGAAAACGCATCGTCTCAGAGAACGAGCACTTTGTGTCCTTCGAGCCTTTTGCGCCTCGCTTCCCCTTCGAGACCTGGATCCTCCCCCGGAGCCATGTCTCCGCGTTCGAGGACTCGCAGAAGAGTGAGTTCGCATCCCTCGCTCAATCGCTCAAGGATACGCTCGGCAGGATCAACAAGGCGCTCAACCGGCCGCATTACAACTTCATCGTGCACAGTGCTCCGTGTCGCGACGCCCGCCTCGATTATTATCACTGGCACATTGAAATCATGCCCAAGCTCACCAAGGTGGCAGGCTTCGAGTGGGGAACCGGCTTCTACATCAACCCAACGTCGCCCGAAGAGGCGGCCCAGTACCTGCGCGACATCCAGCTCTGACCCCGCGCTCCAAACGGAGAACCCCATGACCCAGCGCTTTCGCGTCGCGATCCTGAGTGCCGAGTCGGTTCCGTTCGCCAAGGTGGGCGGCCTCGCGGACGTCGTTGGCGCGTTGTCGAGATCGATTGCCGACTTGGGATGCGCGGTGTCGGTTTTCCTGCCGCGTTACGCCGGGTTGACGCTCCCAGAGGGCTCGTCCCTCGAGCTGGTCTCCGAGATCGAAGTCCCCGTGCGTGGGGAGGACAAGAGCGCGCTCATCTATTTGCTGCGGAGCGCGGAGCTTCCGCCGCACCTCTCCTATTATTTCATCGCCAACGACCTCTATTTCGGCCGTCCCGGCATCTACAACGATCCGGCGACCGGGGAAGCCTATGCGGACAATGCCGAGCGGTTCGCTTTCTATTCGCGCTCGTGCCTGGAAGCCATGCGCGCGCTCGCATTCACCCCCGAGGTGATCCACGCGAACGACCACCAGGCCGCGCTCGTGCCCGCCTACTTGAAAACGATCTACGCCGAGGATCCCTTCTTTCAGATGACCGCGACGATCCTCTCCATACACAACATGGGGTATCAAGGCCTCTACGACCCGGACTCCATGGCGGTCGCGGGTTTCCCGCCGGAGTATTTCTATCCGCTATCCCCGTTCGAGTTCTGGGGCAAGATGAACTTCCTCAAGGCGGGAATCCATTTCGCGGATGTCATCACCACCGTGAGCGAACGCTACGCGGAGGAGATCCAGTCGGGGGAGGAGTTCGGTTTTGGGTTGCAAGGGGTTCTGAACGCGCGGCACGAGGACCTCGTCGGCATCCTGAACGGAATCGACGTCCGCATCTGGAATCCGCGCACCGATCGGGCGATCGCGGCCCGCTACGACGCGGAGAGCCTCGAGTTGAAGGGCGTGTGCAAGGCGGCGCTCCTCGACGAAACAGGGCTTCCACCGCAGCCGGACCAGCCACTGTTCGGAATCATCTCGCGCCTGGCCGAGCAAAAAGGCTTTGATCTGATCGAGGCCGCGGCGGACCGGATTCTCGCCCTTCCCGCGAAATGGGTCCTTCTCGGCAGCGGATCGAAGCGCTACGAGGAGCTCTTCACGGCGTTGGAGACCAAGTATCCGGAGCGGCTCCGATTCCGGAGGGGTTTCGACGACCCGATGGCCCACCGGATCGAGGCGGGGAGCGACTTTTTCCTCATGCCCTCTCGGTACGAGCCGTGCGGTCTCAATCAGATGATGAGCATGCGGTACGGAACGGTCCCTGTGGTGCGCTGGACGGGGGGCCTCGCGGATACGGTTGAACCCTATTCACCCGGATCGGAAGGGGGGACTGGGATCGTATTCGCGCCGTATACGCCGGAGGCGCTTGTCGACGCCTTGGAGGCTGCGGTCCGCCTTTACGGGGAGCCGCGCGCCCTCTTACGCGTGCGCCGGAGCGGCATGGCTCGCGATTTCTCGTGGGAGGCGTCGGCACGGAAATACCTGCAGCTCTACAGGCAAGCGAACGCGTCACGCCGGATGGGCACCGGGTTTCACAAGTGGCTGGACACGGTCCAGGAGACAGGTCCGGGCCGGGCTTAGCCGGCTTGACGGGGGTCCGGACGAGGATTTAGAATTCCGCGGTCCAACCCGACAATTTACCTCGAGAGCGGAAGTAGCTCAGCCCGGTAGAGCTCCACCTTGCCAAGGTGGCTGTCGCGGGTTCAAATCCCGTCTTCCGCTCCATTTTTTTGCCGTTCGAGCCCCGATTTACCTATGAAACGTTGCCCTCTTCCCTCGTACGTGGTAGTTATTCCCCTCGGTGCCGACGGTCCGGATCGGCGAGACGCTCACGAAAGGAGAGGTGCATGCCTGCCAAGAAACGCGCGAAGAAAAAGGTAGCGAAGAAGCGTCGCCCCAGCGCAGCGTTCATGAAGCCCATGCAGCCGTCCGCCATTCTCTCCGAGGTGGTCGGATCGAAAGCGATCCCGCGGACCGAGGTGACGAAGAAGCTTTGGGCGTACATCAAGAAGAACAAGCTGCAGGACAAGAACAAGCGAACGATGATCAACGCTGACGACAAGCTCCGCGCGGTCTTCGGCGGGAAACGCCAGGTGAGCATGTTCGAGATGACGAAGCTCGTCTCGAAGCATCTCAAGTAAACCCGATAACCTTTCGACGCAGGTCCATCGAGACACCCCATCGGCACCTCGCGATGGGGTGTCTCGCTCTATCGCCCGAATGAAGCCGAGCAGCTCCCGAACCCGCTTCGAGGAGATCGTTCTCATAGGTCTCCTCGCGTTCGTGCCGATCTTCTTTTCGCGCGTGACCGCGGAATGCTTCGAGATTCCTCAAACGATGCTCCTCGCGACCGGGGCGCTCCTCTTCCTGTGGGGTTGGCTGGCTGCCGCCTTCGCGGCGGCCCTGAAGGGGGATCCCGGGGGCCTGCTGACTTCTCTCGGCTCCCGCGCGATCTCGGGGGCGCGGCGGGATCCGCTCGGCGCAGGCATCCTCCTCTTCCTCGCCTCTTCCGCCGCATCCACGATCGCGTCCCCGAACCCGGCACAGAGCGTGCACGGCGCCCCCGACAGCACGGCGGGCCTCGTGACCGCGTGCGCCACGTCGATCGTCTACTTCATCTCGCGCGGCGTATCGCGCGGGCATGCCGTCAGTCTCATTCGGTACGCGCGGGCCGCCGGTTTCGCGAGCGCGGTGACGGCCTCCTACGCGATCATCCAGCTTGCCGGGCTCGACCCCTTCGTGTGGGCGCGCACCGCGACGTTCGGAGCGGACGTGCGCGTCTTTGGCACGCTGGGGCATCCCAACATGCTGGGCGCCTATCTCGGGATGACGGTGCCTCTGACGGGCTGGCTCGCGATCCGGACACGCGGCATCGAGCGCACCCTCTGGGCGCTGGTAGCGACGGTATCGATCGTCATGATCGCCGCCACCCTCTCGCGGGGGGCTTGGATCGGTCTCGGGGCCGCAGCGGTCGCGTGGACCTTCCTGCGCCTTGCGGCCCGGGGGAGCGCCGGCGCCGGGGTCCCGGCTCGATCGCTGAGACGATCGTCGCGGATTCCCGCCGCGGCCCTCGCCTCGCTCCTCGCCATCGCTGGCGCCGCGTTCCTCATCGCGCGTTCCCCCATGGGGTCTAATCTGGCGACTCGCGTTCGCGAGATCGCGAGCCTGAGCGCGCCGACGACCCAGTCCAGGCTCCACATCTGGCGCGCGGGACTCGGCATGGCGCGCGATGAGCCGCTCCTGGGCGTCGGTCTCGACGCCTTCGGCACGATGTTCCCGCGGTACCGGACCTCTGCGTATTGGCAGGTCGAGTGGGGGCGCACCCCGAACAAGGCTCACAACGAGGCGATCCAGATCCTCGCGACCCAAGGGGTCCTGGGAGGGCTCTCGGCGCTCCTGGTCATTATTCTCGCCGCGGCCGCGATCTGGCGCGCCACCCGTCGGGGGGACGCGGCTGCCCGTGAGGGGGCGGTCGCGGCCGGAGCATCCCTGGTCGGGTTTGCGGTTCAAGACCTCGCAAGCTTCACCGTCGTCGCGCTCGGAAGCCTTGCGGCAGCGCTGGCGGGCTGGCTTTCGGCCGCGGGGTCCGAGGACCCGCCCGCGCGTCAGGAGCGTTCGCCGCGCGCGCGGAGGGATCCTGCCCGGGGCTGGCCGCGTATCCTCGCAGGGCTACCGGTCGCGGCACTCTTCGCGCTGCTCGTAATCTTGCCGATCGGCGCGCAGGTCCACGAGAAGGTGGGGGTCAAGGCGGGGCCCGGGGGCCCGGCGCGGGCGCGGGCGTTTCTCCGCGCGTCGGGCTTGGCTCCTTGGGATTCCCGATACAATGATTTCCTGGGGTCCTCGCTCCTGGTCGAGTCGGAACGCGAACCGAGCGCCGCCCGCGAGCTTCTTCGGCGAGCCGACCGCGCCGAACGCTCAGCGATAGGGACCGAGCCCCAGAACGGCTATTATTACGCCAACCTGGGACGCATCGCCGCTGCTCGGACGCGACTCAAGCCTCCCGAGAGCTCGATTGCGGACGTTCAGGGCGCATTCCGGGAGGCCGTGGCGCGCGACACCGTCAACGCGCAGATCATGGATCAGGCGAGCAATTCCCTCATGCAGGTCGGCGATGTGGCCCAAGCGCGCGCGATCGCGCTCCGGTCGGCCACCCTCTACCCGGGCTTGGCGCAGCCGATGGCCTTCTTCGGATACGCGGCGTTGACGGAGCAACGGTGGCAGGACGCCGCCGACACGCTCGAGATCGCGATCCGGCGCGAGTGGTGGGCGGAAAAGGCTGCCGCGTCGGCAGCCTGGAGCAACCTCGCGGCCGCCTACCTCGCGCTCGGCAGAAACGAGGATGCGCGACGAGCGGCGGAGTCAGGGCTCGAGTTGGATCCAAGTAACCCGGACGCCACGGCAAATCTGAGGATCGCGATCGCCAGGAGCGGGGAAGGCGTCGCGCGATGACCTCCCGGCCATGATCCACGGAAAACGAGTCGTCGTGGTCCTTCCCGCGTATAACGCCGTCAAAACGTTGCGGAAGACCTTCGACGAGCTCCCGCACGACATCGTGGATCACGTGATTCTCGTCGACGACGCAAGTCAGGATGAAACGTCTCGACTCGCGCGCCAGCTGGGGATCACGACATTCATCCATTCCCGTAACCTTGGGTACGGCGGGAATCAGAAGACCTGCTACCGGGAAGCGCTTCGCGCCGGCGCCGACGTAACGATCATGGTCCATCCTGACTACCAATACACGCCGGCCCTGGTCACCGCGATGGCGTCCATGGTCGCGAACGGGGTCTACGACACCGTGCTCGGGTCTCGCATGCTCGGCACGAGCGCCCTCAAGGGAGGCATGCCCCGATACAAATACGTCGCGAACCGCATCCTGACCCTGATCGAGAACGTGGTGCTGCAGCGCAAGCTCTCCGAGTACCACACGGGGTACCGCGCCTTCAGCCGGGAGGTGCTCGAATCGCTTCCGCTCGAGGAGAACTCCAATGACTTCGTCTTCGACAACGAGATGCTCGCGCAGATCGTGGCGTTTGGATACCGGATTGGCGAAGTGAGCTGTCCGACCCGCTACTTCGTAGAGGCCTCGAGCATCTCCTTCCCTCGCGCGGTCCGCTACGGATTGGGGGTGCTTGCGGTGTGTCTCAAGTACCGCCTGCATCGATGGGGCGTTCGCCGCTTCCCGATATTCGAGCCAGAAGGCCGGAGGCTCTTCGTCGGCGGGTACTCAGGTGCCTTGAATCCGCCCGTAACGCCACCCGCGGACGCGTGAGCACGCCCTCATTCGAGACGGTCGTCGCATGCACGTGCGGCTCCCCGGACCTCGCGCCCGCGTCGCGCGGCTTTCGCGCCGTGGAGACGCGGTTTGGCCTGAGGCGTTGCCGGCGCTGCGGACGCATGTTGCTCGACCCGCGCCCACGTCCGAATGCGATCGCTGCCTCCTACGACGCCGATTACTACGGGGCCGGGACAAGAAAGTTCGTTCCTCTTATCGAGAACATGGTCGACCGATTTCGGGACGGCCGTGCTCGGCTCGCCCGGCGACTCGTGGCGAAGATCCCGCCCGACGGCGCGGGGAGGGTCCTCGACGTGGGTTGCGGAAGCGGTCAGTTCCTGGCGCGTCTGTCTGCGTCCGGGTTGAGCTGCGACGGGACCGAGCTCTCAAAGGAGACGGGGCGAAGAGCCTCGGAGGTGGCCGGGATTCGTCTCCACGTCGGAACGCTTGAGCCCGATACGTACCCTCCGGGGTCGTTCGATCTCATCTCCATCTGGCATGTGTTGGAGCATCTGCCCGACCCCGATCACGTCCTCGGCCTCTGCGCGCGATGGATCGACGAGCGGGGAGCCCTCCTCGTTGCCGTGCCCAATATCGATTCGTGGCAGGCGCGCCTCTTCGGCGGGTCGTGGTTTCACCTGGATCCGCCGCGGCACCTCTTCCATTTCAACCGGGCCTCCCTGGTGGCCGCCTTGGGCAAGGCGGGATTTCGGGTGGAGGTCATTCGAACCCTCTCCTGGGAGCAGAACCTGTACGGAATTCTGCAAAGCGCCCTCAACGTGTTTGGATTTCCCCGCGACGAATTCTATGAGGTCTTGAAGGGGAACCGATCGCTCTTTGGATCCTCCCGATACGTCCTGGAGGCCGCGCTCATGGCAGCGCTCTTCATTCCCGCATCTCTCCTGGTGGTCCTCGAGGCGCTCAGCGGCCATGGCGGGACCCTGGAGTGTGTGGCGCGCAAAGCCGTGGATCCGCTCAAAGGAGCGAAGTGAACACCGCCAGGTAATCGCGCACTTCCCTCGTGTGGAGGAAGTTATCGCGGACGTGCGCGTGCCCCTCGGCGCCCAGCTCGTGCCTTAGGTCGGAGTTGTCGAGAAGACGGATGGTCTGGAGCGCCGCGCCCTCGATCGAGCGCGAGAGCAGCCCCGTGCGCTCGTGCAACACCTGTAAGGGGATCCCGCCGACCGCGCTTGCAACGACGGCGCGCCGTTTCCACAGCGCTTCGGAGACCGTGAGCGCGAAGCCTTCCCGGAGCGATTTCTGCATGACCACGGTCGAGGCGCGCTGGAGCGCGTTGATCTCCACGTCCGATCCGGGGGGGAGCTCCAGAATCGTCACGTCCTTCACCTTCGCCGCGCCCTCCCGCACTTCGGCCAGCACCTGGGCGCCCTCGGGATCGTCGCTCGCTCCTCCACCCGCAAGCAGGAGCCGGGCGCGCCGCCTCGAGCGCACCATCCGAAACGCCTCGATTACCCCGATCGGGTCCTTGATGCGGTCAAAGCGGGAAATCTGCGTGACCCAGGGGCCCCGGCGCGGCAGATCCAGCCGCTCCATGATGGAGGAGACCTCCTCCTGCTCCATGTCTCGGTTTTTCGCGGAGAATGGATCGATGGAGGGAGGCACGAGGTAGGTGGGAATGGGGAGCGGTGGAACGAACTCGATCGCCGAGAAGATCGACGCGTCGTACTGACAGACGGACGGCCGCAGGAATTCCCAGTGGTCGGGGTCGCGGGAGGAGAGATCGATGTGACATCGCCACACCCAGTGCTGGCCGGGGGCGCGACGGAGTGCGATGAGCCCGGCGGGCTGCGGGTCGTGAATCAGGATGAGGTCGCCGTCCAGCTCGAGGCGTTTTGCTTCGCGGCGCGTCCGCTCCATGTAGATCTCGCGATCCTCCGCGGTGAGCGTTTCGGAATGCCCGTGGAGCGCGTTGTGGATTTTCTTCGTCACGCCGAAGAACCGGTCATCCCCCTCCATGATCTCCCAGGTGGTTGGAACGCCCAGCTCGTTCAGGATGACCACCAGGCGGTGCAGAATCTCCGCGACGCCTCCCCCCGTCTTGGTCGTATTGACCATGACGATGCGATGTCCCTTGAGTCGCCGCGCGATCGCTTCGAGCGCCCGGAGTGTGTCCGGACCCACGACCCGCTCGTAGCGGTGAAGCCATCCGTTGCTCTCGGGTTGGGTGGACTCTTGCAATAGAGGGGAGTCGGTCTCGACGCCCGGGACGGTCTCATTCATCCTTGGCCATCCTGAGGTGCCTTGCGGAGGCGTCCCGCAAACCGCGCCACGACCGCGCGAGCTTCCTGACGTCGCACGGACTCCGACTCCTCGGTCCGCCGCACGAGGCGGGCCGGGATGAGCGCCCGGCGCCAGCGCGAGCCGATTTCTCGGTGGAGCCGGAGCAGCGGCATCCCTCCCATCGTCAACGATTCCGCAACGCCCGCGAGCTTGGTCCCACCGTTACGCTCGAGCCAGAGCACCAGATCGTCCTCTACAGGACCGAGCACTCTCGCCTCGATGAGGTGGTAGAACGCGGCTGCGCTATCCACGTGCCGCCAGACTTCGGGTACCTGCTCCGGCAATTCCGCCTTCAGACCCAGGGGCGCCTTCACGCTCCGTGCGGTCACGAAATGGAAGGCCGCAGCATGCGGCGTCCCGATGTCCGGACGCTTTCGGGCGGTGACGTCGTCGAGGATCCGGAGCAGCGAGACGCGCAGCTCTTCCATCGGAAGGAGAGGCTGCGTTCCCGCGAAGGCGAGGCGTTCGGCGGTTTCAGGGTCTTGTAGGCCCACACCCACCCAGCGCGCGAAGTCGTTGGGCGGCAGATCGTGCGCGCGCGGGTGGCGCGCGACCATCCGGACGATGTGATGGAACAGGGACCCTGGCGCGACGGTTGCAATCCCCTCGCGGAGCGTCGCGAAATCGGTCGCGACGGGACCGGCGGGGTACTCGAGGTGCGCGACCGTCGAGAAACGGAAGCCGGTGTCGGTCATGACCGGTTGGCGGGAGTCTCGCTGTCGGTGGCGCGCAGATACTCGACCACGAGATCGCGCGCCAAATCGCGGCACCCGAGGCCGAACGCGAGGGCCAACGCGAGACCCGCCGCGCCAACCGCGGCGATTCCGACCGCCATGACGAGCTGCGCCGCGAGCCCAAGCTGCTCTAAGGCCATGAGTACCATGAAGATGACCAGCACCGTGACGATGGCCTGGGAGCGGAGGCGACCCAGCCGCACGCCGGTCGAGGACAAGAGCGTGCCGATGATCCGCCCGGCCCCGGCCGCGATCGGAATTCCAAGGAGCAGGACGAGGGCCGACGTCAGGACACGGGGCACGACGTCCTGAAGCCGGGCCGTGATTGAGGGTGCAAGGTCCATTCCCATGATCCGAAGGGAGACCATGATGGACGCGAGGATGATGGACCAGAAGGTGATGTACCCCGCGAAGCGGCTCGGGGGGAATTCGGGAGCCGAGCCCCCGGCCTCTCTCAGCCGCGCGTAGGACGTGTCGATGCCGACCAACGACACGAGCAACTGAACCAGGCGGGAGAGAAGCGTCGCGAGGAGATACCCCAGCAGGAACACGCCCGCCGAGATGAGGAACAGGATCAGCCCTTCCGAGACGCTGGTCAGGATCGACTGGAGCTGCGTCCCGAAATCAGGGGGAAGGATGGAGCTCATTTCTATCCGCACGGTTCCACCTCCTACGGTCACGCCGAGCCGGCACGACAGGCCGCCACGGCATCGAGAAAACGGGTGACCCCCGTAAGGCTTGCCACCCGGTACCGCGCGCGTGTCCCGACGCGACCGACGCGAACCGGAAAATCACGGCGGCCGAGCACGGCAAACGCAGGTTCGTCCCCAAGACTATCGCCGAAACAAAACACGCACCCAGGCTTCAACTTCACCCTGAGCGCGCGGAGCGCACGCCCCTTGTCGTAACCCCGCGGCACGAAATCCACCACGTGCCGCCCGGGAACGGGAACAAAGCCTTCACTCCTTGCCTCCATCGAGGCTACCGCCTTGAGCCCTCGACGCAGCTCCCGCAGCCGCCGGGCATCCCGGACGTTCCGGTCGTGTACCGCTACGGTCAATCCCTTCACCTCGAGCAGCGCGCCGCGAACCGACGCGACAAGCGGTCTAAGCGCTCGCGCCACACGCGCGCACCCACGCCGTAGCCGCTTGAGGAGCTGTGCGGGGGGCCCCATGGGGCCTTCGAGACCGTACTGGCCGACGAGAAGCACGTTCCGTACCGGCACCATGCGCCTCATTTCCGAGAGCGGGCGCGCGCTCAGGATCGCGATCCTGACCGCTCGAGCTCCCGCGCACCGCGCGAGCGATCGAAGCGTCCGCTCCGGAACCCTCGCCAGGTGGGGAAGTCGCGCGAAGGGCGCGATCGTTCCGTCCAGGTCGAGCGCTACGAGCACGATGCGATTCCCCTCGCAGAAGATCCGCCGGACTCTCCGCCAGGTCGGGCGTCCGAGGAGCGGCTGCGTCACCGTGAAGCGCCAGGACGCGGTGCCCCCGGCACGAGGTGCAGACGCCGCGCGTCCCGCAGAATCTTGCTCGCCCAGTCGTAGATGTTTTGCCCGGCCACGACCTCCCGCATGGCGCGCATCCTTCGCGCACGTTCCGCCGGGTCCATCGTGAGCGCGCGCCCGATCGCGGCGGCGAGGGCCTCGGTGTCGTAGGGGCTTGCCTGAATGGCCTGGTCCAGCTCCCGCGCCGCCCCCGTGAAGGGGCTCAGGACGAGCGCGCCGTCCAAATGCACCTTCGCCGCCACGTACTCCTTCGCCACCAGATTCATCCCGTCGTGAAGCGCGCTCACCACGGCCACATCCGCCAGCACGTAATAGGGAATCAGGTCCCGAAAGCCGAGATTACGCGTGATGAGGTGAATCGCGGGGCGATCTGCCGTGCCGAACCGCTGGTTGAGCCGCGCGGCCAATTCCTCGACCGTGGCCGCCAGCGCCTGGTACTCGGGCAGATCTACCCGGGAAGGAACCCCGATCTGGATGAATGCCGCCTGCGCGAGCAGCTCTGGGCGGGTCTCCAGGAGGTGCTCATAGGCCACCATGCGCTCGGGGATTCCCTTCGTGTAGTCGAGGCGATCCACGCCGAGCACGACCTTCACGTTCCCCAGACCAAGCTGTTCACGGATTTGATCGGCAGCCCGCGCGGCCCATGGCTCGGAAGCGGCGAGCGAGATCTCGGCGGCGTCGGGGCTGATCGGGTACGTCCGCACGAAGGTCTTGCGGCCCCGGCGGCGGACCGCGACTCGCTCGTGGTCGATCTGCGCTTCGAGTTCCTGGGCCACCGTGTCCAGAAAATTGTTTGCGTGGTACTGGATGTGAAAGCCCACCAGGTCGCAGGCGAGAAGCCCTTCGAGAAGCTCGCGACGCCAGGGGAAGGTGCGGAAGACCTCTCGATTCGGCCACGGGATGTGCCAGAACATGATGATCGAGAGGTCGGGACGCCGAGCCCGGAGGACCGATGCACACAGGCCGAGATGATAGTCCTGCAACAGGACGAGTCCCGGTTTGGAGCCGATCGCGGCAAGAATCGCGTCGGCGAACTGCTCGTTGACCTCCTGGTAGGCGCGCCACCGCGACCCCACGAACTGGGGTCTCACGTAAACGATGTGACACAGCGGCCAGAGGCAACCGTTGCAAAACCGGCGGTACTCGAGTTCCCGGGTCTCCGGCTCGAGCCAGAGCCGCTTCAGCGTGTACCGTTCATCGCCGGGCGGGACCCGCACCTTTCCCTCCTCGTCCACGACGAGGCGGTCGGCGTCCGCGGCGCCCTGCGCGATCCAGGTAGCCCCGGTGGCACGCGCCACGGAGTCGAGCGCGGAGGCGAGCCCTCCCGGACTCCGGACCACCTCGATTCCCGAGGGAGTCTTGACGTGCATGTAAGGCTCCCGGTTCGAGGCGATCACGATCTGCGCGCTTCCGAGGTAGCTCCGGGCCGCCCGCGCGAGGTCATCGGGAGTGGTCTGATCCGAGACCTCGCTTCCCAAAGCCTGGCGGCTGGCCATCCGGGTGAGCGCCCGGCGCACACGTTTTGCCACGTCGGTCTTTGCGGTACCCATAAGCTTTGAATTGTAGGAAGGACAGGCGGATCCGGAAAGGAGATTCCGAATGCTATATGATGATTGGGATCATGGACATCATCCAGTTACAGGACCAGTTCTACATCCTCGCCACCTCCTCGCGAATCGATGACCGCACGCGGGTACTGAAACACGGCGACACGTTCGCCGTTTTCGACCGCTTCGGCGACATGGCGCCGGTCGGGATGGGAGAGCTGGGTCTCTATCACGAGGGCACGCGCTTTCTGTCGCGCCTCGGGCTGCTGCTGGACCAGGACCGTCTGCTCCTGCTCAATTCTCGCGTGAGCGACGACAACACGGTCCTGTCGGTGGACTTGACCAACCCCGACGTTCGATCCAACGGACGGCTCGCGATTTCGCGCGGCACGATCCATGTTGCGAGGGAGCAGCTCCTGTGGGATGGGGTCTTTTACGAGCGGATCCGCGTTTCGAACTACGGCCTCGAGCCGATCCACGTGACCCTCCGGTGTCGGTGGGATGTCGACTTCGCCGACATTTTCGAGGTCCGCGGCACGCGCCGCGACGCCACCGG
>Ga0075434_100002785_pt1 | contig 15477 bp, 13 predicted proteins | sample RhiMethybrSRZTD3_FD_75298 | JGI IMG/M metagenome (GOLD analysis project Ga0075434, IMG submission 75298) | Populus rhizosphere microbial communities from Tennessee, USA - Rhizosphere MetaG P. TD hybrid SRZTD3 | ecosystem: Host-associated > Plants > Roots > Rhizosphere > Soil | place: USA... | reverse complement strand
ACACCGAACAGCCACTGCCGCGTGTTGGCGCGGTTGCGCGCGACGCGCAGCGGGCCGATGATGGGATCGCGCACCACGATCGTGCCGAGCTGATTATAGAAGAACGTGTCCCACACGTCGATGTTGCCGTCCGCGCGCGCCGAGAACGCGATGCGGTCGTTCACGTTCCCCGTTCCGCCGAATGTGGGCGTCCCGGGAGTCCCGGCCAGGAAGTTGTGGTTGTAGTTCATGTCCATGCCGAACGCGCCCAGCGGCGCCGGCACCGTGCCCTTGACCTTCATCCCCTCGTCGAGGAAGTAGATCGAGTCGGCGCGCACGAGGTTCGTGCCGCCGTTGAAGTTCGTCGCGACCGAATGGATCCCGACGCCGGTGTTGCTGATGAAGTCGCTGACGTCGACCGCCGGCGTCATGCCCTGGTCGAGATGGTTCTCGCCCGAATCGGCGGTGAAGATACCAGAGGCAAGCGAGCCGCCCGTGATGCACTGCGCGGGCATCGGATTATTCGCGATGAGCCGTGCCTTGGTCGTGTACCCGACGACGCGCGCAAACTGGCTCGAGACGTTCCCGCCCTCACCCATGATGGCGTGCGTGAAGTTGCCGGAATTGCGGACGTAGGTCGAATCGCCGAGGCCGAACGCCTTCAGGTCGACTGTGACGCCCGCACACGCGGTGAGGATGACCTTCTGTTGATTGTAGGGACGGCCGCGCCGGATCGCGATGCGCAGGGTGTCGCGGCCGTCATCGACCAGCGTCGTATCGCCCGCGAGCTCCCAGAAGAAGTGACCGAACAGCTTCGTCGTATCGGAGGTGTTGATCAGCTTCTCCATACGAAGCGTGGCCTTGCCGGCGAATGGCGCCGGCTGGCTGATCGTCGGCGTCGTCGAGTAGATCGCGTAGATCGAGTCCGTGGCGCAATTCGGCGTTCCCGAGGTCACGCGGCACACCGTTGCGACGTACTGCGGCCGGTCCGAGAGGTCGTAGAGAATGATCTCTTCGCGCAACGGCGCTACCAGGACCCGGTAAGTCTCGACCAGGTAGTCCGGCAGGTCCTGCCGCCACACGAGCCGGCGCACGCCGGGACGGACGTCGATGATCGAGAGCTCGAGGCCGCCGGAGTTCGCGACGACGATCGAGTCGCCGTAGTTCCCCAACGTGTCACGCGGCCACAGCGCGATGCCCCACGGCACCGGGCCGCCGGTTGGAATGCCGTTCGCGACGAACGACGTATTCGCAACCTGGAAGATCTCGACGCGCGAGAGCGTCGGGTTCGTGAGATACAGGCTCGAGTCGTTGCCGTTGAAGATCGCGTCGGCGATGCGGCCGCCGAACGGCAGCGGACTCGTGATTCCCGCGACCACGACGACCGTGTCGATCAGCCCCTGCGGCGCCATCGGCGTCTGATAGGCCGTCTTGACTCCACGGGCTCCGGCTGATTGCACCGGCGCGCTCGGAATCAGCGTCGTGCTGTTCGTGAACGAACAGTTGCGCGCCACCGCCGCATCACACGCGTAGCCTTTGACGACGATAGTGTGCGGCAACGGCTGCAGCCCCTGCAGGCCGAGCGAGAAGTTGCGCGTGATATCGCTGAGGTTCCCCGCGGCGACGTTCACCGTATCGAACTTCATCCGCACGTTGTTGGTATCGACCTCGAACCCGATCCAGGAGATTGCGCTCGGGTCCTGCGCCCGAACGTGAATCGTGTCGTCCACTTCGACGCGCGAAGCGATCCGGTGCGCGACGACCGGCGGTGTATTGTCCGTCGCGACCGACTGAATCGTCACGGTGACGACGCTGGAGAACCCGCGCCGGCCGGCCGAGTCTTCCGCGAAACCGATGATGTTGAATGTGCCGCTCGACGGCACGACGATCAGCGTGTCCACATACTCCACGGAGTCCGCTAAGGGGGCCGCGTACATGATCGAGTCGGTGGGCGGCGTCGTGGGATTGGTGACGGCATTCGAAGGCGAGACGAGATACCCGATCTTCGCGATGCCGCCCGCCTGCACGGCGATGACGTCGACCGGGATACCCTTGCCCGTGGAGGCGAGCGCGCCCGGTGAGGGCAGCACCAGCCGCACCCGCAACGCCTGAACGTTCTGCAGATAAATGAAGATCGTGTCTTCGGCGAAGTTGCCGTTGCCGTCCACCGCGCGACCGACGATCTGGATGAGACCACCGGCGCCCGAGCTCCCGCCGAACGTCAGCGTGTGGCCGAGGTTGTAGTTCTTGACTTCAGTAGTGAAGAGCGTGTCGAGCTGGCCGATGAGTCCGCCGCTGAACGTCAGATCGATCGTCTTGAGACCGAGATTGTCGTTCGCCTGCACGTTGAAACGCAAACCGCCGGCGATGTCCTGGGTGTCGCCCGCGCTGTTCGAGAGGGTGATCGTGGGCGCCTGCGTATCGGGCTGCACGCCGCCGATACGGCGCGACGTCTCGCACGCGTAGATCGCGAGTGCGAGCGAACCGATGAACAGGACAGCAGAGCTCCGTCTGACCAGCCGCATATCTACCCTCTCCGCTATCTCGACCAGCCGGGCTTACTGCCCGGTCGGCGAGACGAGATCGTCGATGATGTGTGGCGTAATCAGAATCAGCAGATCACGCCGGTTTTCCTGTTGAGACGTGAAACCGAACAGCTTGCCCAGGATCGGCAGATCTACAAGGAAAGGAATTCCGGACTTCGTTACCGTGACCTCAGTCACCGTAAGTCCGCCAATTACAGCCGTTTCGCCATCCGACACGAGGATTTGGTTGTCCGCTTGCTGCGTCTGGAACGTGTACCCGATGTCTACTGCCGCGGGACGCACGTTCGAGCGTTCGGCATGCACTTCCATCAGAATCTGGCGTGTGCCGGTGACGTGCGGCGTGACGCGCAGGTTGATACCGGTCTGTTGGAAGCTGACCGTCGCGCGCGGCACGTTGTTGCCGGTCACGCCGCCGGTCGACGCGGCGCTCACGTCGATCACGCGGATCGGCACGCGATCGCCGACCAGGATTTCGGCCTGGCGGTTGTCGAGCGCCGTAATCGTCGGCTCCGCCTGGATGTCGGCGAGCTCGACGCGCTGCAGCGCCTGCACGAACGTCGTGAGATCGAAGTTGCCGATCGCGGTCGAAAAGATCAGGTCGAGCGCCGGATTCACGACTTCCTGGCTCGCATTGCCGAGCGCGGACAGTGAGTTGCCGCCCAGGGCCACGATGTTCTCGTTCGCCGGGAAGTTTTCCGTCGGCACGAGCGCGTCGGGTACGCCGTCCAGGTCGGTATCGACCGGCTTGGCCGTGCGCGGGTCGGGCCGCTGCACGAGCTTATTGAAGAATTGGTTCGTCGTGCCGAGGTCGTATTTCACGCCGAGCTCTTCGACGTCGGTACGATCGACGAAGATGATCTTCGCCTGAATCGACACCTGTGGCGTGCGCTGATCGAGGCCCTTCACGAATTCCACGACTTCATCGATGCGCGAGCTGACTTCGGTGATCACAAGTGCGTTACTGGTCGAGTCGGCGACGGCCTGGCCGCGCTTCGTGAGAATCGAAGCAATCGACGGCACGAGCGAGGTCGCCTTGGCGTAATTGATGCGCACGAGCCTGGTCTCGATCGGCACGGTCGAGTCGGCGCGCGCCAATTCGACCTGGCTGACGACCGTCAGGATGCCGCCCGGCAACGTCTTCACCGCGAGCCCCTGCGACTGCAGCACGGCGTTCATCGCCAGATCCCACGGCTGATTCTTGATCTCCGCGGTGACGTTCCCCTTCACGTCCTTGCCCAGGATGATCGTGCGGCCGCTGAACGCCGCGAAGCCGGCGATCACGTCTTCGATGCTCGCGTTGTCCCACTGCACCGTGATGCGCGGAGCCTGCGACTGCGTGGCGTCACCACGGTGGCGGGCGAGATACTCCTCGATCGACATCGGCTGCGCCGGCGTCGGCGTCGTGACGCGGGCCGCCTGATCGAGCCCCGCGGTCGTCGCCAGCGGTGCCGCGACGTCCTCACCCGCTGACCCCCTGTCCGCTTCGCGGCGAGGGGGAACGGCGGCGGCAACCGTCGTGCTGGACCACGCCGCGAATGCGCTGCGCTCCGTGCCGATGCGCACGCGCACCTGGCCCGCAGCCTTTTCAACCTGATAGTCCTTCAGGGCGTCGAGCTCGATCACCACGCGCACGACGTCGGGCTTGAACTGCCCGTAGCGCACGTTGCGGACGCCGCCGCGATTCTGGCCGTCGTAGAGGTTCACCGGCGCCGTGAGGTGCGTGCCCTTCAGATCGATGACGAGTCGAGCCGGATTAGCGAGCGTGAAATCCTGGACCACCGCGGCACCCTGCAGGTCGATCACGATCTCGACCTTGCCGGCCGCCGGCAGCACACTCACCGCGCGGACTTCCCCGTCGCGAGCTGCCGTCCCGGCAAGGGCCCCGGGAACGACAGTCGCGAACAAGGCCGCAAGGAGCAACAGAGCCTTCATGGCGTCTCCTCCTGCTTGGCGAGCGACAGGGTCTCCTGCCGCTCGAAACCGAATTCCTGCACGGTGAATACGACTTCCCGGGGCCGGATCTGCGTCACCTTCAGGCGCCCGATGATGTCGCCCGTTTTCACGCGATAGATGCGGCGGTTCGTGATGTCGCGCAGCACGGCGACGCTGCGCGAGGCAAAGCGGCCGTCGTACACGACGGTCGTGAGCTTCAAGTCGGAGATGAGCGGCCGCACGTCGCCGGTCTTGAGCAGCGACATGAACGGATCGCGTCCGCCGCCTTCGTACGCGAACACTTCTCGCAGCAGCGTCATCGACTGCTGCGTGGTGTCCCGCTCGGGTTGCTGGGCAACCGCGGCGCCGGCCAGAACAGCGAGGAGCGCGAGCCCTGCGAGGCCGTGTCTAGCTACGCGCACGAGGTGCTCCCGCGGCTGGTTTTGCTTGCGAGGGCGGCGGTCCCGCGGACTTCACAAAGGTGCGGATCGAAAACTCCGCGAGCAGCAACGCGCCAGCAGTATCGCCGAGCAGTTTCTGCGCGGCCGGCGTAGCCATGGACAGCGTGACGTCCTGCGGCACCACGATGCGCGGCAACGATGCGACGTCGGCGAGGTACTCGCCGATTTGATCGTAGTGGCCGTAGACCTCGAGCCGATAGCGATAGGTATCGAATGGCGATCCGGGCTCAGGGGTGAGCGGCTGAATCTTGCCGAGCGTGATCCCGCGGACTTTTGCCTTCGTCGAGATATCGTCGATCAACGTGGGCACCTCGTTCCGCTCGGGAACGAGGCGGTGCATCAGCTCGAGCGACCCCTGGTATTCCTCGACACGACGACGCAGATCCTCGATGCTGCCGTTCGCGAGGTCGCGCTTTGCCTGCTCGATCCGCTTCTCGAGGCTGTCCGACTGCTGATTCGCGGTGGCGATTTGCGCGACGTCGGGCGTGTGCAACTTCGTCCAGAAGAAGTAGCCCCCCGCCAATGCGACGAGGACGAGCAGCGCCATGATCTGGCTGCGTTGATCCGCCGGTAACAGCGCCATGGGCTCTCCTTACCTCACCGACTGGACGAGCGGGACCGTGCGGATGTACACCGAATCCGCGATGCGATACCGCACCGTCACGGTGAAGGCCGTGACTGGCCGGTCCGCTTCAATCACCGTTTGCGACGCGGCTGGTGTTACGTCCGTGAACCAGGGCGATGCCGCCAGCTGGCGCAGGAATGTCGTGTACGCCTGGATATCGACCGTTCGGCCGTCAATGGCGATCCGCACGGCCGGTGCGCCCCCGGAATCGCGTTCGACGGTCACCGGTCCGTTCGGCGTCTGGCCCGGCGCGGCGACGATGGCGGACGCGGACTGCATGTGCGTGATCCACGTGTACGGCGGCAACGCCTTGGTCGCCTGGTCGAGCACGTGCGGCCAGATGTAGCGATCGGCATCGATGTCGCGAATCACCGTGATCTCGTGCAGCAGCGAATCGCGCACCTTCTCGGCCTGGCGCTTTTGCGCGATGACGATCGCGTAGCGCTTCTCCTCCGTGCGCGCGCGCTCGAGCCGCTGATCCGCGGCGGCAAGACGCGCTTTATCGGTGACGAACAGGAGCGCACCACCGCCGCCGACCAAGACCCAGGCCGCGATGGCGCCGATCAGCCAGGGATCCTTGACCTGCGCGATGAGGGCCTTGAAGTCCGGCATGGACAACGACATGCCGGCGCCTTTGGCCGCCTTCTTCTTTCCTGGAAGTAGATTTATCTCAATCATGCGCCGCGCCTCAGCGCGAGACCCACAGCCAACATCAGCAGTGGGGCCACTTCGTCCACCGGCACCGTCTCGAACACATCGTCTTTGACACGCAGCCGCTGCACCGGATTCGCCAGCTCGATCGGAACCTTCAGCCGCGAGCCGAGCACGTCGTTCAGGCCGGGGATGCGAGCACCCCCACCTGTGGTGTAGACGCGCGACAAGCCGCCGGCCGAGCGCGAGGCAGTCGCGAGGAACGCGGCCGCCCGCTCGACGCCGACAGCGATTTCTTCACCGCGGGCAGCGACGTAGCCGGCCAGGTCTGGATGCTGTGACGTTCCCTGAATGACTTTCTCGGCTTCGTCGCTCGCCAGACCTTTTTCGCGCTGCAGATCTTCACGGAAGCGCCGCGTGCCGACCGACAGATCGCGGGTCAACACGGGGACGCCGTCCTCGAGGATGTTCACGTTGGTCACTTCATGGCCGACATTGACGAGGCCCACGACGCCCTGCATGGCGTCGGGATGATTCAGCTCGAACGCGTTGTGGATGGCGAAGGCATCGACATCGATGATGGAGGGGTCGAGGCCAGCCTCGCCCAACAGTCCGACGCGACTTTCCACCAGCTCTCGCTTGGCGGCGACGAGCAGGACGTTCATCTGGAGGCCTTCGGCGTCCGGATCGAGGATCTGGAAGTCGAGCTCCACGTTGGCCATGTCGAACGGGACGTGCTGCTCGGCTTCCCAGCGGATGACCTCGCGGGCGTCCGCTTCCTTCATCCGGTCCATCTGGATTTTCTTCACAATCACGTCGCGGCCACCCACGGCCGTGACGACCGATTTCCGCTTGACCCCGGCCGCCTCGAATAGACCCCGAATAGCCTCCGAAACCAGGCCGGGGTCCATGACCTCGCCTTCGACGATCGCATCGGCGGCAACCTCGGTCGTGGCGACCTTGGTCAGCTCGGCTTCGCTGCCCCCGTGGTCGATGACCACGAGTTTGATGATGCCGGAGCCGATATCCAGGCCGACCGAGGTTTTTTTCCCGCCGAATAACCCAAAAAGGGCCATGTGCACCTTTTGGACTAGAGACAAGTAGGGGCGAGGGCAAACTACAATAGGCCCCGCCCCTTATCCTGTCAAGCCTCGAATTGACTTTAGGCTGAAGCAACAACTGTTTTGCCTACCGCTACTTAGGCCACTTTTAGTAGAGCTGGACCCACCCTCTGGAACGCATCATGGAGACCTGACTCGTCGCCTGCAAAGCGTTTAAGATGGCGCAGCTAGAGTAGTTAAGCGTAGCGTGACCGCTCACGTTCTGAATCGACAGGTCGACGTTCTGAGACATGACGCCGCCCCAGAAATGCGCGTCGGTATTACCGCCACCGGCCGTCGACAACTTGCCTTGGACGATGGCGATCCCGTAGAACTGGTAGGAGCCTGTAACCTGCAGGTTGCCGTCCACCAGCAGAATCCCTTGACCCTGATCACCTTGCAGCCCCAGGTCCCCGGAGACGTGGATGATGGGGAAGTAGCTGCCGCAGGCGCCGGCCGGATTGTTGCCGTCCCCCCAGTTGGTCAGGTTGGTCTTGTCACATGCGCCGGCAGCGTCCGTGGCCGGGTTGGTCTTGTAATTGCCGGACGGCAACTGGATGTTCGCGGCCGCGGCCAGCGAAGCATACGTCGCGCCGCCGAACTGTTGGAACGTGTTGTTGTTGATGGTCGGGTCGTTTACGACCGGCACCGGGTATCCCTCGACCTTGCCGTTACCCTGCGTCGAGACGTTCGCGCCGTTGTCGCGAACGCCGGCCTGCCCCTGTCCCGGAGGATCGCAACTGGCCCACCCCGTAGGGATCTGATCATTGCCGTCGACGTCGGCATTACCCGTCAGGCTCACGGTCCCCTGCGTGGTCAATGACGCGTGGATCCCGAAGTCGACCGGCGCGATGCGGGTAATCATGCCGATGCGCTGGCGTGCGCCGCCGCCACCAGCAATGGCTCCAGCGCCGCTCGCGCGATCGCGACCAGTGACGTCGATCAAGAAGATGTTGGGCCCGAGCTTGTAGCTCTTGCCGTAATACGTGCCGGTACCGCCCGGCGCCGTTCCCGGCGTAGCCTGGGAGTAGATGTTGACGTCGTCTTGTGGAAACGCGAGCCGCTTATTCATCGAGTCGGGCTTCCAGCTCATCACCCGCTCCTGCGCACCCGCTTCGGCCACGCCAAAGGACGTCTGAACGCGGCGCTGGTTCTCACCAACCCGCTGCTCCTGGGTCCCGGCGAAGAACGCCCCGGCGACCAGCGCCCCGACGACCACCAGGGCAAAGATCGCGACCGCGAGCGCCATACCGCGTTCATCACGCAACATCCTACGCATACATCCTCCCTTAAAGTGTTCTGGAGGTTGGTGCAGGCTCCTCCAAATCCTCCACATCTGCTGTTTAGAAGCGCCGATTATTCCTCAGCGCCACACTCGTGCTGATGCTGTCGACGATCACGGCCGCTGCCGCCTGGCCGCCACGGCGTACGGCGCTCGTCGTGCGCGCGCGAACCGTGATGTCGATGCGCGCCACCTGCGTGCGTGTCGCCGTCACCGCACCGGTCGCGTTGAAGTATGAGAACGACAGGCCGTTCGCGATGATCGGGCCGATCAGCGGCTGCATCGTGCCACCCGCTGGCTGGAACCCGATATACCACAGCGTGTCACCCGCCGGTTGGTATATCTGGTAGGTGACTGTCTCATAACCGCGCACGGGCGCCCCGATGGGAATCGCGTTGGCGACGTTTGTGCCCGCGATGAATGCGCCGGCCGCCGCGCCGTTGAACGTGATGGACGTGGCCGGTTGCTGCGCCGCCGTCACAGCGCCGGCGGCGGGACACGTCGCGCCCCCGGCACCGCCCATGGCCGCGATCGGCGCGTTCACCCAGTAGTCATCGGTCCGAGTCGTCGGATCGCCGTCCAGGTAGATCAGCAAGCCATCCGTGGCGTTGGGACTGCGTGCCCCGAAGTACATCGGCTGTCCTGGGACGCCGCCGCGGATCGTCATCGTAAACGCACCCGGGAGGCCCGGCTGGACGCACACGAAGCTCAGCCACCGCATCGCGCGGATCTGGATGCTCGTGGCGCTCATCGCGAGGATGTCGCCGTCGAATGCATCGAGCTCGCGGAATTCCGCGGGCAGGATGTTGGTCGCCGCGCGGATGTTCTGCGACAGATCGATCCGCTGCGTCTGCGCCATGTAGAGGCGTTGATTGTTCACCAGCACGCGGTACAGGGCCGCGCTCACCAGCCCGAGCAGGACCAGGGCGATGAGGAGCTCGACCATCGTGAAACCGCGGCGGCTCATCCGAAGGTGTTGCATGGGATCGTGGTCTCCGTGGAATCGCGACGCACGCGATTCTTCACCGTTTTGTAAGTCGTGACGATCTTCAGCCGATAGTTCTGGTTGCCGGCATCGGTGAACGCCCAGGTGTTGTACGCAACCCAGTTGCTGCCGCGATACAGCGTGTCCGCGCCGTTGGCGCGCGCTGTGCACGCGCCCGCCCGCAGCCGCTCGAGCCGCCGCGCACCGAAGGCGCTGGCCACGGCCGAGCGCTGCCCGCGCGCGATCATGCGGGTCACGAGCGCTGCGGTCGTGACGAGACCCAGCACCCCCACGGTCAACACGATGATCGCGATGATGACCTCGATGATCGTGAAACCGCCCTTGCTCTTGATGTTCATTGGCGAGTCACCTTCCCGACCTGGTTGATGATCACCGAGTCGCTGTAGTGCGCTCCCTGAATCCGAACTGACGTGGTCTGGAAAGTCGTCCGGAGGCCGCGCGGGTCGTAGACGACCGACGCAGCGCTCGGCGCCAACGTGACCCCGAACTCGGAACCGACCAGCTTCTTGGTGCCGACCGTGACTGAAGCCGCCGGCGGGTTGACGCCACATGCCGTCACCCAGACACTGTCGGCCGTCATATTCAGCGTGGCGTTACAACCGCGCTGGACCGCCGTGCTGCGCGCCGTCACGGCCAGCGTCCCGAGCAGGGCCTTGGAGCTGCGGATGTTCTGCTTCTCGAGGCTGTTGCGCAGCCGCGGGAATCCAATGGCCATGATGACGCCGATCAGTACGAACGCGAACATCAATTCGATCAGGCTGAAGCCCTTGCGGCCCATGAGTCCTCCGTTCGGGGCTGCCCCATTACACGATCTGTGCCGAAAGCTAAATAACTGATAGACAACGAGTTACGCAGGAAGGGCTCCTCGAAAACCACCGCAGAATCCTGCACTAGTGCAGGTTCTTGCATCACTGGATTCCGTAGCGCTCGATCTTGTAAAACAGGGTTCTGAGGCTGACGCCAAGGCGCTTGGCGGCCTCGCGGCGGTTGCCGTCGGTCGCCTTCAATGCATCCGCGATCGCCCGACGCTCCGCATCCTCGACCGCCTCGCGGAGCGTACCGCTCTCCTCCCCCTTATCCCCAAGATCGTGGGAGATGGGAGAAGGGAGAGGTTCGCTCTGCAAATCGGCTGGGCTCAGGATCTCGTGGTTGGTCAGCACCGCCGCGCGCTCGATCGCGTTCTCCAATTCGCGGACGTTGCCGGGCCAGTCCTGCTCCTCGAGCCATTTCAGTCCGGCGTCGCTGATCGCGAGGGGACGCGCGAATCGCTTGGCCAGCCGATCGGCAAACAGACGCGCGAGCGGCGCGATGTCCTGGCGACGCTCGCGCAGCGGTGGCAGCACAATCGCGACGACGTTGATTCGGTAAAAAAGGTCTTCGCGAAATCGGCCGGCCCGCACCTCGGCTTCGAGGTCGCGCGCGGTGGCGGCGAGTACGCGCGCGTCGACGCGGCGCGTTTTCTGATCCCCGACGCGCCGGATCTCGCTTTCCTGCAACACGCGGAGCAGCTTCGCCTGCAGCCCGAACGGCAGCTCGCCGATTTCGTCCAGAAGCAAGGTACCGCCGCTGGCTTGCTCGAAGAGCCCCGCCTTGTCGGCCGTCGCGCCGGTGAATGCGCCGCGCACGTGACCGAACAGCTCGGACTCGAGCAGGTTCTCGGGGATCGCCGCGCAGTTGATACCGACGAACGCGCGGGTGGCACGCGGGCTTGCGCGATGAATCGCGCGCGCGATGACTTCCTTTCCGGTGCCGCTCTCACCCGTGATGAGAACGGTGGTGTTGTGCTCGGCCACGCGGGCGACGAGCGCCAACGCCTGTTGCATCGCGACGCTCGCCGCGATGAGGCCGCGCTCGGCTGGCCCGGCCGCCAGCTGCGCCTTCAATCCTGCGACTTCCTGGCGCAGCCGCTCGCGCTCTTCGGCTTTGCGCAGCGTCAGCACGACTTCATCGGGCCGAAACGGCTTGGGAAGGTAGTCGTACGCGCCTTCTTTCATCGCCGCGATCGCCGCGTCTTCGCCGCCGTAGGCGCTCATGACGATGACGAGCGCGCCGCCGCCGCGCTGTCGATAGGTGCGCAGGAACGTGAGGCCATCCATCTCCGGCATGCGCACGTCGCAGAGCACGAGATCGAACGGCTCGGCGCTCGCGCGCTCGAGCGCGCGCTTGCCGTCCTGCTCGGCCGTTACGCTATAGCCGGCATCGGTGAGCAGGAGGCCGAGGCTTTGGCGGAGGCCCGGTTCGTCGTCGACGATGAGGACTCGCTTCAGGCCTCACCCCCTGACCCCCGCTCCCGTTGGGAGCGGGGGAACGATGGGATGGCAACCGGAAAAAACAGCTTGAACGCGGCCCCACCTTCGCGCGCCACATCGACCCACACCACGCCGCCCATGTCGTGCACCGAGCGCGCGACGATCGCCAAGCCGAGCCCCGTGCCACGACCGGGTTCTTTGGTCGTGTAAAACGGCTCGAAGACTTTTTCGCGATCCTCGGGCGCGACGCCGGATCCCGAGTCGGCGACGAAGATCAATGCGCCAGGCTGGCCGGCTGCGAACTCGATTCGGGAGGGACGGCGTTCGGGGGGGCCGCCGCGCGGAAACACCGAGAACCGTGGATCGCTGGCGCGCCGGGTTTGCAGGGCGCCGGGTTCGTAGGCCCAGCGGCGAACGCCAATTACGATGGAGCCGCCGGGCGGCGTGGCATCGACGGCATTCAGGAGCAGGTTCACGAGCGTCTGCTCGAGCACGTGCGCGCGACCGCTGATCTCGGGGACCTGCGGGAAGATGTCGGTTTTCGCATGGAGCTCGCGAAAGGCGCCTTGCGCGCGCAGCAGCTCGAAGGCACCGCGCACGATGCGCGCGGGGTCCACGGGGACGAGCGGGTCCTCCTGGGGCCGAGCGTAGTCGAGCAGGCTGCGGACGATCCGGTCGAGCCGCTCGATTTCGCGCGCCATGCCTTCTGTGACTTCCTTGTCCACGCCGCGGCGGCGCAGGACTTCCAAATAGGTCCCGATCGCACCGAGGGGGTTGCCGACCTCGTGAGCGACACCGGAGGCGAGTCGGCCGATGCTGGCGAGCTTTTCCGAGCGCACGAGCTGGCTCTGCGCGTCGAGCAAGCGGTCGGTCATACGGTTCAGCCGCTCGGCCAGGGTGGCGAAGTCGCGGGTGTCAGCATCGGGGGCGCGCGCGGCGAGGTCGCCATCGGCCACGGAATCGGCGGTGGCCATGATGCGGCTGAGCGGGCGCAGCACCAGGCGAGTGACGAGCGAGCGGCCGTACAGTACGAAAATCGCGACCTCGACTGCCACGAACAGCACGACGAGCACCACGCCGCGCTCCGGAGCAATCGACAAGGCGAACTGCGACGTGGCGACGCCGACGAGGAGCGCGAAGGCGACGAGGAAGGTGAGATAGAACAGCAGCTCGACGCGGAGCGCCGGCTTGGCCTTCTGGGGCCCGTTCATAGGGCCCCAAGATAAGGCCCCTGGGTGTGTCCAGGGCCCTTCGCGGGAGACTTCCGGTTTTCAGCGGGGCGGTGACTGGATATGACGCAGCAAGAACTCCGCCGCCGCGGTATCACCCCGCATGCGAGCAGCGTTCGCCTGGTTGCGATATGCCATCGGGCACTGCGGGCACGCGGAGTCCGCCCGCACGAGCAGCGAGTCGGCCAGCGCACTACGGTGGAGCACATACGCCATGTGGGCGGCGGCCAGGTACACACGCGCATCGGCTCGATAGATCTCGCCCGCCTGCCGAAACGCCTCGAGTGCCCGCTCGTTCTTGCCCGCCCTGATCAGCTCCCACCCGAGATAGTCCCACGAGCGGTAGGAACGCGGCGCGTCCACGATCATGCTGAGCGCGATGGTGCTGTTGTTGCGCCACACCGGGACGCGCCCCGCGCTCCGCACAGCGCCAGCACCCACCAGCACGGCCAGGATCACAGCCCGCGGACGCGACGGTATCCGGTCGAATGCCGCGCCGGTCGCCAACGCCAGGCCCGCGGACGGCAGATACAGCAGCCGCTCGGCAACAAGAACGCCGTGCGGAAAGAGCAGATTCGCAACGGGCAAATACGCGATTCCGATCCAGCCGAGACCATAGGCTTCCACGCGCCAGCCGCGACGCCACGCGAGGATGACGAGCGCAGCCCAGACGGCAGCGATGAGCAGACCGAACAGGAATCGGGCATCGAGGGGCGAGGTAATGGTGACTCGTTCGACCGGCGAGTAATCGGCTTGCAGGTGCAAGGGCACGACGAGGAGCCGGGCGACGTCGACGAACGCGCCGATGGCCGTGAGGCGAATCGGAACCGGCCCCTGGCCGAGGAACTGCGCCGCGACATTCTGAAAGCCTTCGTACGGATGGAGTACAGTCCATCGAACGGTGAGGTACGACCCCGCGATGACGATCCAGCTGACCACGTACCGCATCATGCGTTGCCGGGTTGGCCGCGCGAGGCCGAGCATCCATGCGCACACGATCAGCACCGGCGCCACCGCCGCGTTCTCTTTACTGAGGAGACCGACCGCCAGAAAGACTGCGCTCCATCCGACACTGTCGAGTACGACAGCCGCGTACACGGCCAGGCAGGTCCCTGCCGCGGCCATCAGCTCGGCTCGGCCGATGACGCTGGCCACGGCTTCGACGTGGACCGGATGGACGGCGAAGAGGAGTCCGGACGCGAGCGCAGCCGTCGTGCTCACCCAGCGCCGGGTCAGAGCGGCGACGGCGACCGACGCACCCGCATGCCACAGCAGGTTGACGGCGTGAAACCACGCCGTCGAGTGGAGCTGCCAGTCGATTGCATACGTGGCGACTGGAAGGGGGCGATACACGAGGCCGCCGAGATTCGCCGGCCAGTACGGTGCGCCAAACGCGCGCCACACTCCGCCGAGTGATTGGACCAGGGGATTCCACACAACGATCGCGACGTCGTCCATCGCGAACTGATTCCACAGCGCGCCGAGGTGGACGACGATGGCGCATGTTGCCACGGCGAGATAGAGGCGAGTCTCTTTCATCGCGCGGCAAGATAAGACCCTCGGACTTAAAAAGAAAAAGGGCGGCGAGCTTGCGCTCGCCGCCCCGCCGCATCAGGCCAGTAGCCTTACGCGCACTTCGGCTCGCCTTCCTTGTTGGCCGGAGCGAGCGACGTCGAACCCACGTAAATCGCGCAGGTCTTCGTCGTCGTGGTGTGCGATACCGTTGCGGTAAAGCCGTCAGCCGTCACCTGAATGGTGGGGCCGACCACGCCACTGGTGGTGTTGTATGCGGTACCCAGGTTGCTGGTGTACTTGACCGAATCGGCGAAATAGGCCTCTTCGGCCGTAATCAGGTTACGCAGATCCGACTTCATCGAAGCCAGATATGCTTTCTCCTTGGTGTTGGCGAACTTCGGAATCGCGATCGCGGCCAAAATGCCAATGATCACGACCACGATCAGAAGCTCGATCAGTGTGAAACCCTTGCGGTTCATCCGACAGCCTCCCTTCCTCCGGGACAGAACGTGAGGCGCTACTGAATGATCGGACGGGAGCACGGCAGACACTGTGAGTCAAGTCACCAGCAAAGGGGAAGGGCGACAAAAAAAGAGCGGCGAGTTTCCCCGCCGCCCTCTGAGACTCGGTTCTTAACGTGCTACGCGCACTTCGGTTCGCCTTCTTTGTTGGCCGGCGCGAGCGACGTCGAACCCACGTAAATCGCACACGTCTTGGTGGTCGTCGTATGCGACACGGTCGCGGTGAAACCATCAGCCGTCACCTGAATGGTGGGGCCGACCACGCCGCTGGTCGTGTTGAACGCGGTACCGAGATTGCTCGTGTACTTCACCGAGTCGGCGAAATACGCCTCTTCGGCGGTGATCAGGTTACGAAGGTCTGACTTCATCGAAGCCAGATAC
>Ga0075434_100002784_pt1 | contig 15480 bp, 12 predicted proteins | sample RhiMethybrSRZTD3_FD_75298 | JGI IMG/M metagenome (GOLD analysis project Ga0075434, IMG submission 75298) | Populus rhizosphere microbial communities from Tennessee, USA - Rhizosphere MetaG P. TD hybrid SRZTD3 | ecosystem: Host-associated > Plants > Roots > Rhizosphere > Soil | place: USA... | reverse complement strand
GTGTGCTGCATCGCGGCCCGGACCCTGTGCAACTTCAGCCTGCGAACCGCGTCAGGGCCGGAAGGCAGCAGCGCTAAGTAGACCCTGAGGTGTACGCAGGTGCACCGGGTCGCGGTGGAGTACACCCTTCCTCGCTTCATCCTCTCGATGGCCTATCAAGTACTCGCGCGCAAGTGGCGGCCGCAGCGCTTCGACGATGTCGTCGGGCAGGAGGCGGTGACGCGCACGCTGCGCAACGCGATCACGAGCGGGCGTCTTGCCCATGCGTTCGTGTTCGCCGGTTCGCGCGGCTGCGGCAAGACGACCACCGCGCGGATTCTGGCGCGCGCGCTCAACTGCGAGAAGGGGCCGACTGCCGATCCATGCGGCGAGTGCGACGCGTGCATCGAGATCGCGCAGGGGCGGGACATCGACGTGCTCGAGATCGACGCCGCCAGCCACACCGGCATCGACAACATCCGCGAGGTGGTCATCGCCGGCCTGCAGATCTCGCCGGTGCGCGACCGCTACAAGATCTTCATCATCGACGAAGTGCATCAGCTCTCGGTGCCGTCGTTCAACGCGCTGCTCAAGTCGATCGAAGAGCCGCCGGCGCACGTCGTCTTCATGATGGCGACGACCGAGTTACACAAGATCCCCGACACGATTTTGTCGCGCTCGCAGGTGTTCGAGTTCAAGACGATCTCGTCGAAAGCCATCGCTGGTCAGTTGCAGCGCATCGCCAAGGTCGAGAACGTCGAGGTGTCCGACGCCGCGCTGGCGCTGATTGCGCGCGCTGCCGAGGGCAGTATGCGCGACGCGCAAAGCGCGCTCGATCAGGTGATGGCGTTTGCCGGCGCGTCGATCGGCGTCGACGATGTGTCGACGGTACTGGGACTCGTCGGTCGCGATCTGCTGCTCGACATCGTCGAGGCGGTGTTCGACGAGGATGGTCCGCACGCGTTCGCGCTTGCGGACACGGCCACCGAGGCCGGGCACGATCTGCGTCTCGTCTGCCGCGAGCTGACGCGGGTCGTGCGCGACATGATGATTCTGTCGGTGGATCCGGCGCGTGCCGCCGACGGCGAACTGGCCGAAGGCGAGTCGGAGCGGATCACCGCGTTGGCGCGTCGCTGCTCGCGCGAGGATCTGATGCGCGCCTTCGATCTGCTGGCCAAGGCCGAGCAGGACATTCGCGCCGCTTCACATCCGCGCTATCACTTCGAGATGATGCTGCTGCGGTGGATGCACGTGCGCAAGCTCGTGCCGCTCGTCGACCTGCTCGAAGGCGGAGCGCCTACCACGACGCGAAGCGCCCCCGCACTGGCGCGAAGTGCCTCCGCACCGGCGCGAAGTGCCTCCGCGCCGGCGCGAAGCGCCGCTGCTCCGACACCTGTCAGGCCCGCTCCGACGAGTAGCACCATCGCACCAACAGGTGACACCGTTGCCCCCGAGCGCAACGTCGTGGCCCCAAGTAGTGCGCTGAAAGATGCATTGCTCGCGGAGATTCGTTCGGTGAAGAACACGCTCTACAGCCTTGCGGTGGCGCAGGCGCAGCGCATCGACGTCACCGAGGAGCGGATCACGTTCACGTTCGCGGCCAATCAGAACGTCGCCCGCATGCAGCTCGAACAGAATCGCGCCTGGCTCGAATCGGTGGCCGAGCGTCTGTCTGGCAAGCGCATGCCTGTCACTGCCGTGCAGTCCGACACGGCATCGCCGTTGCCTTCGTCGACCAGCGAGCCGGCGGCCGCCGCACCGAAGCGTGATCTGAAGGCCGAAGCGCTGGCCTCGACTGGCGTGCAGGCGATGCTCGACGTCTTTCCTGCGGAAATCCGCGAGATCGAAGACCTGGAATGACGTCATGAACATTCTTTCGATGATGCAGCAGGCCAAGGACATGCAGGACCGCCTGCAGAAGCAGATGGCCGATCTGCGCGTGGAGGCGACCGCCGGCGGCGGCATGGTCACCGTGATCGTCGATGGCACCAAACAGATCCGATCGATTCGAATCGATCCCACGATCGTCTCGCGCGAGGACGTCGAGATGCTGCAGGATCTGATCGCAGCGGCGGTGAACGATGCGAGCCGCAAGGTCGATCAGCAGCTCGGTCAGTCGATGTCCGGCCTTCTCGGATCGTTGAAGCTCCCTTGAGCGCATTCACGCCCTCCGCAATCAGCCCGCTGCGTTGCTAGATGCTCCCTGAGCCTCTCATTCGTCTCGTCGAGCAGTTGCAGAAGCTGCCTGGCATCGGCGCCAAGAGCGCCCAGCGCCTGGCCTTTCACGTGCTCAAGAACCCGCGCGAAGATGCCGAGCGGCTGTGCGAGGCGATCCGCGATGTCAAAGAACGCGTCACGTACTGCTCGAATTGCAATAACATCACCGACGCCGATCCGTGTGCGTTCTGTACCAGCTCAACTCGCGACCCGCGCATCATCTGCGTCGTCGAGGAGCCGCAGAACGTGAGCGTGGTCGAGAAGACGCGCGAGTTTCGCGGCGTGTATCACGTGCTGATGGGCGCGCTGTCACCGCTCCAAGGTGTCGGACCGGACGACTTGAAGATCAAGGGCCTGCTCGCGCGGGTCGGCAGTGGATCGGTGGAGGAAGTGATTCTGGCGACCAATCCCACGGTGGAAGGCGAGGCCACCGCGCTTTATCTGGCGCGGCTACTGAAGCCGCTCGGCGTGCGCGTCACTCGCATCGCGATGGGCATTCCGGTGGGATCGGATCTCGAATACGCCGATGAAGTCACCATGACACGAGCGATGGAGAACCGCCGGGATCTCTGATGCTTCCTGCCTCATACCAGCTTCCAGCCGCGGTCGTCCTGATCGTCGGTGGCACCATCGCCTGCTTCTTCGGCTTCCGCCTCTTCCGGATCGTGCTCGCGTTGTCGGGATTCATTCTCGGCGCGATGCTGGGCAGCTCGCTGTTCGGCGCGAGTGATACGAGTTTCATGCTTGGCGCAGCTGCCATTGGCGGGTTGATTGGAGCGGGGCTGTTGTTTGCGGCCTACTTCGTTGGTGTGGCGCTGGCAGGTGCAGGGCTTGGTGTGTTGGCCGCACATCTGCTCGCGTCGGCGACCGGAAGCGATCCTGGCTTCGTCGTGATCATGCTGAGCGCGGTCGTCGGCTCGATTGCGTCGATGTATGTGCAGCGCTACTTCATCATCGTCGGCACGGCGTTCAGCGGATCGTGGCTGTTGATCCATGGCGTCATGGCGTCGCTCGGCAATCGCGCCGCGCTGGCGGCCGCCACCAAGGACATCTGGGTCTTCTATCCGTTGAGTCCCGCTCCCGGCCAAGGCTGGGTCCCGTATGCCTGGATCGTCTTGAGCCTCATTGGCGCCGCCACCCAGCTCGGGTGGACCGGCGGCCAGAAAGGGCGGATTGTTCGGCGCAGCCGGAAGAGAGTCGAAAACATGAAATCACACTCGTAGAGCGCGGTCTTCCGCCTTCGCCAAGACTACGGCGGACAAGTCAGACCCCGCGTTCACCGCCTGCCGAGTTACCAGGTTGTGGGGTGGAAAACGGACTCGAAACATGGAAAAGTAAAGGTATGAAAAGAGCGGTCTCGATCCTGTCCGTTGGTGCGTTCCTGTTGTCGACTGCGTACGTCACCGTCACGGCGCAGGCGACACGGTCGGTGAATGAAGGTGTCTACACCGCCGAGCAAGCCAAGCGCGGTGAAGCGTTGTACAAGGAAAACTGCTCCGCCTGCCATGGCGACAACCTGGAAGGTTCGGGACCGATGCCGCCGCTGGCCGGCAAGGATTTCCTCGCGAACTGGACCGGCAAGACGGTTGGCGATCTCTTCGAGAAGACGTCGACGACGATGCCCGCTACGGCGCCTGGATCTCTCACACCCGAACAAGCGGCCGATGTCATCAGCTTCCTCTTGAGCAAGGATGCCTTTCCGAGCGGATCCACGGCGCTCGAGAGCAAGACGGAGCCGCTCTCCAAGATCAAGATCGACAATCCCAAGTAGCTCGGACGAAGAAGTCTGACGTAGAGGCGGGTCTTTAGACCCGCCGAGGACCTAACGCGGGCACGAATCACCGAGCGGCCGCCATCCTTCGACATCGAGGATGGCGACGCTCGATACCGGTGCGTGGCCCGGTCCGCTCGAGATCGGATCCTGCGGATTCACGCCGCCGATGCGAACGCGTCCGCCTCCAAGCCTGATCCCGCCTTCCTTGATATCCGAGTTCTTCACGATGCCGGTCACTTCGATGATCGTGCCTTCGCGCTTTTTGATTTCGTTGAGTACGTCTTTCGATCCGGCGAGCCGAAAGCGGCGGCCAGTCGCGATCTCCGTGCTGGTGCGCTCGGCCTCGGGGCTGCGCGTGACGACGAACGCGCTGCCTTTGGAGCAGCCCGGGATCGACACGCGGGTGGAGTCTTTGGGGACTTTGCGTTCCTGCGCCGCGAGGGCGATGCTGAAGATGATGGCGAGAACGAGGATTCGGAACTTCATAGCATCAGTCTAAACTTCTGACGCCATGGTTGCGCGGATTGGCGGCTTTGGCTACGATCGATGGGTTCGTCTATTCGCGGTGCGCGCCGCCGTGCGTTCCGCTTTCGCGCGTCAGCGCGACCGGCCCGCCAATATTCCTCGGTAGCTCAATGGCAGAGCATCCGGCTGTTAACCGGAGGGTTGCTGGTTCGAGTCCAGCCCGAGGAGCCAATATTCACAACGGTTTTCTGAGACTGAACTCTAGTGGGCAGGTTCACTGTACCCATTTTGTGCCCACCTCGGTGGAGTGTCTCGCTGAAGCTTAGGGAGAGGCGCAGTCTGTCCTGATCTCAACTTCATGTTCCAAAACAGAGAATTCCGATCGGCGAGACACGACGACTCTCCCCAAGGGCTGACATGTGGGAACAGTACGCCAGTCTGGCCGCGCACTACTACTATCGGGTCGCTTTGCGGCCCAAGCCGGGTACGTCCCTTTGTGCGGCAACCTGATTCACCATGCGATCGAATTGCAGTTGAAGTCAGCTGCGCAACCGTCGAAGCGCAACGGCAACGCCTGCTGCCGCGGCAGCCGTCAGACAATGCACATCATGGCACGAGGCGTGGCGGTCCGCTGAGCGACATCTGTCTAGTCCATTAGGCATATCGCGTCATCTACTCCTATACTGAATGTGGATGACGGCCAAGGACCTGCGGCGTATTCTCAGGTCTCATGGCTGCGTCGAACCTAGGCAGCGCGGCTCGCACGTCCGCGTTCAATGTGGCACCTGCGTGACGACTGTTCCGGTTCACGCCGGTGAGGACATCGGACCAGGGCTGCTCCGCCGCATTGAACGCGATTTGGAACCGTGTCTCGGGAAGGGATGGTTGAAGAAATCGTGAAGACCTATCACGTCGCGTACGCGCGAGATGCATCGGGATGGTGGGTCGCCTCAGTGCGCGAATTGCGTGGCTGTCACACACAGGGACGCACGGTGGACGAGGCGCGACGCCGTATTCGAGAGGCGATGAGCCTGTTCATCGACAACGCGCGTACCGCGAAGATCGTCGACAACGTCAAGCTTCCCGCGAATGCGCAGAGAGCAATCAGCGCCTACACGAAGCTCCGAAAAAAAGCCGACGATGAAGACCGCCGTGCCGCGGCTGCAGCGCGTCGCGCCGTTCGGGTCTTGCGCGGCAGACGCCTCAAGATGAGCGCACGCGACGCTGCGGAGTTCCTCGGTCTGTCGCACCAACGGATCCACCAGCTTACGCACGAGCGATCCGATCGCGGCTAATGGCGAGTGAACAATCAGTGAACAATTTGCTCCCAAACACCGGCTAGCAGCACGATCGCACCCGAGCTGGCTGGCTGAGGACAACCACTGGGTGAACGCGCAGCGCATCGAGGCGTCGGGCGGCATCGCGATCTGACGCCGCGTCCCAGATCGCCGTGCCGAACGACCTACCAATCGATGGCGCGCCGTTCGCGGAAGAATCCACCGCTAGGCCCCCCATCGGGCAGCGTCGCGAGCCACACAATCGTGTCGGCGCCTTGCTGCGGGGACCGCGGTGCTGAGGGACCACCCATGTCCGTGCGTACCCATCCCGGATCGACAGCGTTCACCAGCACTCCCTGGGCGCGATACGTGTCGGCGAGAATCCGCGTGAACGCGTTCACCGCGGTCTTCGAGATCGAGTACGCCGGTGCGTAAGACGACATCGTCGCAAGCTGTCCCGCACCTGAGGACACGTTGACAACGCGGCCGTATCCTGCGCGCGCCATGGCGGGAACAAACGCGCGGGAGGCTTCAATCACGCCCAGCACATTCGTTTCGAAGGTGCGTCGATACGCCTCTGCCGAAATCGAGAGCACGTCGTCGTTCTCGGCCAGCAGGACCGCTGCGTTGTTCACCAGGACGTCGACGGAACCCACCAGGTCCGTCACCCGTCGCAGAGCTGCTGTGATGCTCTCGACGCTGGTGACGTCCATCTGCACCGTCATCGCGCGGAGCCGATCGGGATCAGCCAGGCGGCGATGCGCACGCTCGAGGGCGCCCTCGTCTCGTGCCGCCAACACCACCCTCAGTCCTTTCGCCAACAGCTGACGAGTCGTCTCGAATCCGAGGCCACGATTGGCGCCCGTCACCAGCGCGACCCGTCCTTCAGCGATGCCCACAGGCGGATTCTAGCGGCTTGGCTGCTAACGATCGTCGAGCAACTCGAGAAGGGCCTGCGCGGCGAGCACGTATCCGCGCCACCCAAGACCGCAGATCGATCCTTTGACGACGGGCGCCAGTAGCGAATGCCGCCGCCACTCTTCGCGCGCGTAGATGTTCGACAGGTGGACTTCGACTGCCGGGAGGTTCACGGCTGCGACGGCGTCGGCGATCGCGTGCGAATAGTGCGTATATGCCCCTGCGTTGATGATGACGCCGTCAGCCCAGCTTCGCGCGTCATGCAGCGCATCGATGATCACCCCTTCGCTATTGGATTGAACGCTACGGATCTCCGCGTGCTTCTCCCGCGCGACCTTGTCCAGGGCGGCATCGATCTCAGCCAGTCCCGAGGTCCCATAGATCTCCGGCTGCCGCGTACCGAGCAGATTCAAGTTTGGGCCGTGAATGACGAGGATGCGGTGCATGAGGAGCGGCAGTCTACTGGATCCTGTGTCCTGAATCTCTGGTCCGGGGCACTAGTCGAGATGTAACGACGTGTAACGGTAACGTGCGTTGACGCGAGAGCGGTTGCGACGAGAATGCCGGCATATGAAGCGGGGTTTACTCGCTGCGGCCGCCGGCGCGCTTCTCTGCGCGGGCGTGCTCGCGCAGAACCTTGAGCGAGCGGGCCGGGATTGGACGTATCACCTCGGTGATCAGGGTGGCTCGCGGTTTTCTACTCTCACGCAGATCAACACCTCGAACGTCGCGATGCTCAAGCGCGCATGGACGTTCCATACCGGTTCGGGACGGTTCGCCGGTTCGCCAATGGTGATCGATGGCGTGATGTACTTCAGCGCGCCGAACGGTGTCTATGCGGTAGACGCCACCACCGGTCGGCAGATCTGGAAGTACGTGCCCGAGGACTCCGGACCCGCCACTGGCGGGGGCGGAGGTGGCGCGCTTGGTCGAGGGACTGTCAACAGTGCGGGAACCGCGGTGCGTGGCCCAGGCTATTGGCCGGGCGCCAACGGAGTGCCGCCGCGCATCTATTCCACGACCAGCGAAGGCCTCGCCGCGATCGACGCGAAGACCGGAACGCTCGTTCGCGGGTTCGGCGACAACGGCGTCCTGCCGGGAATCAGACCGTCCTCGCCGCCGGCGACATATCGAAACGTTTTGATCGCACACGGGGGAGCGGACGCAGGCGTCGGAGAAACGGTCAAAGGATGGGACGTGGTCACGGGCCGACGAATCTGGACATTTCAGCTCAAGGCGCAGCCCGGGGACCCGAATCGATCGACGTGGCTGACCGGCAGCGCCGACGCTGATGCGACGCCCAACATCTGGGGTGTCTTCACCATCGACGAGCAACGCGGGACGGTGTTCGTCCCGATCGAGAAGGTCGGGAACGATTACTGGGGCGGCAGTACTCACGGCAACAATCTCTACAGCGATTCATTGGTCGCACTCGATGCGCTCACCGGGAAGATGAAGTGGTTCCAGCAACTCGTTCATCACGACATCTGGGACTACGACATCGCTGCGCCGCCGGCGCTCATCGAGGTCAGACGCAACGGGCAAGTCATTCCCGCGGTGGCGCAACACACGAAGATGGCGCTGCTCTTCATGTTCAATCGTGACACGGGTGAGCCGATCTTCGGGATGGAAGAGCGGGCCGTTCCGCAGACTGACGCGCCGGGTGAATGGACATCCCCGACGCAGCCGTTTCCGATCAAGCCGCCGCCATTGGCACGCAACTCGATCAAGCGATCCGAGCTCTCGAAGGTGACGCCGGAACATCACGCGTTTTGCGAAGGACTGTGGGACAAGTACAAGCTATCTGACTCCGGCCCCTATACGCCCTGGAAGGTCGGTCAGGACGTCGTGGTGTTTCCCGGTGCGCAAGGGGGCGGCAACTGGTACGGCGTCGCGTTTAATCCGCCCCTGTCTCTTATCATCGCGCCGGTGATGACGGCGGGCCAGTGGGGACATCTCGAGCCGGGGACTGGCGGTCGCGGGGGCCGCGGCAACGCTCCCTCGACTCCGAACGGCTCCTCACAGATGAACAAACGTACTCCGGAAGGGCAGCGATTCTGGGAGCCCGACAAACGCTGGAGCTGCAGCGAGCCGCCCTGGGGTGAGCTCGTTGCCGTCAACGCAAACAGCGGCGATATCGCATGGCGCGTGCCGCTTGGTTCGTTCCCTGAGCTCGAGACGAAAGGCATTAAGACGGGCACGCCCATTGCCGGTGGTGCGATCACCACCGCCGGCAATCTGGTCTTCATTGGCGCGTCAATCGATCGAAGATTCCGCGCCTTCGACGCACGCGACGGGCGCGAGTTGTGGTCGGACGATCTACCGGCCTCGGCGCACGGCACGCCGAGCACGTACATGGGCCGCGATGGCAAACAGTACGTCGTCGTCGGTGCCAACGGGGGAAGCTTTTTCGGAAGCCCTCCATCGGACGAGGTGATCGCCTACAAGCTTCCATGAGTTCAACGTTGGATGGAGGAGAAGGTGATGTCGAGAGTGCGCGCGCGAACGACAGTGGTGGCGCTGTTTATCGTGGCGCTCGTTGCGGCCGCTGCCGCGCAGCAGCGCATTCGCGTGCCGGGCTCACCTGGAACTGAGCCCTCGCCGCTTCTGTTTCAGGAAGCGTGGACACGCGCGCCGCTCACGCAGCCGATGGTGCAGGACAACCTCGGAAACAAACAGCTGACACTGCACATCTACGGCAACGCGAACGAGATCCGCAAGACGTACCATCCAACTGACGACTACACCTATACGGGCGAGACGACGTCGAACTGGGCGATCACCGTGAGCGATGCATCGGCGATCTGGGACCTTTCGGGCACCGCGAAGATTCGTCTGAAAACGCAGAACAGCGGTTACCGCTTCCTGCACGTCGTCATCAAGGCGGCCGACGGCAAGTACTTCGTGAGCGAGGAAGGTAGCCCCGAGTCGAGCGTGTGGATCGAGCGTGACTACGTGTTCAGCGATCTCAACTGGCGCAACCTGATGATGACCGACACGCCGACCAACGCCAGCAATCGCCGACAGCCCGATCCGAAACGAATCCCGATTATTCCCACGTCACAGGGCACGCCCGATCTCACACGAGTGGAGGAGGTGGGCTTCAGCGATCTCATGCCGGGAGGGTGGATTCCTTCAACGTCACGCGTAGCCTCGTTCGCTGTGTATGGCAAGGCGGTTCCGAAGAAATAGCCTGCTCGCTCTTTCCGTCGCCTCGTTCATCGGGTGCGGGCGCGCGAATGTCGCGGACAAGCCGGTCACGTTTGCCAAACATGTCGCGCCTATCTTGTTTGCGCACTGCGCGCCATGCCATCGCCCGGGCCAACCCGTGCCGTTCACGCTGTTGACCTATGACGATGCGCGGACCCGCGCGAAACAAATCGCACATGTGATCGGAGCCCGGCAGATGCCGCCGTGGCTTCCTGAACCCGGTGACTTCGCGCTTGTCGGCGAGCGAAGAATGACGGCTGCCGATATCGACACGCTCACGCGATGGGCCGAGGCGGGAGCGCCGGAAGGGGACCGCGCGGATCTTCCTCATGTTCCGTCGTGGCCATCGGGTTGGGCGTTGGGAACACCCGATGCTGTCGTCACGCTCGACCCGCCGTATGTGCTTCGGCCCGGTCCACACGACGCGTATCGCAACGTAATCATGCCTCTCGTTGTGCCGACCAACCGGTTCGTACGAGCTGTCGAGTTCAATCCCGGGACCACTGCGGTTCATCATGCGGTACTGCGTATCGATCGAACCGGTACGTCGCGGCGCCGTGATGGTGAAGATGGCCAGCCGGGATTCGACGGCATGGTCGAAGCCAACGTGCAGGATCCGGACGGACATTTCATCGGATGGGCTCCAGGCCGTGGCCCGATCGTCGCACCCGATCGCATGCCATGGCGTCTCGATGCCGGCGCCGATCTCGTCGTCGAGCTTCATCTCATGCCTGCTGCTCTTTCGGTCGACGTGAAGCCAACCGTGGCGTTGTACTTCACGGACATACCGCCGTCTGCCGATCCGGTCATGTTGATCATGGGGTCGAAGGCGATCGACATTGCGGCCGACGAGGCGAACTACTCGATCGAGGACCGCTATGAGCTGCCCGTTGCCGTCGATCTGATCAGCCTCTATCCGCACGCGCACTACCTCGGCAAGGAGATGATCGTGCGCGCCGTCCTGCCTGATGGTTCAGAGCGACGGCTGCTGCGCATTCCACAATGGAATTTCCGTTGGCAGCAGGACTACCGGTTCGCGAGCGCGGTGCCGCTTCCACAGGGAACATCCATCGTCATGCGGTACTCGTATGACAACTCGAGCGCGAATGCCTCAAATCCACATCGACCGCCACGACGGGTGACCTGGGGGCCGCAGTCGAGCGACGAGATGGGCACGCTCGGTGTTCAGGTACGTGCGCGCTCGGCTTCCGATGCAGCGATGCTCGTGGCGTCGTTCGCGCGACACGCTGCGCGGACTGACGTTGCAGGCGCCGAGGTGTTGCTCCGCGCGCATCCAGACAATGCGGCGAACGAAACGCTCGTCGGATCGAGCTACATCGGCGTCGGTCACTATGCCGATGCGATCCCGCACCTGGAGCGCGCGCTGCGCCTCGATTCCTCATCGACACAGGCCGAGAATCTCCTCGCCGGCGCCCTGCTCGCCACCGGCCGCACGGCGGACGCCGTCCTGCACTTTCGACGTGCCACGCGCCTCGCGCCGCGCGATGGTCACCTCCGCTTCAATCTTGCCCGTGCGCTCGAAGCGCAGGGGAGCGTGAACGAGGCGATCGCGACATTGCGTCAGGCGATCGCGATCGACCCGCGCCTGGCCGACGCCCATCAGCAGCTTGGCATCCTGCTCTACGACCAGGACCGTATCGATGGCGCGATCGTGCATCTCACCGAAGCGGTACGACTCGCGCCGTCGTCGGCAATCGCTCACTCGGCACTCGGCGGAGCTCTCGCGCAGGCAGGTCGCGTCGCTGATGCGATCGCGCACTTGCAGCAGGCGCTCGCGATCGATCCATCAAATGCGGCAGCGCGAGCGAACCTCGCGCGGCTCGCGCGCAGGTAACCGTACTGCCACCGTAACACCGTTGGGGTGTCGCATCTCCAGTGTTAGTGTGCGCCCGCCACCGACACAGTTGTCGGAAGCGGGGTGACTGGAGGAGAAGCAATGCGACTTCTGCGCTCGGTCCTGCTGCGCGCAGCCCTGGCGATCTGCACCGCCGTCCTTGTCCCGACGCCTTCAGTGATCGCGCAAGGTGTGACGGGCACGATCGCCGGCACCGTGAAGGACGCGCAGGGCGGTGTCATTCCCGGCGCATCGGTCACGCTCACCAGCGATACGCGCGGTACGACCGTCGCTCCCGTCATCACCAATTCGTCCGGCGACTTCGTCTTTCCGAACGTCGTCGCCGACACCTACAGCATCCTCGTGGAGATGCCGGCATTCCGGCCGCTCCGACGATCGGGAGTCGAAGTGAGTCCCGGTTCGCGAGTGGCGATCGGGACGCTGATCATCGAGGTCGGCGGCACGGCGGAGTTGATCACGGTCACCGGTTCGACGCCGCTCGTGCAAACGGCCAGCGGTGAGCGATCGTTCACCGTGGCGACAGAATCGGTTGCCAATCTTCCGTTGGCCAACCGCAGCTACGACGCCCTGCTGGCGCTGGCGCCCGGAGTGAACAGCACTCCCGGCGCGCTCACGCCAGCCACTCGCCTTGGCGGCGGTGGCGACGGCAACTTCATGCTCGACGGGGCAACCGCTATGGATCCTGGCGTCAATCGACCTGCGTCGCGCGTCAGCGTCGAAGCGATCGCCGAAGTGAGAGTGGTCACGTCGGGATATCAGGCGGAGTACGGCCGCTCCAGTGGACTGCAAATCAACGCCATCACCAAGAGCGGCACGAATCAGTATCGCGGTTCGCTCTACGACGTCGAGCGCAAGTCCGCGTGGAACGCGAACCGGAAGGTGAACATTCTCAATGGCGATCCCAAGCCCTTTCAAGACGAGCGCGACTGGGGATTCGCCATTGGCGGACCGGTCGGCAGGCCTGGCCGCGACAACAAGCTGTTCTTCTACTTCAATCTCGAGATGAACCCGCGGAACTATGGCAACACGGTCACGCGATACCGGATGCCGACCGCGCTCGAGCGACAGGGCGACTTCTCGCAGAGCCTCGACAATCTCGGCAACCCGTTTCCGTACATCAAGGATCCGTTGCTTCCGGGCGCGTGCAACGTAACCAACCAGTCCGGGTGCTTCCGCGACGGCGGTGTCCTCGGACGCATCCCGCAGGACCGGTTGTATCAACCTGGCCTGAACATCCTGCGGTGGTGGCCGATGCCGAACCTGACCGACGTTCCCGGCCAGGCCTACAACTTCGAGGTGACCGATCCCTCGATTAGGCTACTCGGTTACCAGCCGTTGATTCGCCTCGACTACCAGCCCACACCAAAGCTTCGCGGCAATTTCAAGTTCGTCGAGTATCAGCAACCGAACGATCCCATTGCAGGGATCCTCGGCGGCTTCAATGACACCAAAGAAGACGACTACGGCATCTGGATTCCTGCCGCCACGATCAACTGGACAGTGAATCAGTCCACCTTCATCGAAGGAAACTGGGGCGCAAACTTCCACCATCAGGAAGGCTGCTCCGTGACTGGCGGCGCTCCAAACTTCTGCCGCGATGGCCTCCCGGTCAACCCAAGCGCGAATCGCACGACAGCCGGTTTCGGGGCGATCCCATATTTGTTCCCCAACGCCACAGTGATCGATCCCTACACCTTCGCGTACGAGGTGCTGTCGCGAAGCCAATCGCCGGTGTGGGACGGCACCCGCGTGCTTGGCGCGCCGGCGTTCACGTGGGGCACGCGCATCGCGAACGCGCCGCCGAACCATCAAGGGCCATTTGGAAACTTCATTCTCGATACACGCGTCCAGACGGCGAACGGCAGCATCACCAAAGTTGCCGGGTCGCACACGATGAAAGCCGGCTACTACTATTTCCGGAGCTATCAGCGGCGCGGGCAGGGCGCCATCCTTGGCACGCTGAACTTCCAGAACGACACCAACAACCCGATCGACTCTGGCTTCGGCTTCGCGAACGCCGCCCTGGGCATTTTCAGCCAATACTCGCAGTTGTCGCGATGGGGCGAAGGCGCGTATCTGGCCACCAACCATGAAGCGTTTGTGCAGGACAACTGGAAGATTCGCAGCAATCTGACGTTCGATTTCGGTGTCCGCCTCGTGCATCAAGTTCCGCAATACGACTCGTATCTCAAGAGCTCCAATTTCCTCCCCGAGAGATGGGATCGTTCGCAGGCACCGCTCCTGTATGTTGCTGGATGCGTCAATGGCGTGTATCCGTGCACCGGAGCAAACCGTCAGGCCATGCACCCGATCACGGGTCAGTTGCTCGGCCCCAACTCTGCGATCGCCATCGGCACGCTCGTGCCGAATACCGGCAATCTCGCCAACGGCGTGTTCCCCGACGGCCAGGGCATTGCCGAGACGAACTACACCTACCCCTTCGTCAAAGTCGCCCCACGCGTCGGTGCAGCGTGGGATGTGAAAGGCAACCAGAAGTTCGTCGTCCGCGGCAGCGTCGGTCTTTTCTTCGATCGACCGCCCGCGCAAAACGTCTACAACACCGTGAACAATCCGCCGTTCTCGCGCAATGTCACGGTCCGCTATGGGCAGCTGCAATCACTCAGCAGCACCGGGCTGACGACGGAGGCACCGCCAACACTGACGGTGTGGCAATACGACGAACCCCTGCCATCGTCCACGCAGTGGAACACCGGCTTCCAGATGGCGACACCGTTCAACGCGACTCTCGACGTTGCCTACGCCGGACAGCACAGTTATGGATTCCCGCTCCAGGTCAACATCAACGCGATTGACATCGGGTCAGCGTTTCTCTCTGAGTCCCAGGACCGTACGCAGACGAGCACGGTTCCCGGTGCGGCATCGATCGCGGCACTCAATCCAGATCTCGCGCGCTATTTCGCCGGCTACGGTGCCATCAATATGCAGCAGGCGCGTCTGTCACGCACCTATCACTCAGTGCAGCTGTCATTGAACCGTCGGCTTGGCAGAGGAATCGCCTTTGGTTTCACCGATACGATCGGTCTGTACGATCGCCAGACCGCGCCGCTGCGGCTGGTGCACAACTCGGACGGATCGATCACGACTCGATCCGATCAAGCAGAGGCGCAGAAGCTGTTTGGCAACAACAATCCGCAGGCGCACATCGTGCGCGCCAACTTCATCTACCAGCTCCCTGGACTCGCAACACAGCATGGTGCTCGCGACATCCTGAGGCACGTCATCAGCGATTGGAGCGTCTCCGGAATCTGGTCCGGAGCCACACCCCAGGCGTACATCATCACGCCCCAGTACCAGGCGAACGGCCAGAACGTCAATGTCACCGGCTCGCCTGACTACGCGCCGCGAGTGCGACTGATTGGCGATCCGGGCAGCGGATGCAGTTCCGACCCCTACCGTCAGTTCAATGCGTCGGCGTTCGCGGGACCCGAGCTTGGCAGCGTCGGGCTGGAATCAGGCAACAGTTACGTGGAGGGATGCTTCATCAGTCAGCTCGATCTGGCGATCGCGCGCAACATTCGCATCGGCGGCAGCCGGACGCTCCAGTTCCGAGTGGATATCTTCAACGCGTTCAATCAGGCAGGTGTGACGGGGCGCAATACGACAATGCAGATGGCCTCACCAGCGACGCCAGCCGTCATTCAGAATCTGCCCTTTGATTCGGCGGGCAATCTGATCGACGCGCGCTCGCGGCCGCGCGGCGCGGGATTCGGTGTGGCGACCACGTATCAGGAACCGCGCACCAT
>Ga0075434_100002783_pt1 | contig 15480 bp, 14 predicted proteins | sample RhiMethybrSRZTD3_FD_75298 | JGI IMG/M metagenome (GOLD analysis project Ga0075434, IMG submission 75298) | Populus rhizosphere microbial communities from Tennessee, USA - Rhizosphere MetaG P. TD hybrid SRZTD3 | ecosystem: Host-associated > Plants > Roots > Rhizosphere > Soil | place: USA... | reverse complement strand
GACGCCTATGCGGTGGCCGGCGAGCACGAATCGGCGATCAATTGGCTCGCGCGCGCCGCCTCGCTCGGATTCATTAACTACCCGCTGCTTGCCGAACACGATCCGTTGCTGAAACCACTACGCGGCGTACCAAGATTCGAAGCGCTGCTCGGCGAGATCGGCGAGCGGTGGGAGCGTTTCGCCGTATGAGCAGGCCGTTGCCGAGGCAGGCAGATGTGGTCCTCATCAGCATGCCCTTCGGCGAGCTCTTTTCTCCCTCAATGGGCCTCAGTCTCTTAAAGGGTGCGCTCAATCGCGACGGCGTCAGCTCGGTCATCCGCTACTTCGGCCTGCCGTTCGCGAAGCGCATTGGCCGGCGTCTGTACTTCGAATTATCAACGGACGACCTGTTGTCGGCGCGGCAGCTTGCCGGAGAGTGGCTGTTCGCGCACGCGCTCTTCGATCGCACACAGGCGGACGACGAGCGGTACTTCGATGAGATTCTGCGACGCCGATCGGGGTGGGTCATCGACGACGTAGCACCACTCCATCACTCGACCGTCCGGCGGCTGAAGGACAACAGACGCCACGTGCAGCCGTTCCTCGATGAATGCGCGGAGCAGGTGCTCGCATTGCGTCCGCGGCTCGTCGGCTTCACGACTGTCTTTCAGCAGCACGTCGCTTCGCTGGCGCTGGCGCGGCGGCTCAAGGAACGCGCGCCGCACATCACGATCGTGTTTGGCGGATCGAACTGCGAGGGGGTGATGGGGGCGGAAACGGTTCGCCAGTTTCCGTTCGTGGACGCGGCGGTTTCAGGCGAGGGCGACCTCATTTTTCCGGAGATCGTCGCCCGGGTCTTCAAAGGCACGCCGCTGGCGGGGCTCGAAGGCGTGAAGACGCGCACAACGGTCAAACGTGAGTTCCTCTTCGGCTCCTTCGACAACGCACCGCCGGTGCGCGACATGAACGCGCTTCCCTATCCGGACTTCGACGATTTCTTCGCCGAGTTCAATGCCACCGGCTACAAAAGCACGTGGCAGCCGCGGTTGTTCTTCGAGACGTCGCGCGGATGCTGGTGGGGCGAGAAGAAGCACTGCACGTTCTGCGGTCTCAACGGTCAGACGATGGCGTTTCGTAGTAAGACCGGAGCGCGCGCGCTGGCGGAGCTCACCGCGATTGTCGAGCAGCATCCGGGATGTGAGATTCAGGTCGTCGACAACATCCTCGACATGCGCTACTTCAACGACTTTCTGCCCGCCCTTGCGGCGAGCGATCTCGACGTGGAACTGTTCTACGAGACGAAGTCGAACCTCAAAAAGGAGCAGGTCCGCGCGCTGCGCGATGCGGGCGTGACGCAGATTCAGCCCGGCATCGAAAGCTTCAGCGACAACGTGCTCGCCCTGATGCAGAAGGGTGTGACGGCGCTGCAGAACATTCAACTGCTCAAGTGGTGCACGGAGCTGGGCGTGCGGCCGTACTGGAACGTACTGTGGGGATTTCCAGGTGAGCCGCCGGACGACTATCGGCGAATGGCGGAGATCGTGCCGCTGCTCACCCATCTGGTGCCGCCGATCGGATTCGGCGGCCTGCGTCTCGATCGCTTCAGTCCGAATTTCTTCGGCGCGGAGCGCCTCGGGTTCAGCAACGTTCGCCCGCTGCCCGCGTACCAGCTCGTCTACCCGCTGCCGGCAGCGGCGGTCGCAAACCTGGCCTATCACTTCGCGTTCGATTACCAGCGTGAGCAGAGGGTGCATGAGTACATCGGACCGCTGCTGAGAGAGCTGCGGGCGTGGAAGTCGATGAGCGGCGAAAGCACGCTGTTCCATGCGGACGTCGACGGCAAGCTCGCCATCTGCGACACGCGCCCGGCCGCACGGGCCGCTGTCACGGTGCTCGAACACTTAGACCGCGAGCTCTATCTACAGTGCGACGCCATTGCCGACATCCGCAGGCTTGTTGACGTCGCGCGCGCGGAAGGCGCGCCGGCAGGCGAGGAGGCAATTGCCGAACGGCTCGAGCCGCTGTGCGCGAAAGGTCTGCTGCTGCGCGACGGCCGACGCTATCTCGCGCTGTCGGTCAGGCTGGGAACCTATAAGCCTTCGCGTGCGGCCAGACGTGCGCTCAGAGACACTGCCGCTTACTCGTTCATACAGAGGAGGGTGTGATGGCCAAAAAGGGTGGGGCAAAGAAGGGCGGAACGAAGAAAAAGGGATCGAAGAAGAAGGGCTCGAAGAAAAGAGGCCCGGTCAAGGCATTTTGATAATTACGAGGCGGGTTGACACACCCGCCTCGACACGTCACATTTTGCCGCTACAAGGAGCGACAATGGCCAACCCCGTTACCGACTCGCGCTCGAACGAAGCGCTCGCCTACGGCATCTTCCGCTTCACGTTCGGCGTGAACATCATGATGCGCGGCATCGTCCGCATCGCGCTCGGACTGCCGGCATTTCAAAACTACATGCTGACGCAGTTCAAGGACGTGCCGGTGATGCCCACGGCGTTTCTCATCCCCTTTGCGACGGTGCTGCCATTCATCGAGACGCTGATCGGCTTCTGCATCATGGTGGGGCTGGCGACGCGCACGGCGCTCATCGCCGGCGCCCTGATGATTGCGGCGCTGACGTTTGGAACGATGATGCGGCAGGACTTCACCATCGCCTGGCTGCAGCTCGATTACGCCATCGCGTTTTTCATCCTGCTCGCGCTGCGGTCATGGAACCTGATTTCCGTCGACGCGAAGATGGGCCGCCACACCGTGGCGCCGACCGCGACCGCGCGCGTTTAACCATGAAGCGATTCGTTTGTGTTCTGATCCCGGTGCTATTCGTCGCGGCGGGCGCGATTGTTGTCGCGCAGACGGCGACGGGAGGCGACCCCGGTTTCCTGAAACGCAATTTCACTCCGATCGCTTACCTGAAGGCGTCGGACCCGAGCCCCGACGCAAAGCTCGGCTTCGGCAGCGCCTTGACGGGCCGGACGCTCGTCATGAGCCGCGACGGCAACACGATCGCAGTCGCAGCACCCGACGAAAGCAGCGGAGCAAAGGGTGTCAACGGAAACCAGAAGGACGACGCGGCGGGCGGATCCGGGGCCGTTTACATCTTTACCCGGTCAGGCGCCGGTAAACCGTGGGCCCAGGAGGCGTATCTGAAGGCATCGAACACCGATGCCTACGACAGCTTCGGGTTCTCGCTCGCCATCAGCGCGAACGGGAGCACGCTGGCGGTAACCGCCACGCGCGAGGACAGCAACGCGCGCGGCATCAACGGCGATCAGTCCAACAACGATGCGGAAGACTCGGGCGCGGCGTATGTCTTCACACGTAGCGGCGGCAAGTGGGCGCAACAGGCTTACGTCAAGGCGTCGAACTCCGACGCCGGCGATCAGTTCGGCTGGTCGGTCGCACTGAGTGACGACGGAAACATGATGGCTGTAGGAGCGCCGACGGAGGCCAGCAACGCGCGCGGTGTGAATGGCAACCAGGCCGACAACTCGGCGGCGAATGCAGGGGCGGTCTACACCTTCACGCGCTCCGGCTCGACGTGGTCACAGACGTCGTACCTGAAGGGCGAACAGACGGATCCGGGTGATCTCTTCGGCTTCGCGGTCGATTTGTCGAGCGACGGCAGCGTGCTCGCCATTTCCGGGTTCGACGAGGACGGTGGCGTGCCGGGCGTGAACGGCAACCAGGCCGACAACTCGAAGAATGGATCGGGATGCGCCTACATCTTCGTCCGCGACGGTAGCTCCTGGAAGCAGACGACGTATCTGAAGCAGTCGAACCTCAATCATCCGCAGGATGCGTTCGGATCGGCTCTGGCAATCAGCGGCGACGGCAAAACGCTCGTCGTCGACGCCGCTGACGAAGACGGCACAGTCGGCGGCATCAACGGCAAGGAGTACGACGGGCAACAGATCGGCGATAACTCGAACGGCGCGATGTACGTGTTCGTGAACACCAACGGCACGTGGTCGCAGCAGGCGTACATCAAGTCGTCGAATGTCCGCGTCAACGACCTGTTCGGGATCCGGCTCGCGATCAGCACCAACGGCAACGTGCTCGTCGCTTCGTCGATGCTGCAGGGGGGCGGCGGCCGCGGACCAGGCGCCAATCCGCAGGACTTCTCCGCCGAAGAATCCGGCGCGGTCTATGTGTTCACACGCAACGGCACGACGTGGACGCAGCGTACGTATCTGAAGTCGCCGAACTCCGACGCGTATGACGAATTTGGATCAGGGGTGGCAATGAGCGGCGATGCCAACACGCTGGCGATCGCCGCATTCGGCGAGGATGGCGGATCGAGCGGCGTCGGAGGCAACATGGCCGACAACTCGGTCCGTGGCTCCGGCGCCGTCTACGTCTACTAGGTTCGCCTGGTCCGCCTAAAGGCGGACTCCACCGGCATCGGTGGGTGGGGGCCGGCTTAGCCGGCCCACCCTCAATTAGTGCTCGCCGCTCCGCGCAGCGTGATCTTCGACACGCGCCAGTTGCCCAGCTCGGCTGCCCAGACTTCATTCTCGGTCCTGCATTCGAGCTGGTTCACCGCGTTGAACTCCTTCGCCAGCCGTCCCGCGCGGCCGAAGGTTCCCAGGAGCTTGCCGGTGAGATCGACCTTGAAGATGTTGCCGTCGTAATCGATATCCTCCGGCGGATTCGAGTTCGACACGTACATCACCTGCCGCGGCCCCTGGGTGATGCAAATCGCGCGTGGGGTCCCGACGTTCACAAACTTCGTCTTGAAATTGCCGTCGCCGTCGAATACCTGGATGCGGCGGTTGCCCGCATCGGCGACATAGACGAGACCCTGACTGTCGACGGCGATCGCGCGCGGCTGGCGGAATTGCCCGTTGGCGGTGCCGGTCTGTCCCCACGACCGCACGAACTTGCCGTTCTTGTCGAACTTCGCGATGCGGCTGTTCGTGCCGAGACCATCCGCAACATAGATGTTGCCCGCGGCGTCCCAGGCGACGTCGGTCGGCCGGTTGAACACGTCCTGCTGGCCGCCCACTCCGGGAGGACCTCCGCGTCCGCGGCCGCCGCCACCCTCAGCATCGGGTGGAGGAGCGCCACCGGCACCGCGACCCGCGCCTCCGGCTGCCGGAGGAGGCGGAGGAAGGTTCACCGGCACGCGCTCGGATTCGGCCTTGCGTCCGAGAAGCATCACGACGCGGCCCTCGGAGTCGAACTCGAGGACCGTATTCGCCATCTGATCGACCATCCAGATGTTGTCCTGCGGATCGACCTTCACCTTTTCCGCAAACAACATCGCGTACGATCCCTGACCGATCTCGCCCACATACTTCCTTGTCTTGTCGAACCGGAACATTCGCGAGCCGCCGTGCGCGAACGGACGCGCGCTGCCGAGGGAGATCGTCGGATGGCCGGTGCGCGTGTAGACAAACACGTCGCCCTTTGAATTGGTTGCAACGCCCGCAACCTCACCGAAGTTCAGGTTGCCCGGGAGCTTGAGCGGCTCGATCTGCACGTCATATGTCAGCTCCGGCACGACGAGCTGAGCGCCGAGCGAGGTGACACCGAGCGCGAGAAGGCCGAGAGCGATCTGAAGTGTGCGTTTCATGATCGTCCTCCTATCTCGCTGCCGTTGTCGTCGGCTTGACCGGCGTGCCGGTCGATGGCTTCAGCATCAGCTTCTGCACGCGCCACGATTCGATCTCGGCGACGATGATCTGGTCCGGGTTGCGGCAGTCCATCATGTGCACCACCTGGAAGCCGCCAAGCTGTTTGCTGGCATGGCCGAACTTCCCGAGGATCGTTCCGTCGAGCTCCATCTTGTAGATCTCGCCCGTGATGTCCCACGAGCCAGGTGTATTGCCGTTCGGGTTCGAGTTGGAGCTGAAGACGTACTGGTGCGGACCGGGCGAGATGCAGACCGTCCAGGACACACCGATGTTGTCCTGAATGCGGCGCAGCACCAGGTTGTTGTCGAACACCTGCATGCGATTGTTGCCGCGATCGGCCACATAGACGTTGCCGTTGTTGTCCACGGCGATACCGTGCGGCGTACTGAACTGGCTTGGCTCCGCGCCGGGGCGCTCGCTGCCCACCTGCTTCACGAAGCGGCCGTTCTTGTCGAACTTCACGACGCGGTGATTCACGTAGCCGTCGGAGATGAAGATGTTCCCCTGCGGATCCCACGCGACGTCCGTTGGACGGCCGAACGTGTACTTCGCTGCCGGCGGCGTCGGTCCCTGCGGCGGAGCGATGAGCTGGCCGAGCACTGCTGGCGGACGGCGACCCAGCACCATCGTGATGTGCCCTTCGGGATTGAAGCGAACGATCGTGTTCGTCCCTTCGTCGACGACCCAGATGTTGTCGTCCTTGTCCACGCGCACGCTGTGCGCGAACTCGAAGTTGTAGGCGCCTTCGCCAATCTCGCGGACGAACGTGCCGTTCTGGTCGAATTCGAACAGCCGCGTGTTTGCGCTGCGCGTGTAGACGAAGACATGACCCTTGGAATTCGTGGCCACGCCAATCGCCTCGCCGAGATACAGACCCGCCGGCAGCTTGATGAAGTTCGGTACCGAGTCGTAAGGAATCTCGGGCACGTTCTGCGCGGTGGCTTTGGCCTGCGCGAACGCGGGCGACGCACACAGAGCGAGCGCCGCAAGTTGCAAGAAGAAAGAGCGCCTCATGTAAGCCTCCGCGGCGACTCTATACCTAAGCGGAGGCGGGTTCAATCGGAGAGACGGCCCCGGGGGTGGGCCGTCGCCTTCAGATGCTCAGGAGTCGCTCGAAAAACGAGCGATACCGTTTGAGAGCGATGCGCAAGTCCTCGGTTGAAACGTTCTGGCCTCGCTTCCACTGCTCTTCCAGGCGTCCACGCTCCGTGCCGAACACGTCGGTCAGACGTTTCAGCATTTCGCTGACGAGCGCATCCGCCTGCTCGACCGCGGCCCGAGGCTCATCGACGAACCCCGTCTGAATTGCATCCCACCGAGTGTGAAAGCCGCGACCCTCTTCCTCCGGAAAGAGCGCCATCCGCTTTTCCTCAGCAGATACGGCGCGCCCTTCGCGCTCAACAACCGGATTCTGATCCGTCATGACGCCCTCCTGATCGTTCCCTTGTCAGTCGCAAGGAGATCCTCGAACAGCGCCCGGTAGTTGACGACCGCCTGCCGCAACTCCTCCGTTGCAGCCTCGCCGCGGGCCCGCCGGGTCGCCAGCGCCCTCGCGGTGCGGTAGTTGTCGACGACGCGCGGATGCTGAACAGACAGATCCGCAGCGCGTGTGTCGAAGTCTTCGATTGGATAGCCGCGTGCCGACATCACTTCGGTAACCAGACGATCGGCCGCTGCCACGGCACCGTTGGGATCATCGACAAATAGTGCCTGCACACGCTGCCACTCCCGGCCAAACGCCTCAGCCTGCGCTTGAGAGAGGGGACGAATGTTGAGCTCCTTGACGCGGCGTGCGCGATCGACAAGGACTGCTTCCGCTTTCGCGGGCGAGCCGACCTCGCGTACTGCTCGGTCATACTCGGGTCCGAAATGCGTACGCAGCCGTTCGCGCCGCTGCCGCTGCGCGTACATCCAGGCGACGGCGCCAATGGCAAGCGCAACGATGACCGCGGCTATAACCAGCCACATAGTTTGTGAGTCCACGTTTGTACCTCCCGTTCACTCGGAAGGTCGCAATCATCGTTCCTGCTTTTGTGGATTACCGACGAGGCGTGGGTCCTGGATAGAACCTGTAGCCGGTGCCGAGCAATTGCTCCGTGTCACGTTCTCCCTCGTGACAGGCCTCCTCGAACACTTCGTAGCGTGGATCGGCCATTCGCCTGATGGCAAAGACCATCGTCCATGGGCGGGTGTAGACGGTCGGGTCATCGATGCGCGCTTCGTAGTGGATTGTGTTCGCATCGACCATCGTGAAGCGTTCAACGACATGAACGGCTTCGCTGAAGAAATTTCCCGCCTGGTCCAGCCACGTTCTGCCGTTCTGATTGGTCACGTCGACCACGAGCGTGTTCCCCTCCCAGCGACCACGCGAGGTCCCCAGCCACAGCCGGACGGAGCTCTCGATTCGAGGCTGCGATCCGAGAGGGATCACGCGGAAGGTATGACTGCGTGAATGGGTGAGGACCACCGTGCCAGGCGTCTGCACGATCGTAATGTCGCCAGGGGTATACAGCATTCGGGGAACCCCGGACGTCAAACAGGGGACATTCGGATCGATGTATTTGTCCCAGTTCTCCTTCCGTTGCTGCAGCCCCCACGGCTGGTACGGGATCTTGCCGTCCGGCGTATCGACAACCCACGTGGGGCCGGCGTTGACGTCGCCGTTGCCGGCGTGCTCCTCGATGTTCTCCACCCCGCCGCCCTGGCCGCGCCAGACTCCTTGCATGTCGGGCTGACCATCGGATGTGCGCGGCACGTTGAAGGTTTTTGCCTTCGCCAGCGCGCATGGATGGAAAGACACGGGATCGCGCGGACAATCGCCAGGCTGCGGCGCTCCACCTCGACCTTGCGCGTCGAGCACCACCGCTGCGGCGGTTAGGACGCCGATGATGAGCGCGCTGCGAATCCCGCTCATTTCCGGAAGATCGATTTCTGGATCACGGCGTGAATACCCTTGGCGCCGTCGACGACCTGCGTGACGCGCAAGTCCATTGCCACGCTCGCCAGCAGATACGCCTCGTCACGCGGAATTCGTTTCATTTCGACGATCCAATCGAGCATCTCCCGCGTCGCGATGCGAACCGCTTCGTCGAGATCCTCGTCGAACCCCATCGTCATGTACTCGGTTGGCGTTTCGGCGCGCGGCAGCTTCAGGGTCTGCCCTTTGTGCAGCACGACCTGAATCTCGCCCTTGAGCGACGTCTCGATCGCCGAGCCGCCGACCTCGCCTTCTCCCTGCGCGGCATGGCCGTCGCCGAGCGACAGCAGTGCTCCTGGCACGAATACGGGCAGGTAGAGCGTCGTGCCCGCGACCAGATCGCGGTTGTCCATGTTGGCGCCCCAGGGGCCCGGACGTTGATCGGTGATGCGACCGACCGAGCGAGGCGGGACGACCGCAATCGATCCCCAGAACGGTTTCGTCAACGGGACGACGACGCCCGGCTGGTATTCGGCCGTCTTGCTCTTGACATCGATGGTGATGATCTTGTCACGCGGCGTAAATTCGCTGGCGAGCGCCGCATTGCCGCCAATTCCCTGACCGCCGATCGGCACGCGAAGATCGATGGCCCGCAGCCGGATCTCGATCGAGTCGCCAGGCTCCGCACCGGTGACGTAGATCGGGCCCGTCAGCGTGTGATCGCGCCGCGCGCCGTCGTTGTCGGCGCCCTTGAACGTCGCCGAGAGCTCCGCCGGGATCTTCTCCTTCGACACACCCAGCCGCTCGAAGTAGGCAGGCGTCCCCGTTGCCGTCTCGAGCTTGATGATGTTGCCGGAGTTAATGGTGAGAACCGGCTTCGCGTCCGCGTCGAGGTAACGGTAGAAGGTCGTTTCGGGTGTGGCTTTGATGTTGTGCGTCTTCGGCGCCGCCGTCTGGGCCGCGGCGCTCGCGGCAATCGCCAACGCACACAGGCCCCAGACGACGTGCTTCGTCATGATTAGTTCGTCGCGCCCTTCTTCGTTGTCGACTCGGGAACAGGCGACATGATCGGCGCATCCTTGATGTAGGTGTGGTAGCTCTCCGTCATCTGCCACAGGCCGTTGACGTTCGCATACACGCGGCTTGACCAGTACGGCTTCTCGCCATAGGTGGGCTGCAACTGCACCCACAGGACGGAATCGCCGAAGTCCCACGCGCGGCCGAATGCGACCGGCGCCGCGCCGATTTTGGGCCGATTCGGGTTCTGCTGCTGCGCGCGCAGCATGCCGGCAAGCCGATCTTTCTTCGATGCAGAGCGGCCCCCGTAGGTGTTAATCGCGCGCTGATCCAGGTTGTCGGCGACGCGCTTGCCCCACCCTTCCGAGCCGTTCTCCTGCTCCTGCCACGCCTGGAGAGCGGACTTTTCGCCGGCTCCAAGCGGCTTGTACGGAAGCGTCTGACACGGGTTCACGCACGGTACGTCGAACGTGATCCGCACTGGCTCGTAGTCGCGCGGCCTCACTTCGAGATCGTTGATGTGGAGCAGCTTCCAACCATTGGCCCGCTGCGCCCAGAAGTGCCCCGAGAACTTCTTCTCGCCCTGGCTTCGCTCGACGTAGACGAGCTTGCCGTAGCGATGCTCGAGGATCTTCACATCGGCGCCCGTACCGACAAGCGGCTTCACGCCATGCGCGAACGCCTCGCCCTTCGTCGCGTAATAAACACCGTCGGGATCGATCCAGCTGAAGTCCGCGTCGAGCATCTTTTCCGCGGCGGCCTTGTCGCCGCTCAGCAGCGCCTTGGTGATCGCTTCGTCAGCCTTGACGACGTCGCTTTGCGGCGCGCTCTGCGCGCGCATCACGGCAACCTGTGCGACGCCGGTGACGAGCGCGAGTACGAAAAATCGCTTCATGATTCCTCCTGTAGGGGTAAGGATTATAACGAATGACCGCGGTGCTCGAACGTTTCCTCCGCTACGTGCAGTACGACACGCAAGCCGACGAAAACTCCACCAGCTATCCAAGCACGAGCAAACAACTCGTGCTGCTGCGCGACCTCGCACGGGAGCTGCGCAGTCTTGGTCTTGCCGATGCGGCCATCGACCAATACGGCTACGTTACCGCAACGGTTCCGGCAACATCCGAGAAGACAGTTCCAGCTATCGGATTCATCGCGCACGTCGACACGTCCCCCGAAGTGACCGGCGCGAACGTGAGACCGATAGTGCACGAGCGCTGGGACGGCCGGGACATCGTCCTGCCCGACGATCCGTCCACTGTGCTGCGGCCGTCGGACTGTGCTCCGCTTGCCGAGCGCGTCGGCGACGACATCGTCACCGCGTCCGGGACGACCTTGCTCGGCGCCGACAACAAGGCAGGAGTGGCGGAGATCGTCACGGCCGCGGACTATCTCGTGCGGCATGCCGAAATCGCGCATGGCCCGATCAAGATCGCCTTCACTCCGGACGAAGAGATCGGGCGCGGCACGCAGTACTTCGACGTGAAGCGGTTTGGCGCCGCGTATGCCTACACGATGGATGGCAGCACGCGCGGGGAGCTGGAGTTCGAGAGCTTTTCGGCGGATGCGATGACGGTGACGTTCACGGGTTTCAACACGCATCCCGGCTACGCGAAGGATCAACTGGTGAATGCCATCAAGGCGGCTGGGGAGTTTCTCGCCCACCTGCCGCGAGACATGTCGCCCGAGCGGACCGAGGGCTACGACGGGTTCGTGCATCCGTACGTGCTGCAGGGCGGGGTCGAGAAAGCGAGCGTGCGGTTCATCATCCGGGACTTCCGTACCGCGGCGCTCGGCGACAAGGAACAAGCGCTCGAGCGGCTTGCGCGCGATGCGGCGGCGCGCTACGGCGCCAGAATCGACGTCGTCATCGAAGAGCAGTACCGCAACATGCGCGAGGTGCTCGACCGGCATCCGCATGTCGTCGACTATGCACGCGAGGCCATTCGCCGCGCAGGAATGGAACCGCGCGAGCGTCCCATCCGCGGCGGCACGGATGGATCGAAGTTGTCGTTCATGGGCCTGCCGACGCCGAACATCTTCGCGGGCGAACACAACTTCCATTCGCGCCTGGAGTGGGTCTCGGCGCAAGACATGGAGAAGGCGGTCGAAGTGATTGTGAACCTCGCCCGCATCTGGGAAGAGCGTTCCAGCTAACAGGCCTACGGCCTACGGTTCGACGCCGGCGGCCGGATTCGCGAACAGCTTGTTGTAGAGTGCCGTCTCGGTCGGCGAGCACTCCATCTCGCGAATATCGAACTTCGGCGATTGGAGACGGAGCGACAGGACCAGCGCCGTCCAGGGCTTCGTATAGAACTTTGGATCGTCAATGACAATCGTCATGTGGAGGTGATCGCGATCGGTACGCTTGTACTCCTCGTGCACCCTCATCTCGTCGCTATGCGGACGGCCGGCGTTATCGAGCCACGTTCTGTCGTCGAAACCAATTGAATCAGCAGCGAACGTGTAGTCATCCACCCATCGGCCCGTCGAATAGCCCCACCACCGCGGCTCGGCGACGTCCTTCGCCTCTTTGGGAAGCTGCCGGCCGTCGGTCCAGATGGTGCGCCACTTCTTGTTGAACTCGTAGAGGATCACCACATTCTCGGGCGTCTGGATAATGCGGCTGGTTCTGAAATTGTGGAGCACGATGCGCGGAAAGCCCTGCGGATCGCACCCGGGCATCGGATCGTTGGTCAGCGCCGACGGCACCATCGTGACGCCGAAGGTCGGCTTGTGCGAGAGAAACGCCGCGCGGCCTTCGGGCGTGAACGGCAGCTCGTGCTCCGGCTTGCCGTCGGAAGGCATCTGCTGCGCGCCATTGGCGTTGATGCCGGCGCTGGGGCCCGCGGCAGGCTCCCACACGCCGGAAATGTCGCGCTTCGGTGCAGGCGCCGGCTTCTCGTTCTTGAAATCGAAGTCGTACACCGCTCCTGGCTGGCGGACCTCACCCTGACCAAACAGCACGACCGTCGCGATCGCACCGACGGCACACGTCAACGCCACACGCTGCTTCATGACCCCCTCGCGGTCCGCTGAAGGCGGACTCTACCGAGACTTTACGGCGCCGTCGGCGCGCCCGGGTTTCCGTTGACCGCGCTCAGCACGTGACCATCGGCAAACTGCACCTGGATGATGCTGCCGACCGGCCGGCCGGTTTTGACGGGACGCACCGTCACCGTCACCTCGTCTCCTGCCTTGAAGCTCTTGTTTGTCCACCCGCGGTTCTGCATGTCTGGCGGATTGCTCGCTTCCACGACCCAGTGCACGACCTGCCCATCCTCACCCTTCACGTCGAACTGGAGAAACGTGTGCGGATTGGCCCAGATCCACTGCGTGACGACGCCCTTCAACACCAGGCGTTTGGCCGGGTCGTTCTCGAATGCTGCGGCGCCATGATGGGCGGCGACGGGACGGGATGCGATCGGCAGTGCGGCCACGAGCGCTATGAGTGTCACGACTGGCCTTCTCATTTCCAAGCCTCCATGGCTTTCCTCATCAGCGACCCGGCAGGCTGCTCGTTGATTTCGATCCGGATCATATTGGGATCGGTGACGTTCGAGAGGCGCGATCCGCTGTTCTCGCTCGGACGTACGTCGCCGGCCGTCGCTCCCGCCTGGCGGAACTGCGCCACGCTCGCCTGGGCATCGTCGGAGTAGAGCCCGATGTGTGTCAGCCCCGCCGGTTGTCTCGCGTTGGCGGGCGCCATCTCGATGAACGTGTCGCGATTGACCTGCAGGAACGTCGTGCTTGGCTGGCCATTCTGGCTGGGGAAGCGGTACGCCTCCTTGAAGCCCATGACCTGCGTGTAGAACTTCAGCGATTCATCAAAGTTCGTGACGCTGATCCCGACGTGGTTGATCCGATGGCCCGTGGACCGGTTCTGCCCGGCGACCGATTGCGTCAGCAGGGCGCCAACCGCGATGCCCGCTATAAACAGCGTCGCGCTACGAATCCATTTCATCATCCGCTCCTCCAGAACAACCTGCCTCATATACCTATGAGGTAGCGCCGTCAAGGTCGAGCGCCTTCTCGGCGCAGAACGTGGAGAAGGCGGTCGAAGTGGTTGTGAACCTCGCCCGCATTCGGGAAGAGCGCGCCTGATCGCAGGCGCTCGGTCAGCGCCTCCATGTAGGTGTAGAAGACCGGCGTCACGTAGAGCGTGAGCGTCTGCGAAACGAGGAGTCCGCCGACGACCGCAAGGCCAAGCGGACGCCGCGCCTCGGCGCCGGCACCCCAGCCAAAGGCAATCGGCAGCGTGCCGACGAGTGCCGCCATCGTCGTCATCATGATTGGACGGAAGCGCACGAGTGACGCTTCGAAGATGGCGTCATGCGCCGACTTGCCTTCGTGACGCCGCTTGTCGATGGCGACGTCCACCATCATGATGCCGTTCTTCTTGACGAGGCCCACAAGCATGATCACGCCGACGAACGCGTAGATGTTCAAATCGGTTTTGAACAGCATCAGCGTGAGCAGCGCGCCGAATCCTGCCGCTGGCAGGCCGGACAGAATCGTCAGCGGATGAATGAAGCTTTCGTACAGCATCCCGAGAACGACATAGATGACGAAAATCGCGATGAGCAGAATCCAGCCGAGACCCTGCATCGACGACTGGAAAGCTTGCGCGGTTCCCTGGAAGCTGCCGGTCACCGTCGCCGGCAGCGACATGCGCGCCGCCTGCTCGACTTCGGCGACGGCATCACCAAGCGATACGCCGGCTTTGACGTTAAAGGAGATCGTCACCGAAGGAAGCTGGCCCGTGTGATTGACCTGCAGCGGCCCGACACCGGGAGCAATGGTCGCCACCGCTGAAAGCGGAACAACGGTTCCATTCGCGCCGCGCACGTAGAGCAGCGCCAGCGCGTCGGCGTCGTGCTGAAACTCGGGCGCGACCTGCATGATCACCTGATACTCGTTGTTCGGCGCGAAGATGGTCGACACTTGACGCGAGCCGTAGGCGCTGCTCAGCGCGTTCTCGACCGCGTCAACCGTCAGACCGAGCGCGGCGATGCGATCGCGATCGAGCGACACGTTCACCTGCGGGTTCGTGATCTGCAGGTCGCTCGTCACATCGACCACGCCAGGCAGCCGGCGAACCCGCTCCTGGAATGCGGGTGCGACGCGGTACAGCTCCGAAGTGTCGGCATCCTGCAGCGTGTATTGATACAGGCTGCGCGACTGGATGCCGCCAATACGGATCGACGGCGGATTCTGCAGATAGACGCGCACGCCCGGAACCGCCCCCAGCTTCGGCCGCAGCTCGTCGATCACCTCGTCGGCCGACAACCTGCGCTCGGCGCGCGGCTTCAACTCGATGTTGAGCCGGCCCGTGTTGCCGTTCGCCACGTTGTGCGTCAGCGCGGCGACATTCGGATCGTTCTGGATGATGTCGGCGACCTGCAGCTCGTGAGCCACCATCGCGTCAAAGCCGATGCCCTGGATGGCCTCGACCTGCCCATTCAATTGGCCCGTGTCCTGACTCGGGATGAAGCCCTTCGGAATGGCGACGAACAGGTATGCCGTGCCGGCGAGGAGCAGCACGAGCACGGCCATCGTCGCGGCCCGGTAACGCAGCGCCTCGCCGAGCGACCACGAATAGACACGCAGCCACGCATCGAATATTCGTTCCGTGAGCTGGTAGAGACGGCCATGTCCGGAGTGGCGCGGCGGTGTGAGGAAGCGGCTCGCAAGCATCGGCGTCAGCGTGAGGGACACGAGTCCAGACACAAGAATCGCCGCGGCGATCGTCACCGCGAACTCGTGCATGAGCCGTCCCACGATGCCGCCCATAAAGAGCACCGGGATGAACACCGCGGTCAGCGACAGCGTCATCGACAGAATCGTGAACGAGATTTCCCGCGAGCCCTCGAACGCCGCGGTAGTCGCGTCCTCGCCGTGCTCCATGTGCCGCGCGATGTTCTC
>Ga0075434_100002782_pt1 | contig 15483 bp, 13 predicted proteins | sample RhiMethybrSRZTD3_FD_75298 | JGI IMG/M metagenome (GOLD analysis project Ga0075434, IMG submission 75298) | Populus rhizosphere microbial communities from Tennessee, USA - Rhizosphere MetaG P. TD hybrid SRZTD3 | ecosystem: Host-associated > Plants > Roots > Rhizosphere > Soil | place: USA... | reverse complement strand
TCTCCGGTTGTGGGAACATCGTGCATGAGCCAGGCACGAAATAGATGCCCGGTGCTTCGCACCGTCGCGGCTTGCTGAAGGCCGGCTTGGCGAGCACGAAGCTCACGTCGCTCCCGAGTCCGTCCGTAATGCGCACGCTCCGGCCCACCGCCGCCCCCGTCACCTCGTCGAAGCCCTTGTGGACCTCGTAGTAGAGGTCGAGATCCACATCGCCGAAGAGCCGCGCCAGCCCGGCGCAGCCCATGTCGCCGCCCAGCAGGTACCGGACCCCGCCGCTTTGCACGGCCTCGTCGCACACGCGGGCGCCTGCGAGATACGGAAAGGTGATGTCGAGCCACACGGAACATCCCCTGGCCGCCCCCTCGACTGGCGGCGGCACATAGGGGTCAGCCAGCCTGCCCTGGAATGGCAGGCGCGGAATGGTCAGCAGCGAGGGACGCGCGCCCGCCTGGGTGACCGCGCTCATGAGCGCTTCCGCGAGGGCGAGGTCGGTGCCGGTGTCGGCCGTGATGAGCACGTCCTCCCCTGCCCGCACGGCCATGTAGTCGCGCACCACGAGGGCGGCGGCCGCCGCGACATCCGCGGGAGGCGCGAGCCCGCGTGGGCTCATGGGCCTCCGTTGAAGAGCTGGTCGACGTACGCGTTCAGATAGTGGTGCAGAGGCTTCTCGAGGGTGGACATGCGTCCCGGCCGGTAGGCGGGGGAAGCCATCGCGACCTGCATCGACTCCAGCATCGAGCGGTCCTCCTCCAGCACCTGCAGCTGATAGTCGCGGTAGATCGTCAACGTGTCCCGAATGCCCTCGCGGTCGAAGAACTCTTCGGGGAACAAATGATAGATGATCGTGCGCGATCGCGATGGTCCATCGGGCCAGGCCACGAACAGGCGCACGCAGTCGATGCGGCCAAAGAGGCTACCGTTCGGCGGCAAGAATCCCGTGCACGCGAAGCTGAACGGGCGGTCCTCCAGCCAGGGCATCTTGCCGAGGAGCGGCTTGGCCCCCGGTGTCGGCGGTCCGGCGTTGTAGAAAATGGCGATGCCCCCGCCCGGCTTGAGATGCACGTTCTCGTCTTCCCACGAGAAACGCGCCCCGAAGGTGCCCGCGTGAAGAACGCCCACGTGGTAGAAGTCCATCAGATTCTCTGGCACGAATTTCCAGTTGCACGCCAGCTCGAGCTCGATCCGGTTGCCCAGCCGGCAGGCTTCCGGACGCATGAACGCGAAATCGCGCTCCCACTCGCCTACGTGTTGAGCGAGGGGGGCCGCCGCCGGATCGAAGCTCACGAAGATGCACCGCCGCCAAGTATCCAGTCGTAGCGGCTCCAGGCGCAGACGGTCACGCTCGAAGCCCTTGCTGTCCTTCATGTACCCGGCGCCCGTCAAGCGACCGGAGAGATCGTACGTCCAGCCATGATAGGGACACTGGAGCACCTTGGCGTTGCCGCAGCCGTAGGCGACCTCCACCCCGCGATGCACGCACATGTTGCGGAAGGCGCCCAGGACGCCGTCGGCATCCCGAGCGATCACGATGGGCTCACCGGCCACGCGGAGGGTGAAGTAGTCGCCGGCATGGGGCAGCTCTTCCTCGCGCCCCACGAAGAGCCAGCGCCTCATGAAGAGCTGCTCGACCTCGAGGCGATACACCTCGGGTGACGAGTACAGCCAGCCGGGCGCATGGCTCGCCTCGTCGAGCGGACGCCGAAGGGCTGCGAAGTCAGCCTGCTTCATGGGAGGGCTATTGTATAGGCGTCATCGTGGGATCAGTCAATTCTGTTTCCCAGCGGGACCGCGTCTCAGCGCGCTCAATCCCATTTGACAGGACTACGTGCTCGTGGGCGCGTTACCTCACTCTCTACGCTCCTCCTGGTAGTACCTTCGGGCTAGCGATCAGCTGCTCTCACTCCGGGGAGCGTGACGTCATGAGGCGGGTATCGGCACCCACGCTTCCGGGCAACTCGTCACGTTCGGGTAGTACGTTCCATAGCTCGGGCAGTAGTACCAGTAAGCGGGAGACCGTTCCCGGAACCGTGACCGATCATGCCTCGAGCCTGGCTCGGCGCGCTGACGGCAAGCACGATTGCCAGTCCGGCGAGCCCCATCAGCACCAGCTGCCTTGAACGTCTGCTCTTGTCCACGGCGATACCTCGCTTTCGCTATCGACTGGCGCCCTCCCCTTGTGATGAGCGATCGAATTACTGGAGAGGGCATCCACCCTCGCTTCCACGCCCTACACCACTTGAGACGAAATTGCCGAGGTTCGGGCGCGAACCCCGACCCGGCTCCATCGTAATGTTTCCAGCCATCACTATAGATCGTTCCGATATGCGCCACGGGATCCGGGAATCGCCATCCCTCCCGAGGGCGGCCGATCCCCGACCGGGCCACGGAAGGCTGGCATTCCGGATGGATGAGAGGCGGATGAGACAACGATGAGAAGGTGACCGCGACCCCCACCAGCCCGGCTTCGCGCATCTCAAAGGTGAAGGGGGAGGTGCCTTATGATCCGCAAACTGATCCTTGCACTGAGCATACTTGCTCTAACAACGACGCCCGCTCTCGCCCGCGGTGGTGGAGGTGGGTTCCAAAGTGGCGGTGGAGGCGGGTTCCATGGCGGCAGTGGGGACGGGTTCCACGGTGGCGCTATGGGCGGGTTCCATGGCGGTGCTATGGCGGATTCCATGGCGGCGGTGTGGACGGATTCCATGGCCACGGTGAGGAGAGATTCCACGGCCGCGGTGAGGGCAGATTCCACGGCGGCGGCAGGGGCGCGTTCCGCGATGGCCACGACCGGTTCGACCACTTCCACCGGTTTGGCTTTGCGGGGCCGGCATTCGACTTTGGGGTCCCGTTCTTCTGGGATCCCTTCTGGTTCCCGGGCCCGTACCCAGCCTACGCCTACGCTCCACCGCTGCTGATCCAGCCGGAGCCCCAGGAGTCCCTGCAACAGCCGCCCTCTCCGGAGACCCCGACGTACTGGTACTACTGCGTTGACGCCAAGGCGTACTACCCCTACACGCAACAGTGCCCGGGCGGGTGGCTCAAGGTAGCCCCCACCCCGGTCGGCTAACGACACCAATGTTCGGCCGCATCATCGGTGCCACACCGGACCCGGGGGCCGCTGCTCGGCGTGACCTCCAAGGAAGGAATCCCATGCGCACGCTCGTGATCTGGTCGACGATCCTCATCCTCGCCACCGCGGTCAACGCGGAGGCGGACGGACCCAAACTCGAGACTGAGCAGCAAAAGACCCTCTACGCGCTCGGTCTGACAATCAATCGCAGCCTCAGCCCGTTCAATCTGAGCCCGTCGGAGCTGGAATTGGTCGAAGCTGGTCTCGCCGATGGAGGCCTTCACAAGACGCCGAAGGTCGACCTCGAGACCTACGGTCCGAAGATCAAACAGCTCCAGGAAGCTCGTGCGGCCGTAGTGGCGGCCGCGGAGAAGAAGACGAGCGAGTCCTTCGTCGACCAGGCGGCCCAGGAGCCGGGCGCGACGAAAACCGCTTCCGGCCTGATCGTGATCCCGATCACGCCGGGGACCGGCGCGGTGCCCAAGCCCACCGATACGGTCACCCTCAACTACGAAGGACGGCTCACCGACGGCACGGTCTTCGACAGCTCCACGCAGCATGGCGGGCCTGCGACAGTGCCGCTGACCCGGGTGATCAAGTGCTGGGCCGAAGCTCTCCAGCTCGTCAAGGTGGGAGGCAAGAGCCGACTCGTCTGCCCCGCCGACCTCGCGTACGGCGACCAGGGCTGGCCTCCGCTCATCAAGCCGGGGGCGACCCTCGTCTTCGAAGTCGAGCTGCTGGGGATCGCTCAGCCATCGGCTCAAATCGCGCCGCGGTCCGAGCAGACGCCGTCCTGGTACTACTGCGACGACACCAGGACCTACTACCCCTACGTCCGGGAATGTGCCTCTGGCTGGCGGCAGGTCGCACCGCAGACTACCCCACCTGGCCAATAGCCCGCGCGGCTCGCTGGCGTTGCTTTCCTGGGGTCGAGCTTGCCGTAGACGTCCGCCGTGGGCGTGGACGGTCCAGCTTCGCTCGCAATCTTGCGATGGCGAGAGACGATTGCGGCAGGCTCTCCTCGGGTTTCGCGTGGCATACTTCGGTACCCCGATGAGCCCTACTCGCCTGTGTATGTGCGCGAAGCGCGACGCGCGTGTGGGAACTCCAGGTCTTCTCGCTCGAGGCCCGGACCGATGGCGACTTCGAGGCGGCGTTCGCAGCGCTCATAGTGCGCCATCCGAGCGTGGTGCTCGTCGAACCGAATGGTCTCAACGAGGACACTCGCTGCTCCTGCGGGCCGATGAACTGATCAGTAGCGACCAGCCCCTCTTCGTTGGCGAGTCCGCTGCGAGGTGAAGTACACGGACATGGTCCTCTAGCGACGGTCCACGACTCGTACCGACTTGCCGGCGGGTCGGGGCAGCTCACCTTCCTTCAAGACGGTGATCTCCGGGCTCAGATTGAGAAATTGTTTGAGCGCACCGCGCAGGCGGGGCAGCAAGGTCTCGTCGAAGCCCTCTCGGGCCTCGAGAAGGAGGGTCAGCCGGTCACTGCCGCCCGGGGCGCGGTCGAGCACGATCTGGTACTCGTGCCCAACTCCCGAGTGCTTGAGCACCAGCGATTCGATCTGGCGTGGATAGAAGTTGACGCCGCGGAAGATGACCATGTCGTCGGTCCGCCCCCGAATCCGGCCCAGACGCAGATGGGTGCGGCCGCACGCGCAGGGGCTCCGGCTCAGCACCCGCGTGAGGTCGTGCGTGCGGTACCGAATCAGGGGCAGCCCTTCGCGGCTGAGCGTGCTCACCACGAGCTCCCCCTCCTCGCCGTCGAGGCGCGGGGCTCCCGTGGACGGATCCACCACCTCGCAGAAGTAGTGGTCCTCCCAGACGTGGATGCCGTCGCGCGCCTGGCAGTCGATGCCGAGCCCGGGCCCGCCCGTCTCCGTCATGCCGAAGATGTCGAAGGTGTCGATGTGAAGCTCGCGCTCTATCCGTCGGCGCAGATCGTCGGACCACATCTCTGCACCCAGGATGGCCACGCGGAGGCTGAGCGAGGCGAGGTCGAACTGCTCCTCACGCGCCACTTCGAGCACGCGCAGTGGATACGTCGCGATGCCCGCGAGCACCGTGGCCCGCAGGTCGCGCATGGTCTGCAGCTGCAGCGACGTCCGGCCGGCCCCGAGCGGAATCACCATGGCCCCGATACGCTCGGCGCCGTAGTGGAACCCGAAGCCGCCCGTGAAGAGGCCGAAGGACGCCGTGATCTGGATGACGTCCCCTGCCCCGACACCCGCCGCCGCGTAGCAGCGGGCCATCACGGTCGCCCATTGGTCGAGATCTCCCCGCGTGTACGGATTGACCACGGGGTTGCCCGTGGTGCCGGAGGACATGTGGACTCGCAGGATCCGCTCGCGCTCGACGCACGCCAGGGCGAAGGGATAGGCGTCCCGCAGCTCGTCCTTGGTCAGGAAGGGCAGGCGGAGCCAGTCCGCGACAGAGCGGATGTCGCCCGGCTCGGCGCCGGCCAGACGGCTCCGCCAGGCGGGATTGGCCAGCACGTGGCCCAGTGTCCGTCGCATGCCCTCGAGCGTCTGGCGCTCCAGCTCTTCCCGCGGCCGAGACTCTGCCCACGGCTCCGCCATCGACGCGGTCACGATGCCGGCCGGGACGACAGCGCCCGGAAGACCCGCTCGGGCGTCATCGGCAGCTCGGTGAGGCGCACGCCCACCGCGTCCTTCACGGCATTGGCGACCGCAGCGGCCACCGGGATGACCCCCGATTCGCCGAGCCCCTTGGCCCCGAAGGGCCCCGCCTCGTCCACCGTCTCGATGAGCTCGATCACGATCTCGGGCATGTCGGAGGCGAGGAGAATCGCGTACTCCATGAACTGCGGATTGAGGACTCTCCCCTCCCGGATTACCAGCTCCTCGGACAGGGCATAGCCCAGTCCCATGTGGATGCCGCCGTGGATCTGCCCTTCCGCGGCCGGTGGGTTGAGGGCCCGGCCGACATCGTGGGCCGAGGCGACCTTGAGCACTTCGACCTCTCCCGTCGCCTCGCTGACCTCGACGAGCGCGGCCTGGGCGGCGAAGCCATACGCGGCCGAGACATTGCCGCGCAGATCCTTCGACAGCATCCCGGTCGGTGGATCGTAGAAGGCCTCGGCCACCAGGGTCTGTCCTCCCTCGCGGAAATGCCCGGCCCGCACCACGCGCTCATACTCCAGGCGGCGCTCCGGTTGCCCTTTCACCCGGACCCAGCCATGGCTGAGCTCGAGATCTTCCTGCCGCTCGTCCATGACGGAGGCGGCCAAGGCCAGGAACTTTGCCTTCAGCGTGCGCGCGGCCCGCAAGGCGGCGTTGCCGGCGATGAACGTGGTCCGGCTGGCATGGACGCCCACGTCCCATGGCTTGACCGAGGTGTCGCTGTTGATCACCTCGACGCGTCCGAGCGGCACGCTGAGTTCCTCGGCCACGATCATGGCCAACACCGTCTCCGACCCCTGCCCGATCTCGCTCGCCCCGGTAAGTAGCGAGACCTTTCCGAAGTCGTCCAGCTTGAGAATGGCTCCGCACCCGTCGGAGCGGTACACGCGAGCGCCGCCGCCCACGTGGAACATGCCCGCGTAGCCCACGCCGCGTTTCCAGCCGGGACGAGGCGCGCGGGCCACCGGCTTGCGCATCTCACGGCCGACGGCGTCCAGGCACTCGGTCATGGCGCACGAGGTGATGATGTTGCCCTGCGGGTTCACGTCGCCGGCGCGCGTCGCGTTGCGGCGACGGATCTCCAGCCGGTCCAAGCCCAGCCGATCGGCCAGGTCATCCATCTGGGCCTCGATGGCGAACGTGCTCTCGAGGTTGCCGTAGCCTCGCATGGAGCCCGAGAAGGGGTTGTTGGTGTAGACAATGGTGGTGTCGAAGCGCACGGCGGGGACACGATAGAGCCCGGCCGTGGTGGACAGCATCACATAGGGCGTGGTCGAGCCCCAGGAGACGTACGCTCCGTTGTCGATCACCACACGGGCCTCGCGGGCGAGCAACCGGCCTTGGTGGTCCGCGGCCGTGCGGAGGTGGATCACGCACGGCTCGCGTGTCGGGCTCGCTATGAACTCCTCGATGCGCTCGAAGGCGATCTTCACAGGTCGGCCGGCCCGGCGGGCCAGGAGGGCGGCGATGATGTCGATGGGGTAGAGGTCGAGGCCGCGGCCGAAATTACCCCCCACGGGCGGCTGGATCACCCGCACCCGATCACCCGTGATACCCAGCGCCTCCGCCAGGTCGCGCTGGTAGAGGAACGGCACCTGCGTCGTACTCCACATGGTCAGGCCGGCCTGGGCGCTCCCGGGTGAGCTCCACGACGCAATGGCAACCATGGTGCCCAGACAGGCCGTGGTGACGTAGTTGAGCCGATAGTCTCCCTCCACGACGGCCTCGGCCTGAGCGAAGGCCGCGTCCACGTCGCCGTGGGTAAACTGGTAGCGAAGGTTGACGAGGTTGCTGCCGAGCTCGTCGTGGACGAGGGGAGCGCCCGCACGGAGCGCCGAGTCTGAATCGAAGACCGCGGGCAGCTCCTCGTAGTCTACCCGCATGAGGCGCGTGGCCTCCCGGGCAATCTCCTCGGTCTCGGCGGCCACCGCCGCGATCTCGTCCCGGATGCAGCGGACCTTGCCGCCGTCGGCGGCCCCGCCCTTGAGGGCGAGATGATCCTTGGCGAAGCCGAAGGGGTACTGCTCGACGCGATCGGCGGTAATGACGGCGATCACGCCGGGCAATGCCTCGGCGCGACTGGTGTCGATGCGGAGGACGCGCGCGTGAGGGAACTGCGTCCTGAGGACGGCCCCGTGGGCGAGGCGCGGCAGCGTGAGATCGTTGAGGAACTGCGTGTGCCCCGTGACCTTATCGGCGCCGTCGCGCTTCGGGGTCGCCTTGCCGATGACGTCGAAGCTCACCGCCGTGTGCCTCCCATCCGGACCGCGCGGATCATATCACGGGCGCCACGAGTGATCATACGCGGTCCCACCTCTTGGACGGGTCGAGCCAACCGCCTATAATCACCCCAAGGGGGGCGGGAGCATGAATGCCACGCGAACCTATTCCGTCATCGACCCCACCACCGGCAAGATCGACCGTCGCATCTTCGCCGACCAAGCCGTCTACGACGACGAGATGGAGAAGATCTTCGGGCGCGCCTGGCTCATGATCGGGCACGAGAGCCTGGTGCCCCGGGTCAACGATTTTTTCCACACGTACATGGGTGAGGACCCCGTCATCCTCACCAGGGACGGCCAGGGCCGGCTGCACGCGCTCTTGAACATGTGCCGGCACCGGGGCAACCGCGTGGTCCGCTGCGATGACGGCAACGCCAAGCACTTCATGTGCACCTATCACGGCTGGACCTATGCCAACGATGGCACGCTCGAGCACGTCCCCGGGACGTCCGAGGCGTACTACAACGCGCTGGACACATCGAAGCTGGGCCTCATCGAGGCCCGGGTCGAGACGTACGCGGGGATCGTGTTCGCCACGTGGGCGGCGGATGCTCCAAGCCTCGAGGCCTACCTCGGCGACGCACGGTGGTACCTGGATACGCTGTTCAACCGGCGGGACGGGGGTATGCAGGCGCTCGGCCCGATGAAATGGCTCGAGCCCGTCAACTGGAAGACGATGGTGGACAACTGCTCCGACAACTACCACGTGCCTACCACCCATCTATCCAGCGCCAGAGTGCAGACTCGCTACCTCGGTCGCCCTCGGCTTTCTCATAAAGACCAGTTCGAGAGTCCCAACCGTCACGTCTTCGTCAACGGGCATTCGCTCACGTTTCGGGAGGCGCCGGACAATACTCCCCGCTACGTGCACGGGATGTCGAAGGATACCTTCGCCCTCTTCCAGGAGTACCACGAGGCCACCCTCCCCGAGGTCGAGCGCCGGCTGGGTTCCTTCCGCGCGGGCCATGTCCAGCTGGGCAACCACAGCATCTTCCCGAATGGAGTGCTTGGGTTCCGGCTGGCCCTGCCGCGTGGGCCGCTGCAGACGGAGTTCTGGCACTTCGTGCTGCTCGAGAAGGATGCCCCGGAGACGATCAAGCAGGTGATCCGCATCGGCAGTCAGGCGAACAACGGCGTCGCAGGACTCTTCGAGCAGGATGATGTCGACAACTGGCGCCAGGTGACGGCGGCGAGCAAGAGCCGTCTCGGCCGCCGGGTACCTCAAGACCTGTCCATGGGAATCGGTCATGCTGGCTCGCACCCGGACTACCCCGGAGTGGTGGCCGAGCGGTACATCTCAGAGAACAACCAGCGACACTTCTACCGGCGCTGGGAGGAGTTCATGAATGCCGAAAGCTGGGCGGACATCCCGATCGCGCCGATCACCGCGCGCTTCGAGGGCACGGCGACCATCCGGGGATAGCGCGGCCGGCCGGCCGGGGACGCATCCCGGCGCCGAGGCGGGGAGCGTGATGGTGACCCCGCGGCAGGGGCTGTGGCTCGAGCTGATGCCGTTCTACATCCGCGAGGCCTGGCTCCTGGACGAGCGGAAGTTCACGGAGTGGCTGGATCTGTTCACCGATGACGTGCTGTACTTCATGCCCCGCCGGAAGAACGTGCTGCGCCGCGAGTCGCACCGCGAGGTGACGCCGCGGGGAGACCTTGCCCTCATCGAGGACGATCGGCGTTACCTGGAGATGCGGGTGGCTCGGCTGGACACGGGGATGGCCTGGGGAGAGGATCCTCCCTCACGGACCCGTCATCTGATCGGTAACCTGATGGCGGAGCCGGCGGACAACGGCGAGGTCAACGCGAAGACCGCCTTCCTCGTGTATCGCTCGCACCTGGAGACCGACCATCAGCTCCTGGCGGGCAGCCGCGAGGATGTGCTTCGTCGGGTCGACGGCGCCTGGAAGATCGCCCGGCGCACCGTCCTCCTCGACGCCAATGTCCTCCTGGACAAGAACCTCAGCATCTTCCTCTAGCCGCCTTCTTCGGACACGGCTCAGTAACCCTTCAGGAATGTCAGGACGTGGGCCGTGTACTCGGCGGGCTTCTCGAACGGCGGCCAGTGGCCGCAATTGTTGAGGAGCACCAAGCGCGAATCCGTCACGTGGTTGAGGATGGCCAGGCTCACCTCGAAGGCGACCATCCGATCATACCGTCCGTGAATGAGGAGGACCGGTGCCTGGATACTGGCCAGGTCCGGCGTGTAGTCGTGCGGCACGCTCACGGACTGCCGGCGCGCCCCGTCGAATGCGGGCGACCACGTGTGCGCCCGGTGGATGTAGTCCACCAGCTCGTCCGTGACCAGCGCCTCGTCGTCGATGTGCACGCGCAAGTAGCGGCGGATATTCTCCCGCGTGGGATTGGCGATGGCCTCCCGCGTGGCCCGGCTGCCCTCCGAGGGCCGATTGGCCAACAAGTAACGGTCGCCGCCCGTGCCGATGTGCGATCCGCCCATCACGAACTTGTCGACCCGATCCGGGTAGGTGATCGCCGCGACCATGGAGGACTGCCCGCCTTGCGAGTTACCGACGAAGTGCGCCCGCCGGATGCCCAGCGCGTCCAGGAGCGCGACGGCGGTGCGGGCCTGCACGGCGTGGACCCCCTCGCGATAGACGATGGGCCCCGTCTTGCTGAAGTTCGGGAGGTCCATCAGGATGCACCGGAAGTGCTGCGAGAGCACTCCCACCGTCTTGTGGAAGGTGATCCACGCCGTGGTGCCCGGGCCGTAGGAGTGGAGGAAGAGCACCGGCTCCCCGGCGCCGATGTCGTGGTAGTGCACGGTCATGCCGCCCGCCTCCACGGTCTTGCTCGTCTCTTCTTCCGTGAGTCCGTTCGATGCGATGAACGTCATCTCTCTCTCCTTGCCGACGAGAACGGGAGCCGTGCTCAGGACGCGGGAGGCTCCGCGAGGCCGAGGTAGGCGGCGCGGATGCGCGGATCGGCGGCCAGCTCGCGAGCGGGGCCGGTGACCACCACGTGCCCCGTCTCGAGCACGTAGGCCCGCGAGGCCAGGGCCAGCGCGCGTCGCGCGTTCTGCTCGACGAGCAGGACGGTCACCCCTTCGGCGTTGAGGCGGGCGATGACGTCGAAGATCTCGCGGGTGAGACGCGGGGCCAGGCCGAGCGACGGCTCGTCGAGGAGAAGCAGGCGCGGCCGGATCATGAGGGCGCGCGCCATCGCGAGCATCTGCTGCTCGCCGCCCGACAGCGTGCCCGCGAGCTGGCGCGTGCGCTCGCGGAGCCAGGGAAAGAGCGCGAAAGCGCGCTCGGTCGCCTCGGCGATCCCCGCGCGGGTTGCGGTATGGCCGCCCACGAGCAGGTTCTCGCGCACGGTGAACTGGGGAAAGATCTCGCGCCCCTCGGGCACATGACCGACACCGGCAGCCACGATGGCGTCGGGCGCCGCTCGCGTGATGTCGCGGCCGTCGAACACGATGCGGCCCGCACGGGGACGGACGAGCCCCGAGATCGTGCGCAGGGTGGTGCTCTTGCCGCTGCCGTTGGCGCCGAGAAGGGTCACGATCTCCCCGGGGCCGATGCTGAGTGAGACGCTCTCCAGGGCGCGGCGCTTGCCGTAGGTGACCGACACGTTGTCGAGGGTGAGCAGGCTAGTCATCGCCGCCCAGGTACGCGTCCATCACGGCGGGGTCGCGACTCATCTCGACGGGCGTCCCCTCCGCCAGCTTCCGTCCATGCTGGAGCACGGCGACGCGGTCGGACACCCCCATCACCAGCTCCATGTTGTGCTCGACGAGCAGGATGGTCAGCTGATCGTCGTCCCGAAGGCTCCGGATCAGCTGCATCAGTCCCAGCGTCTCGGTCGGATTGAGCCCGCCCGCCGGCTCATCGAGCAGGAGGAGTCGCGGTTCCAGGGCGAGCGCCCGGGCCAGCTCCAGGCGCTTTTGGAGCCCGAGGGGGAGTCCCGCGGCGTCGTGATCGGCGACGTCACCCAGCCCCACCCGCGCGAGGAGCACGTGGGCCTGCTCGCGCGCTTTCGACTCCTCCCGCCGCACGCCGGGCAGTCCCAGCGCGGCGGCGAGCACACCGCCGCGCAGCCGCGCGTGGGCGCCGATGCGCACGTTGTCGATCGCGGACAGCCCGCGAAACACCTCGGTGTTCTGAAACGTCCGTGCGATGCCGAGGCGCGCCACCATATGGGGGGCGCGGGTCAACACGTCGTGGCCGTCGAAGTGCACCCGACCGGCCAGAGGTCGGTAGAGACCGGTGACCACATTGAAGACGGTGGTCTTGCCGGCACCGTTGGGTCCAATGAGGGCGAAGATCTCCCCTGCTCCCACCGCGAGGTCGACGCCGCTCAGCGCATCGAGACCGCCGAAGCGGATCGACAGTCCCGCCACATCGAGCAGCGCGGACGCCGGCATCATGGATCGGATTTGATCCAGTCCGAGAGCGGCGTGAAATGCCCCTTCTCCACGCGCACCCAGAATCCCTGCTTCTGGGTGTCATGGTCAGGACCGATCGTGATCGGCGGCACGATGCCGGTGTCGAAGCCCTTGATGCCCTCGAGGGCGACCACGAGCCCCTCGCGGGTGAGAGGCCGGCCCGCGCGCTTGGCCCCCTCCGCGAAGAGCATGCCGGCCAGGTAGCCGGCCAGCGAGTAACGATTGGGCTCGTTCTTGGGAGAGTACTTCAGGAGGTGCTCCCGGTAGAGCTTGACGGCGGGCAGATCGGAGCGGGAGGGATCCGGCAGGGTAGACAGCCCCTCCACCCCTTCGGAGGCGTCACCCGCGAGAGCCAGGTACGTTTCGTCGGTGAGCGGCCCCGTCGAGACCATCAGGGTGTCGCTCCAGCCGATCTTCTGCCGCTCCTTGAGTGCCTGCGCGGCCGGACCAGGGGTCAGCACGAGAAACGTCACCTCGGGCTTCGCCGCCTGGAGCTTGGCGATCTGGGCGCTCACGTCCGTAACGCCGCGCTTCACGGGCTCGGTCGCCGTCAGCTTGAGGCCGTGGCGGCCCAGATCCTGTTCGAAGGCCCCGAGGAACGACTTGCCGTACTCGTCGTCCTGGTACAGGGCGCCGAATCGCTTGAACTTCCGCGAGCCCGCGAGATAGTCGATCATCATGCGCGACTGGCGATCACTCAGCACGAGGCCGCTGAAGACGTACTTCCGGTTGCGCGTCTCTGTCGAGCTCTGAAACGGGAAGAGCAGCGGGACCTTGTTCTGTTCGAGATAAGCGAGGGTGGCCACCACAGGGGGGGAGCCCTGGGGCGCGATCACCGCGAAGATCTTGTCCTGCTCCACCAGCTTCCTCGTGTTGGCCACGGCATCCTGGGGCCGGTAGGCATCGTCGTAGTAGATGGTGCGGATCCGGCGGCCGTGGACACCACCCGCGTCATTGAGGACACGGAAGTAGAGGTCGACCCCGAAGCGCGTCAGCTGGGTGCCCGTGAAGGCCAGCGGCCCCGAGAACGAGTTCGACCCCCCGAGCAGGATCTCCGTGTCCGTCACGCCTTGCTCGGCCGCGATGGGGGTCGCCGCCCCCAGCGCGGCGACGACGAGCATGCACACCATCCATCTCGATCTCATGACTTCCTCCTTGCCAGAGCGGCCAGGCCGCCCGGCATGAACAGCATGCAGGCGATCATGATCGCGCCGAAGATCAGGGGCCGGTACGCCTGGAACCCGGCCAGGGAGTCGTTGAGCACGGTCACGATGGCCGCGCCCGCCACGGAGCCGAAGACGGACCCGAGCCCGCCCAGGATGATCATCACCAGGAAATCGACGGAGAGGAACACGTCGAAGGCATCCGGAGAGAGGAACCCGACCACGAAGGCAAAGAGACCTCCGGCCACCCCTGTGTAGAAAGCCGACAGTACGAAGGCGATGGTCTTGTACGCGGCCGCGTTGATGCCGCTCGCCTGCGCCGCGATTTCGCTCGTGCGAATGGCCAGGAAGGCCCGTCCCGTGCGCGTGGCGGTGACGTTGAGCGCGGCCAGGATCATGCCCGCCGCCACCGCCACGGCCAGGTAGTAGCGCGATGCATCGGTGTCGAGGACCCAGGGGCCGATACGGGTCACCGGCACCCGCAAGCCATCGTTGCCGCGGGTCAGCCCCTCAAGATTCGTGATCGCTTCGATCACCACGAAGCCGAAGGCCAGGGTGGCCATGGCCAGATAGAGACCCTCGAGGCGAAGGCACGGGATGCCGAGGGCGAGCCCGACGAGGCCGGTGGCGAGACCGGCGACGAGCAGCGTCAGCGGGACCGGCAGCGCGGGGAGATGGATGGTGACGAGCGCCGACACGTACGCGCCGATGGCGAGAAAGCCGGCATGGCCGAAGGACAGCTGGTTCGTGTAGCCCGAGAGCAGGTTGAGGCCAATGGCCACGATCGCGTTGATGGCCACCAGCGTCCCCAGGAACACGAGATACTTTGGCGCCACCAGTGGCCACCCCAGAGCGGCCATCGTCGCCAGAGTCACCGCGGCGCCCCGCACTAGACCTTTCTCCGTTCGACACGGCCGAAGAGGCCGCGAGGGCGCGCGAGAAGGATGGCGATCATGACGAGGAAGGGCACGGAGTAACGGATACCCGTCGGCAGGTAGAGGGGCGCCAGGTTCTCGATGAGGCCGAGCAGCATACCCCCCGCCACCGCGCCGGGCATCGAGCCGAAGCCCCCCAACACGGCCGCCGTGAAGCCATTGATCGCGATGAGTCCCATCTTGGTGGACAGAAACGTCACCGGCGCGATGAGCACTCCACCCACGGCGCCCACGACCGCCGCGAGCACCCAGGCGCTCCCATACACACCCTCGACGCTGATGCCCATCAGCCGCGCCGCGTTCTGGTTCTGGGCGACCGCGCGCATGGCCCGGCCCAGGCGAGTGGCGCGGAACAGCGCCACGAGGGCGAGCATGAGGACGAGGGAGGCGCCGATGATGCCGAAGGATACCGGGGCCACCCGCACCGGGCCAATGCTCACGGGCCGGTTCGAGAAGAGCGAAGGAAAGGGCAGCTCGTCGTTCGTCCACACGATCCCCGCCGCGGCCCGCAGCACGAGCGACAGGCCGAGGGTGATGATGAGGACGTCCCAGTGGGTGGCCTCCAGCGCGCGGCGGATGATGACGCGCTCCACGAGGTACGCGAGCAGCCCGCCCGCCACCACCCCGCAGGCGAGGGCGAGGGGGAGGGGAAGCCCGGCGGTGCGCTGGGCCGACCAGGCCACGAACGCCGAGATCATGAGCATCTCACCCTGGGCGAAGTTCACCGTGCGCGTGGCGTTGTAGACGATCACCAGGCTGAGCGCCACCAGCCCGTAGATGCAGCCCGTGGCGAGCCCGCTGACGACGACGTGAGCGAGGGCCGACCCGCTCATGCTGGCCCGTCGAGACCCCCGGCTATCACGGCCGCTTGGCGGCCTCGTATTGCTCGACGCGCTCGGTGACCACCAGGACAGGCTCGGCACCGTAGAGATGCTGGGCAGGGACGGGATTGAACCGCCGACACCAGGATTTTCA
>Ga0075434_100002781_pt1 | contig 15483 bp, 13 predicted proteins | sample RhiMethybrSRZTD3_FD_75298 | JGI IMG/M metagenome (GOLD analysis project Ga0075434, IMG submission 75298) | Populus rhizosphere microbial communities from Tennessee, USA - Rhizosphere MetaG P. TD hybrid SRZTD3 | ecosystem: Host-associated > Plants > Roots > Rhizosphere > Soil | place: USA... | reverse complement strand
AGCCACGATGCCATCGGATTCGTCCTCATTAACCGCGGCGCTGAGCAGTGACGCCGCTGAGTAGTCCTTCGCGCCCAAATTGACGATGCGTAACCCTTTTAACGGCCGGACTTCGCCGCGTTCACTCGTGAGAAAACTGTAGATGCTCAGCCGGTGATCCGAGCCGAGTAGATCATGGATTAATCGAGCCACTTCGTTGTGTGTCTGATAAACCTGTTGGGAACCTTCCGCATAACGTCGCAGCACATCTGCGAAATCTCCTGCAAACAAGTAGATCGATACGCTGGGCACGGAGACTCCCTCGTCAACCCGATGGTCCGCCGCGCGTTCGGTTGTCCTGCGCGTTCCTCACGGAGGTCAGCATAATCGGAGACGACCGAGGTATGCAAGCAGACCGCTAAAGAGTGAGTGGAGGAAGAATGGCGAAGAACGGCCCTCAACGGAAAATCAGTACCAATCAAGCCGGATTTTGCCTTCGAGCCCTTCGCGTCGAATCCGCGCCCGCAAAGCATGCGTTGCTTCCAACAGATGTGGCATCTGCTGCTCGTGCGTCTCCACCACGACTTGATCGATCAGGTCCATGGTACGGCTATCCATCAGACGGTTGAGCACCTTGAGTTCCGACCCTTCGATATCGAGCTTAAGGAGCCGTACTCGACGATTTAGCGACCGAATGAACTCATCCAAGTCGATGCACTCGACTTCCACTTCCTGGGCTGCGTGGTTGTCCTCGGAAAAGGCGCTTGGCGTAAAAGATGAAGCAACCGTCATTTCGAGCGCATCCCAATGCCCGTGCGGTGCTGGAGTGCTCAGTCTCAGCACACACCTTTGGTCCATAACTCCGTTATTGAAACAGTGCACCGTAGGCATCGCTCTGAATCGCTTTGCCAAGATGCTGTAGCAGATTGGGTTCGGCTCGAACGCGTACACCGTCGCCCCAGAGCGCGCAAACAGAGAGGTAACATCTCCAACGTTGGCACCACAATCGATCATCACACTCCCAGGCTCGACCTCTAGTTCAAGCTTGATCGCTTTCAGATTCAGCGTAGGCCTACGCCGAACAAAGTGCTGAGTGCACTCGGTAAGCCAATGGTAGCGGATCCGCCGGTAGACCGCTTTTCTTGCCCGCTTCATTAAGGCGTTGGAACTCACAACGACCCCTCCGCTCTCCACAGGTCCCGATATGCTATGGCCCTTATTGTCTCAACCCAGCTAAGACGCACGCTGAAGCACTTCAGTAAAGAACTCGCGGTATTTTTTGCTAACGGCGCTCCAACTATATTTGCTTTGCACGAATGCGACGCCTCGGGTGATGTCATTCTTGCGTCTGCGTAGTACAGTTTGCAAGGCGTCCACCAGCACGTTTTCCGACGTAGTATCGACGAGGGTCGCATGATCCTCCAAAATCCAGCGCGTAACTTCGTCATCATGCGCCACAATGGGCACACCGGTGCCGAGAGCCTCGATATAGACGTTGCCAAAGGACTCTCGGATTGACGTATGGAGGAACACGTTTGCGCTTCGGTAAAGTTCCGGCATGTGCTGATGGGGGAACGTTCTGCGCAAAAACCGGCCTGGCAATAGCTCAGCAGCGAGGCGATCGACTTCGTTCCTGAGCGCACCATCACCAGCCACCACGAGGAATGCATCGGAAATTTGCGCCACCGCGCGCATTCCCTCTATTACCCTTTTTCCCGCGTCGAGCGCACTTACCATGAGAACGACAGGGCGGTTTTCGGGTAGGCCGAGCGCTACTCGATTGGCAGGGCCGGGACGAAACCGCTCGGTCGCAATCCCGTTCGGAATGAGGGTTGAGAACCACCGCTTTCGATTTCGCTCGTAATAAAGAGGGTTTGTACAGACAAGACCATCGCAGGAAAAAAATCGAGACTCCCATCGTCTCTGATATGCTGGCCAATCTCCATTCTGCGTGACAAACACATGCGCAGGCCGATGTTTTCCAGGAGGAGAACTGCGCAGCACCCAGTTTGTGTACGGATAGCCGCACGTCATCGTTATATCGGCATCGTTGCGCCACGACGTCGCCATGAGTCCAGCCGCGAACGTCAATTCCTCATACATGTATTGGTTGCGCAAGAACGGCATTGAAGGCCAACGTTCAAATCGTTCGCGAGGGACGACGGGTACTCGCTTGAAATGGTAGGCACGGTCTTTTATCGGCGCCCCCGACCCGATAAGTGTCACATCGTGCTTGCCTTCAAGCGCGATTTCCTGGGCAATTGACTCGAGCACGACCTCAGCACCGCGACCCACACGATGGAGGCCGGGAAGGGCGAACAGCATGCGCATACACTTTACCCGGTGATACTTGGAAGAGCCCGCGCAGAATGGCGTATCCGCGTCGTCTCAGCCCTTGATGGCTGCCTCTCCCTCGTGCATTTATCGATGGTCAACTCGTATGCCAAGCGGGCCGATGATGTTTCCGATCGCGTGGAGTACCGAGGCGAGACAATACCGCAATTGGGGCGGTTGGCCGCGACAAAGTCGAACAATCGGACGGAGAAGCGCTCGGACCAACGACGAAGTTCCGTGAAGTAGCATTCGGCTCGGCCGAACTCCGCTCTTGACGCACGCGACATACGAGCTATTGCCATGCCATAAGAACAGCCGAAGCTGGTATCGCAAGTTTGCTCGAGCCGGAGGCTCGTTTTCGTAAACGGAAGCTCGCTGGGAATAGCAGATCCGCAATCCGGCGGCGCGTGCCGCGCGATAGAAAACCATGTCTTCGCCACCAATGACCCCCAAGGCTGGCTGAAACCGGATTTCCGGGTGGCTTCTGAGCCATTCGCTGCGTATCAGCGAGTTGAAAGTTGAGCCACTCGTGAGTTCGGCACCGTCTGCCGGCCGCTCCAGCCCAAGCTCCAAGAACGGCTCATCAATAAGCCATCTTGGCGCCCCTGGTCCCACTCGTCGTATCATTCCTCCGGAAATCGCATCTGCGCCCGTACGTCCTTGGACATCGAGCAGTGCTTCGAGCCAATCTTCGACCGGTTCACAGTCATCGTCAATGGTGGCTATCCAGTCAGCCATCTGCATAGCCGTTTCGATAGCCATATTGCGGGCCATTGAGATGTTTTGCCGACCTGAAACGCAAAACATAATGCCTAATTCGAAGCATCCGGTATATTGATCGCAGACGGGACGCGCTCTTCCGTCCTTCGAATCGTCCACGACAACAACGCCTACGGCTGCCTGCCCGGCGACATGCCTGGTGCTCTTAAGCAGGGCCTCAAGCAGATTTGTGAGTGCCTCATTTCGATTATATGTGCAAATGGCAACTGCAATCGTGATGCGCGTCGAAGGATCTGCCATTTAGTATCCTCAGTCTCTAGCAGCACTACGAACCGCAGCTGCATTGGCGGCGACGGATGGTCTCGAGCAACTTTCGTTCACATTGGTTTTTCCAGTCATTGTTTCCGGGTATAGTGAAGAGGAGAGATCTTGATGCTTGTTATTACCTAGGGGTTCGATGGTAATGTGCGCCTATCATCAGCAGCTTTGCATAAAATAATGGTTCAGCTTTGCGGCTTCCCGATCTACATCGAAGTCTGTGACAACTTTCTGCCTACCCAGCTCTGCTACACTTAAGCGAAGACTATGATCTTGTATGATCTTAATAATGGCCTCGCCGAGGATTTGAGCGTCTGATGGGCGAACAAGAATGCCTGTCTTGCCATCCTCAATGAGCTCACTGGTGCCGGCTATATTCGTGGCTATTACGGGAACTCCTACCGCCATAGCTTCCATAGCAGAGACCGGGATTCCCTCGACAAAGCTCGGCAGCACGAAGAGATCGGCGGCCTGCAACTCGCCAATGACTTGCTCCTCAGTCAGATAGCCGAGAAAATGAACATGCTCCCCAATGCCTAGTTCTTGCGCCAGCGCTGTCAAAGATCCCTTACTTGGTCCATCCCCTGCAAGTCGGAGCTCAAGGTGGTGGCCCTTGTCTCTCAAAATTCTCAAAGCTTCGAGCAAAAATGGGAGCCCCTTTTCAGGAGACAGCCGGGCAGCGCAGAACAGGCGCTCAACCTGCTTCCTTGGTGGCCGATAGGCATACTTATTAATGTTCAGACCGCAATGCACGATCTTAAAGGGTCCAGGATCGCTGCACTCCGAAAACATCATCAGCTGACTACGGCAGAAATAGCTAATTGAACGAGTGAACCGCGCCCCAAGAACTTTTTCTTTGATCCTTGAATATTTAGCGTCGAAAAACACTGGCCAACCATGAAAGGTAATGCTGTAGCCGATACCCGCCAGACTCGCGGCGAGCATGGTGACAGTTCCACTCTGATCGCCGATATGGTTGTGAACATGGTTGATAGCGTTTCGTCGTACGATCTCGGCGACTAATACCGCCTCGATGAAGTAGAATAATTGATAGCCCAAACCACGAATACCTGGTCTGGACGTCCTCAAGGCCAGGCGTGCAGCGGAGACAAAACGCTTTGGTGAGCGAAGAATCGCAGCAATGAAAATGCGAACAACGTAGAACGGCGATTGTGGCAATGCAAAATGAGTGTCATTTGCCCAGTCAAGCAAGATCTGTGGTGTTGTCTCGTGTCGACCTGGCTTCCAAACGGAAATAACTTGGACGTTCGTGCCGGCCTTTTGCAGACTTCGAATTTCCCGCTTTATGAAGGTGTCGGTTGTAGCAGGAAATCGGTGCAGCACGTACGCGATCCTGTTCATTGGGACACAAGTCAAGTTCGTTTCACTGCATTGTATTCGACGTCTGGGTCAGGCGCATAGGTCCGGGCCAAGCAAGCTTGAAAATCAAGCGGTGGTGTCCAGCCCAATTTCGCCCTCAGCGTGTCGTTGCTGAAGCGAAGCGGCTTGAACTGCTGTTGGAACCGGCGGGGAGCTAGTAGCGACGGTAGCTTACCTTTGTTTCCAAATAATATTCGGCTCACAAAGGAGGCGAACTGCGCAATGCCAAGGCCTACAACGTATGGGAGCGGAACTGGAATCCCGCCCCGGCCACTTCGATGCCAGTATTCGCGCACATAACGCCACACGCGAATATCGTCTGCGTCAACCACGTTGAAAGTCAGTCCGCTACTATTAGGGTTCTCCATTGACGCAACGACGGCATCAGCGCAGTTGACGACGTGGGAAAGCGGAAGACGGGTAAACGGGCCGAACATCAACTGGACAGGACCGAACCGCCGACCCATGCCGGCAATTTCAGCATGATTGCGGCCCCAAATAAAGCCTGGCCGCATGATCGTAAGGTCCCATCCGTGAGTTCCTGTCATACTGGATGCGACGCGTTCCTGCCATACTTTCGCAATTGTATAAGCACCCATGTCGTACGGGTCGAGCAGCAGTGGCGTCGTCTCGGCCATGGTGCCGCGGGCGCGAGCCCAATCGTAAACGACGAGGCTGCTGACCAGGATCAGCCGTTTGACTGCGGTGCGAGACATAGCCTCGAGCAATCGCTCGGTGCCCACGACTGTCGAGGTAAATTGAACATCTTCATTTCCGCTCGTCGCGGCCGCCATGTGAATGACTGCATCGATGCCGTCAAAGACGGATATAAGATTGTCATGTGCGCGAAAGTCCGCGTAAAATACCTCAACGTCCGGACCCCACGAAGGTCGAGGGGAAGCAGGACGAACTATGGCGCGAACGTTGTGACCACGTACTAATAGGCGCGCAACGACGTGGCGCCCTAAAAAGCCACCGGCTCCGGTTACAAGGACCCTCACAGCGTCAATTCCGGGTTAGTAAAGCGATCGACCAAGTTCGCCGTTTCGTCAATTTCTTGCAACGGTACCGGTTGTTCTTGCTTTTCCTCAAGTGCACGGTAAGTGTCGGCAATAAGCTGCGGAAGACCATCGTAACTACTGGTCCCTCCGAGTTTCCGAAAGAATGCCGCAACGGTTCCGCGCAAAATAGCGCCAGATTCCGAGATTCCCTCCATAAGGCTCATGACGGCAGGCTCCCCAGGACGGAATCGCCTGACCGCAATTCGCGGAGGCTCAAGGAGATTAGCCTCGGCGTACATCTTAGTTCCGCAAACTCGGACCCAATATCCATTTAACCGTGAATTGCCGCTGAATGCTGCATATGCGTTTGTGCGCTGACCCCGGATCAGAGCGCGAAATTCATCCGTAGGCAATGGCGAGTTTGGAGTGTGCTTTGCCCACGTTGTCCGTAAATCAATCACAGGACCGGTGAACACGTATGCCAAGTAGGCAATGTGCGGAAGAAAGTCGCCAATAATTCCGCCGCGTAAGCCCAAACCGAAATGCGGCGCATTCTGGTCGGTATAGGGGCTAGCCGGTCCCACGACGTTTAGGGCGAAGTAGATCTGCACCTCGAGCAGCTCGCCGAGTTGACCCGAGCTGAGAAGATGCTGAATGTGCCGAATTGAAGAGTGATATCGCAGATTTTGGTTCTCCATCAGCATGCAGCGGTTTTCGCTGGCGAGCTGTTTGAGAAGAAGAAAGTCACGATATTCCACAGTGATGGGCTTTTCACAAAGGACATTCAGCCCCGCGGTAAGACAGGCCTTTGCGACGGAAAAATGCGCGGAAGGCGAGGTCGTGATGTGGACGAGGTCTGGTCGCCAATCGTGCAACATTATCTGGTAGTCCGTATACCACTTTCCGATCCTAAATCGTTCGGCCGTGGCTTCGGCTCGCGCCGCTGATAGGTCGCAAACCGCCACCACCTCAACGTTGTTTAGCTCTTGAACCGCAGCAAGATGCTCTCGTGCAATTGCCCCGCAGCCTATGACGACGCTCGTTAGCTTTCGCATATTAAGATGCTCGATAACAATTCACGTCCGTCGTTAGCCTGCACCAACGATTTATCGTATCTTTCTGTGTCGGCCAAGCCGATCGGAAATGGTCGTAGATTCGCAACAAGGCCAACTTGCATCTCATACATGCGGTGCGCCATGTTCATGCTTAATTAAACGGCGCCGCGCTGTTTTTTCTAAGACAATATGAAAGTCACCTTTTCTCAAATCTCTCTGCCAAAGCGTTGCAGCATTGGCGAGGCCGACGATAACTTTCACGAAAGTACCTAACACCGGACTCTGATACTTAATCCGCTCGTATTGTTCGCCTTCATACTCTTGGAAATGGATGACTCGAAAGCCAAGGTTCTGACTAAAGTCAATCAACTTGCCTGGGGTCACGAGAGGGTGAAAAACGGTCGGGAATGGGACATGCCCGGGCTGGCCCGCCAAACGATCTCCCAGAATGAAACGATAGTACCAGACATGGAACCAATGCGGCGTAAGCCTCGTCACCCACCCGGAGAAGGAGTTCGGGTTTGGAGCTCCGATCACCAGAAGACCTCCGGGGCTCAGCGCTTCAAAAAACTGGCCGATCGCCTGGTCTGGAGCGGTCAGGTGTTCAATGACGTTGTAACAAACAATGAGCTCGAAGCTGTTTGGAGGAAACGCATGAGTTTGGATATCTCCTAGTATTTTGTGTTCTGCATAGTGGTTGTTTTTAAGCTGCACCTCGTCGATGTCGACGACCGTGATTCGCGCGTCCTCCAGAAAATTCAGCTGTATGAATGATGTTGATCCTCCGCCCGCTTCGTAGATGCGCGTGTTTTTTCTTGGAAGTCGCTTTGCAAGGAGCGTATGCACAGCTTCCAGCGACGAACGATATGTAGCGAATGTCATAATATCCGATGCCTCAAGAGGGCAGCTCATGCTGATTGAGCTGGCGGAGCCAAGCTGGACCGGGGGCGAGCGCACGCTTCTGGAACCGCTGCGTCCGACCCCCTCGACATGCACCAAGTGATCAACGGGATCAAATATAATTTGAGATACGGTCAACGGGAGGCGACCCTACATTGATGCGACCGCGCACCACGATCGTAGAGGTACACCCTCGGTTCCTGAAACTGCTCCATTGCTTGGCTTAACTGCCGCAGAAGGGCTCGGGAGAGGTCGGCGCCTCTCCTCAATGCGGGGTATCTGCGAAATTCGCAGCCGCACTTGAGCTCCCCGGGGCATTGCGATCACGACGGTAAGATTACTTGGTCCCAGCGCTATGATAGTCAACCTTCTTGCGTTAAGAAGGCGACGTCACGCGCAGGCTGCCCCTGCCGGCGCGTACAGCAAAAGAACTGTCAAATCAATAGCTTCTGAGATTAACGCCAAGTGCTGGAAATTCTAAAAAGGAACCTAGTCACCGCAGGCCGGTTCGCCCCGTCAGCGGCAAGAAAATCGCTGTTCCGTTTTGCCCGCAGTATTGCACCGGATGAATTCGAGAAGTTCTCGGCTATGTATGCGAATGCCCCCAGCCAGAGCTATCTGCTAAGCGCAATCTGCCGGAGAGGTTTTGTTCCCAGCGTGGTGGTCGACGTGGGCGCCTACAGGGGTGAATGGAGCAGCATGGCGAGGTCAATTTGGCCGGATTGCGAGATCATCATGATCGAGCCCAACCTCGAACAGAGGGAACATCTGAAAGCAATCGGGTCTAAACTCAAGGCGACGCTGTATACTGATCTGATTGGGGCGGAAGACGGGCGAGAGGTGACGTTCCACGTCATGGCATCTGGATCGTCTATCCTGCCAGAGCGAAGCAACGCTCCGAGGAGAGCCGAAACGCGCCATCTGAAGACCCTAAATTCGATCCTATTGCAGCACCAGCCCGTTGACCTCCTGAAGATCGATGCGCAGGGGTACGAACTGGAAATACTTAATGGCGGTTCGCAGGTGTTGTCCAACCTCCAAGCTGTCATACTTGAGGTAGGCCTCCTTGAAATAAACGAAAACTGTCCTCTTCTGCACGAGGTGATCTCATATATGCACGCAAGGGATTTTGTCGCTTACGATATCCTTGAATTTCACCGGAGGCCTTTGGATGGAGCGCTTTTTCAAATGGACATTTTTTTCGTGCGTCAAAGCGCGTCTTTACGCGCGGATAAACGATTTGGGTAAATTCATCCCGTGGTAGGGAAGGCGAAAACATGGAAGCTGTAGTCTCCGGCTTCTTGATAAGCGTTGCAGGACTGCTTTCTGTCCAAGTAGCAGTGTATTGTATCGAGATCTTCGCAGGTATTGCTCTGCCAACGGGCGAGTTCAACAAACGGGAGGCGACTCGCGTGCCCGGCCGCGTGTGCGTCCTCGTGCCCGCACATAACGAAGGCTCGGGACTTCTGCCAACGCTGAATGACATTCAGCCTCACCTTCTCCCGCGCGATCGGCTTGTGGTCGTAGCAGACAATTGTACAGATGATACGAGCATCATTGCGTCGGCGGCAGGAGCGGAGGTTGTCGAGCGTCATGATTCATCAAAGAGGGGTAAAGGATACGCTCTGGATTTCGGACTTCGGCACCTGAGCGCAGATCCTCCCGATTTTGTCATCGTTGTTGATGCGGACTGTAGAGTTGCACCAGATACAATCCGCGAATTGGTTTCGACTTGCGCGCATAGCGGCCGGCCGGCACAGGCCTTGGACCTGATGATTGCACCGGGCGAAAGCCAAATCAGCCACCAGGTTTCCGAATTCGCCTGGCGCGTCAAGAATTGGCTGCGCCCTTTAGGGCTCTTTGCGCTCGGCTTGCCCTGCCATCTCCTCGGCACCGGCATGGCATTTCCCTGGCACTTGATCCGTTCCGCCGATCTCGCCAATGGATGCCTAGTCGAGGATCTGAAGCTCGGTCTTGATCTAGCCCAAGCGGGTTATCCACCAGTGTTTTGCCCGTCGGCCTGCGTGACGAGTCCGTTCCCATCATCTGCTAAGGCGGCTGCGATCCAGCGGGAAAGGTGGGAGCGAGGTCACGTCAACACGATCCTCGGCGCTGTTCCGCGGCTGATTTGCCGTGCCATTGCGCAGCGGAACATCCCGCTGTTGGCCCTAGCATTGGACTTGGCAGTCCCACCGGTCTCACTGCTGGGGATCTTGTTGGCGGGGACGTGGGGAATAACACTCCTTGCTGCACTGGTGGGGACCGGCCGTATTGCGCTGTTAGTGATCACGACCGCTGGCCTGGCGTTCCTATCAGCTTCCATTCTTGCTTGGCTCAAGTGCGGGCGGGATGTCTTACCTCTGACAGCAATTTCGTTGGTCCTACAATACGTTCTCGGAAAACTGAGTCTTTATTGTCGTATCATATTCAAGCACAGGCATACACCTTGGATCAGAACGGACCGCACGAAATCTCAATGAGGATTCCACCGTAGGGCCCCTGTGGCTCGTTGACGAGCCGTTTGGACGACACCCGCGTGGAGTAATCGAGCCCGCTTCTGCAACTACAGCGGTACCATCTTCAGCGTAATTCCCGTAGCGCTTGCGCCACACCGGAGAGGACGTTGCGGCGCATTTGATGCGTATTGATGCGGGATGATCTTATTCCTATAGTGGCTAAAATTTGTTCTGGGATTGTCTAAAATATGGCGCTTCAACTTAGCACTTGAGTCGTATAGGGATTCTCAGCAACCGGGTAATTACGGCGTCACGGAGGGGAATGTGCGTATTTTCAAGGTAGCAGGACTGGCGTCAGCGCTCGCCCTTGGGCTGGTGGCTTTCCCGCCCCTGAGCAAAGCTGCGGTCTATAACTTTTTTGCGAATGCCTGCAGCTCAGGTCTTGGCTGCAGTGGTAGCCCAAGCTCGTTGCTTGCAACCGCAACCACCTCGACTCTCGGAAGCAACGTCCTCGTTGACCTTCACATTGTCGACCCGAATTTTTTCTTCATCCAAGCGGGCAACCCGCCAATGATGGGCTGGAACAGTCCGACACCGACATTGGCCAGTTCGCCCACGCAAAATCCCGGGGGGCCGGTCACGTGGTCTCAGAATGGTGCTTTCAATTCAGGCGGTCCGGGAGACTTCACTCAAAGCCTTGGATTTCTGGACAAAAGCAACACCATCTGGAACTCTGATATTATATTCCAGCTTGGTGGAGTGACGTTGTCTCAGTTTATAACAAATTCTGCAGGTTTTTTCTTTGCAGTTGATCTGTGCAACGCTCCGGGTGGCACGAACGGGGGCACCTGCACGACGCGCGCCGGTGCTCCGGGCGGCACTGGCTTCGTCGGCGCTGTACTAGCTCAGACGCCGCTGCCGCCTGCCGCCCTACTGTTTGCCAGCGCGCTCGTCGGGTTGGGCATCCTAGGACGTCGCCGTCGCAAGCATGGACTAACGGCGGCATAGCCGCTAAGACTCGGAGCTACCCGCGCGCTCTGCGGATGGCGCGAATTGGGCCGAGTCAATGTTGCCGGTTGAACTTCGAACGTCATTGCGGTGCGGCCGAAGCGGCCGCGCCGATGCATTTGCAGCTGCCGAAGCGCGCGAGTCGCGTGCGGCTGAACCGGCGGTTGCGAGCTCGTCATGCGCGGCCACCACCTCTGCATCGATCCAAACAGAATCGGGTGCTTTCGGCGCCAATGACCTGCTACCTACCCCAGCATGCGTTGACGATCTTGCGCGCGACGTCTATTGCCTTTTTGGCGTCCCGATCGACGTGACGGATATGGCCCTGGCGTTGCGCCGGATCGAAGCCTCGGTCGCCTCTGCGACACCGTTCCTGCTTTCAACCCCTAATGTTAATTTCCTCGTGCAGAGCCAGTCTGATCCGGCATTCCGAGAATCTCTCCTGGATAGCGATTTTTGCCCGGCTGATGGGATGCCAATTGTTTGGGTCGCACGGCTGATGGGATTGCCCATCAAACAGAGGGTGAGCGGTTCGGATATTTTCGACGCGCTGAAAACCCACCCCCGCTTTGAGCGCCCGTTACGAGTTTTCCTGTTTGGCGGTTTAGACGGGGTCGCCGCCGCCGCTGGCAAAGTTCTGAATGCGGAGCGAAGCGCCCTGTGCTGCGTAGGTACTTTCAATCCTGGTTTCGGCACAGTCGAGGATATGAACAGAGAGGACATTATCGATACGGTTAACGGCAGCCATGCTGATTTGCTATTGGTTTCACTCGGTTCCCGGAAAGGCCAAGCGTGGTTGCATCGGAACCACATCCGTCTCACCATCCCCGTTCGCGTTCATCTGGGTGCGGTGTTGAATTTCGTAGCCGGAACCGTTAAGCGCGCGCCTCGTTGGCTGCGGGCATGCGGTCTAGAGTGGCTGTGGCGCATCAAGGAGGAACCGGAATTATGGCGTCGCTATTGCTACGACGCCAGCGTGCTGCTGCGCCTCATTTTGACTCGTGCCTTGCCGCTCGCCATCACCAACCGGTGGCATCGGCTCAGATCAGCCCGCCAGCCCACGCACTTGCTCATCAAGACAGCACAAAATCACAATTCGGTCACGATCGACCTGTGTGGTAATGCCACCGAGCGTGACGTGGCAATGGCCCTCTCGTGCTTCCGAGAAACCTTAACCGCCGGAAGTAAGGCCGTCATTATTGATCTGTCCCGCACGTGTGTTATTGACCAGCGTTTTTTCGGGTTGCTGCTTATGTTTCGAAAGCAACTGAAGAGGCGGCGGGCAAAGCTGAGGTTCACGGGAGTGTCGGCCGCGACCAAGCGAATCTTTAAGCTTAACGCCCTTGGATTCCTTCTCACGCCGGACGCAAGTGAATGATGTCGACGCAGTCCATCCGCATCGCTCGAAATGACGTGCTCGGCAAGGGTCTCCTTATTTCTGTCGCGGTGTTGGTCGCGCTTGCCGCTTTCGGCGGGAACCTGCTGGAACTGGTCAGACGCTGGAGCCAACAGGAGGAGTACAGCCACGGATTCCTCATTCCCGTTATCGTGGCGTGGCTTCTTTGGGCACGCCGCGATGCGCTGGCCTCAAGCATGGGTCGCCCATCGTGGGGCGGCCCCGTGCTGATCGTGTTAGCTGCGACAATGCTGTTCATAGGAGAATTGAGCGCGTTCTTTCTTCTTTCGCAGCTTGGCTTCATTCTGGCTTTGCTCGGAATCCTATTGGCCGTAGGCGGTTACTCGCTGCTGAGGGTGGCTATCATTCCGATATTGTTCCTCATATTCGCCATACCTCTGCCGTACTTGATCGATTCTGAACTGTCGTGGCGCCTGCAACTGATCTCCTCGCAACTGGGAGTGTTCATTCTCAGGTTGTTCCAAGTTCCCGTATTTCTTACGGGAAATATCATCGATCTCGGCCGATACAAATTGCAGGTCGTGGACGCTTGCAGTGGGCTGCGATACCTGTATCCGCTCTTGAGCTTAGGCTTTCTCGCCGCCTATTTGTTCCAGGCCCCATTCTGGCAACGCGCGCTGGTATTTCTTTCGGCGATCCCGATCACCATTGGGATGAACAGCCTTCGTATCGCCATCGTCGGTATTCTGGTTGATCTTTGGGGCACCGAAATGGCTGACGGCCTGCTCCACCTGTTCGAGGGCTGGGTTATCTTTCTCGTGTGCGCGGGGTTTTTGGCAGCCGAAATATATGGCTTGTCGCGTCTTTCCGGCAAAGGCTTTTTTCAAGTGTTTCATCTCCCGGCAGTTAGCGCTTCGCGCGCTGGGCGGATTGCTTCAGCCAATCGTGTGCCTGCGATCGCCTGTTTACTTGTTTTGGTTGGGGCGGGGGCGGCGGTTTACTTCTTGTCCAATCGACAGGAAATTGTCCCAGAGCGCCTTCGTTTTATAGCGTTTCCGGCAAACCTCGGTCCATGGCAAGGACGTCCGTCCTTGCTCGAACCGCAGGTCGAGCATTTCTTGGGGCTTGAAGACTACATTCTGTCAGATTACAGCGAACCCGGCGGAGCCGCAGTTAATTTTTATGTCGCCTACTACGCGTCGCAGCGGAAAGGGTCATCACCACATTCGCCAATGGTTTGCATTCCTGGAGGCGGTTGGCAGATTACCGACTTCCAACGCGTGAGCTACACGAGCGAGGCTCTCAAACTGAGCTTGCCGCTAAACAGAGTCATTATCGAGCAGGACTCCAAAAAGCACCTTGTCTATTATTGGTTCGTGCAACGGGGCAGGAATGTAGCGAACGAGTACTGGTCAAAATGGTACCTGTTCGCTGATGCCATCACCAAGAACAGGACCGATGGAGCCTTGGTACGGCTAGTGACGCCGATCTACCGGGGCGAGCCTGAAAATCGCGCTGATGAGCGCCTGCAGGCGTTCTTACAAGAGCTTGCGCCACGCCTAAGCGCGTATCTGCCGTCCGAAACAACAGCCCACGTCGGATCAGTCCTGCCTCGCCACAAGGGCAATGAGTCATAGAGGTGGTTATGGTGCAGTCGTCGTTCTTCGTCTCGTTCAACCGGATATGTCGGGCTCTCCTGATCCCGGCTGCGCTCCTCGTTGCAGGCTGCGGCTCTCCAGAGGAGCGCGCGCAGCGTTTTTATCAGCACGGAATGGAGCTCCTGTCGCAACAGGATTATGTTAAGGCCAGCATCGAATTACGGAACGCGCTGCAGATCAACAACGATCTGGTCGGAGCGTGGCGCGGGCTCGCTCAAATTGAAGAACACAATCGCAACTGGGAATCCCTTCTCCCCATCCGCCGCAAAATCGTCGAGCTCGATCCCAAAGATGCCGATGCTAAATTAAAGCTCGCCGAGATCTTGACGCTCGGCAATGCCCTGGATGAAGCCCTCAAGTTGGTAAATGCGGCAGCGGAGCTAAAGAATCGGGACCCAGCCGTTCTGAGTATGAAAGGAGCTATCCTTTTTAAACTCAACGATGTCAAAGGAGCGGTGCGGGAAGCGGAGGCGGCCCTCGAGATTGACCCCGCAAATGCCGGTGCGGCCATCGTTCTTGCTGCGGAAAAACTGGCGCGCGGCGACACTGAAGGGGCATTGACAATTCTCGACCGGGATGCGGTCTCCCATGCGAACGATGTCGGTGTCGAACTTTTTAAGATCAAAATATTCGAGCAGGCGGGCAAACCAGAACAGGTCGAAGCCGTGCTGCGCAAGCTCGTTGAGCTTTATCCAAGAGAACCGGTGTTTCGAAAACAGCTCGTCGTACTCTACACGCGGGAGAAGCGACTGGATGAAGCTGAGAAGGAACTTCGTGCAATATCCGCCGCAAACTCCAAGGATGCCGACGCCGGTTTAGATGTGGTCCGATTTCTCGGTGCGACGAAAGGTCCCGCTGAGGCAAGGCGGGAGCTATTGAGCCGCATCACGGCGGGCGGAGACGTATTTCAATACCAAATGGCGTTAGCGGAGATCGACTTCGCGCAGGGCAACATCAGTGACAGCATTCAGCTGCTTCAGACGTTGTCTCGTAGTACAGATTCCCGCGAACATGCTCTCGCCGCACAGATCAAATTGGCCGAGTTGCATATTGCCAGAAAGCAATCTGATGAAGCCGAGGCGTTAGTGACCGACGTCCTTCGCAAGGACAGCCGGAATGCCGGTGGCCTGAAGCTTCGTGCGACTCTGCGCTTGGAGCGGGGCCAACTGGATGCCGCCATCGCTGACGCTCGCGCGGCCCTCAACGACCAACCCAGGTCGACCGATCTGATGTTGTTGTTGGCGGCCGCTTATGAACGCAGCGGCGCGATTGAACTGGCAGAAAAGCAGTACGCTGATGCTACCAAGGTCTCCGGTT
>Ga0075434_100002778_pt1 | contig 15486 bp, 12 predicted proteins | sample RhiMethybrSRZTD3_FD_75298 | JGI IMG/M metagenome (GOLD analysis project Ga0075434, IMG submission 75298) | Populus rhizosphere microbial communities from Tennessee, USA - Rhizosphere MetaG P. TD hybrid SRZTD3 | ecosystem: Host-associated > Plants > Roots > Rhizosphere > Soil | place: USA... | reverse complement strand
CGCCAGCGCATAGCTGGCTTCGCCAAGGCCCCACGCTACGGGCGGGGCGAAGGCGGAACGAGCCGATCCAGCGCCTGGGTATAGGCGGCGGCGATCTCGGTCGCCGCCGCCGCCGTGCACCCCAGATCCCGCAGCAGACCGTCGCGCAGGTCGTAAATCCATCCGTGAATCGTCAGCGGCTGCTCCCGCCGCCAGGCGTCCTCGACGATCGTCGTGCGGCAGACGTGAATCACCTGCTCGATCACGTTCAGCTCGCACAGCCGCGCGATGCGCTCCTCGTCGCCCGGTTCATCGGCCATCACTGCGTCGTGGCGCTCGCGCACGTCTTGCACGTGGCGCAGCCAGTTGTCGATCAACCCGAACGATGAACGCAGATAGGCCGCGCGCACGCCGCCGCATCCATAATGGCCGCACACGATGACGTGCTCCACCTTCAGCACGTCGATCGCATACTGGAGCACCGACAGGCAATTGAGATCCGAGTGGACCACCACGTTCGCGACGTTGCGATGGACGAAGAGCTCGCCTGGCCGCAGGCCGACGATCTCGTTCGCGGGCACGCGGCTGTCGGAACAGCCGATCCAGAGATACTTCGGCGACTGCTGCTCGGACAGCGACTGGAAGAAGTGCGGATCGCGGGCCGTCGTGCGCCGCGCCCACTCTCGATTCTTCGCGAATAGATCAGATATCAATCCCTAATCCCTAATCGAGAATCCCTGATCCTCGAATCGCTGAATCCGTGAAGCCCTGAAGCCTTGAGGCCCCCGAGCCCCGATCACTGTTCGAGCTGCAACTCCACCACGGTGAGGCGCTCCCGGATTTCGTCGAGCTGCGATCGAACTTCGGCTTTGTCGGATGTGATCATCTGGAGGCGGTCGAGCAGCTGTTTGAGGGCATGAATCAGCGCCGGTGCTTCGGTTGAATGCGACGAACCTGGCCTTTCCGCGACCACCCGGGCGACTGTGTCGCGGAGCTCCGGCAACTGCAATCCGTGGTTCATCAGAATCGCTGCCGCGCTCGACTTCTCGACACGCAGCAGGCCAAGCAGCAGGTGTTCCGTCCCGATGTGATGATGAGCAAGGCGATCCGCTTCTTCGGCCGCGAACTGCAGCGCGACCTTTGCCTCAGTGGCGAACGGGATCTCGACCGAGGTCGAAACCTTCTCGGCTGATCCAGCCTGGCTTTCAATGTCGCGCCGGATGTCCTGGGTGGCTACTCCCCGATCGTCGAAGATCCGCGCGGCGGTTCCGGTTGACCGCACGAGACCGAGGAGGAGGTGCTCGGGTCCGATGACAACATCGCCCAACTGGCTGGCCTCGTAGCGGGCAAAGAACAGGGCGCGGCGTGCATTCTCGGTGTATCGCTCGAACATTGTTGGTGTTCCCGGCATCTCGATGCTAGCACTTGTGCTGGCCGAGCCGCTGCCGGCAACACCCCTGGGGGGTTTTGAAACGCGTTTCGGATCGAGAGTAGCCGAACTCGTCGCCGATCGCTCGGTCAGCGCAGGCGGAGGACGCTGAACAGATTCGAGAAATCGTCGGTCCAGAGCGGCGTCGAGTCGCTCATTCGCGGCGGAACCCATCCGGCGGCGCCGTGGAGCGACCCGAGATCTTCCGGTGCATGCGCCATCAGGATCCAGTCTGACGAGGTCTTTCCACTCTTATTCTCCGCTTCGGTGACGCTCTGCACGCGTTCGAGGGCGACAAGGCCATGAGCGGCGGCCTCGCGCGCGACGACAGGTCCGAGCAGCAGGTGGCGATTCGAGATGTGAAACGCGAGAATGCCGTGCGCCGTGAGACGCGAAAGATACAACGCCATCGCCTCACTCGTCATCAGGTGGATCGGGATGGCGTCGGAGCTGAACGCATCCAGCACGAGCAGCCCATAGGAGGCGGGCGCCGCCTTGGCCAGCGACAGGCGCGCGTCGCCGATGACCACGCGGCAGCGCTCGCCGCAGTCGCGCAGATGCGTAAAGAACGCCGGATTCCGCGCGATCCCTTCGACGGCGGGATCGATTTCGTAGAACGTCCAGTGCTGATTTGCGCCGGCGTAGGCGGCGAGCGATCCGATGCCCAGACCGACCACCGCCACTGACGGCGTGCGCGTGAGCGCGGGTACCTGCGCGAACGCCTGCCCGATCGGTCCGCCACGGTGGAAGTAGGTCAGCGGCTCCGCTCGTTCTTTCTCGTCGACCGCCTGGATGCCGTGAAGGGTCGAGCCATGGAACAGCATGTGTCGGCCGGCGTCTTCCGTCACTCGATAGGTGCCGAAGAACGTGCGGTCCCTGTAGAGAACGCGGCCGAATGTCTCGCCGAACATGGCGCCCACGAGGAGCATGACCGCAATTCCGAGGCCGAACCGCAAGGGACGCCGCGACTGGCTGAACAGCACGAGCGCCGGGATCGACAGCACGGCGAGCAGCGCTTTCTCCTCTCCGCCGGCGCGCGGCACGCCGAATCCAATCGCCAGGGTCAGCGCGCCGAGCGCCACCGCGAAGATCGCATCGGAGACGAGCGGCCTGCGCAGGTCGATGAATGACGCGCGGAGCAGACACGCGAGGACGAGTCCGAGCGGATATTCGATCACGTGCGTGAAGACGAGCGGCGCGACGAGTGTGTTGAAGACGCCGCCGAGCATTCCGCCGAGCGCGATCCAGAAATAGAACTCCGTCAGGCGCGAGGCGGCGGGACGGTCCGACGCCAGAAGCGTGTGGCACGTCAGCGCTGCCGCGGCGAACCCACTGAGGTGCAGCATCAGCAGCAGCGCGAGTGAGCCGGCCGCCTGACTCAGCATGAACAAGGCCACCGGCAGGATCAGCAACGGCATCGCACGGTCCGCGATCCGCCGGTAGCGTGCGGTTTCGGCGCCGAACGCGAGCACGAAGGTCAGGAGGTACAAAGCGAGCGGCACGACCCACAGCAGCGGCACCGCCGCAACTTCCATCCCCAGGTAGCTCGTCACCGACAACATCAGGCTCGACGGTACGAACGCCAGCCCCACCCATCTGACACGACGTCCGGACGACGGCTCGACGTCGTCCAGCGGACGCGCCGCGGCGGCGGTGCGGGGGCGCGCGCTGTCATCCCGGCCATGTGCGCGCCACATGCCCACCGCGCAGATCGCAACGAGCGCGACGAAGATTGCGTAGCCACCACCCCACACGCGCGCCTGCATCCGCAGCCGCAGCGTCGTCTCGACGAGAACCGGATAGGCGAGGAGCGCGAGAAAACTTCCGAGATTGCTCGCGGTGTAGAGAAAGTACGGATCGCGCGCGAGACGATGATCCGTTCTCGAGAACCAGTGCTGGAGAATCGACGCGCTGGTAGAGACGGCGAAGAACGGAAGACCGGCCGTGATCGCCAGCCGTGCGACCAGCCAGCCGACGGGATTGCCGGGCGGCGGCGCGAGCCCCGGCGCGAACGCGATCGGCAGCAGGAGGAGACCGGCCCCGAGCACGGCGACATGAATCAGTGCCTGTGCGCGCACGCTCACCCACCGAGACAGCGCCCACGCGTAGCCGTAACCGGCGAGCAGCGCGAGCTGGAAGAACATCACGCAGGTGTTCCACACCATCGGCGCGCCGCCGAGGATCGGCGCGACCATCCTGGCGATCATCGGTTCGACCAGGAACATCAGTGCCGCACTGAGAAACAGTGTGCAGGCGAACACTGCGACGAGCGCGAAGGCGCGCGGGCGCTCGAGGGCCGTCTCGATCGTGTAGGTCGAGGCTACGGTCATGGCTCCGCCGTCCGTGAAAAAGCGGGAGGCGAGTCCTGGGGGAGGGTCCCGATAGTATGCCCTCCAGCGGCGCCGAACGCAAGCCGACCCTCGCGAACTTCCGAATCGCGTTAGTCCTCGGCGCCAGCCGCCGACGCGCGGTACGCCTCGGCGAGCAGCGACACCGGATGGACGACCTGCACGCGAAGGCCTGCGGCGTCCAGGCCGCGCGCGATCTGTAGATGGCATCCGGGATTCGCGGTAGCCACATATTGCGCGCCGGTGCTGACGATGTGGCCGACCTTGCGCTGCAGGAGCAGCTCCGCCTGCGCCGGCTGCGTGATCGCGTAGATCCCTGCGGCCCCGCAGCACCACGTCGACTCTGGGAGCTCGACGAGCGACACCCCGGGAATCATCCGCAGCAGCGCGCGCGGCTGGCGTGTGACCTTCTGGCCGTGCACGAGGTGACACGATTCGTGATATGTCACGTGAATCGGCTCTGACGATGGAGCGGCTTCCGGTGCACGGCAGCCGATCAGCGCAAGCCACTCGTGGACATCCTGAAGCCTCGCATCCCACGCGCGTGCGCGTTCGCGATACACCGGGTCATCCTCGAGGAGCGAACCATAGCGGCGCAGGTGCGATCCGCAGCCTCCGGCGTTGCTGATGATGGCGTCGTACCGATCCGGCGGAAACAGATCGATCATCCGCCGCGCGAGCGTGCGCGCGCCGTCGAGATCGCCGTTGTGCGCGTGCAGAGACCCGCAGCACGGCTGCACGGCCGGAGTGTCCACCGCACAGCCGTTCGCCAGCAGCACGTCCGCCGTGTCGCGATTGACGTCGGGAAACACGAGGTCCTGGACGCAGCCCGTCAGCAGCGCAACACGGTAGCGCGCGGTTCCCGCGGGCGCTTCGTGGGTTCCGATCCGGGCGTTCGAGAAGCGAGACGCGATCCTCGGCGTTTGCGGCTCCAGGCGGCGCAGCGCTGGCGGCAGCAGCCGGATCAGACCGGAACGCCGCACGAGCGATTCGAGGCCGCTGCGCTGATAGACGCCAAGCGCGCGCGCCGCCATGCGAAGCATGCGCGGATGCATGAACAGAAAGCCAAGCGTGAGCGCGCGCCAGAACTTCCGCGCGGCTCCCGGATGCGCACGCGACAGCTCGATATCGCTGCGCGCCGCCTCGAATGCTTCGGCGTAATCGACCCCGGCCGGGCATGCCGTCTGGCAGGCGAGGCAGCCGAGACAGTAACTCAGCTCCTCCGCGAATTCGCGCGTCACGCCCAAGGTCCCGTCGGCAATCGCGCGCATCAGGGCGATGCGGCCGCGCGGGCTGTTCCGCTCGTGCCGCGTCGTGTCGTACGTGGGGCACGTCGGCAGGCACATGCCGCAGTGCATGCACTGCTGCAGCACCGAGTAGTCCAGGGTCCGGAGCGTCGCGCCAGCCATCGTTAGCTGACCCACGCTGCAGGCGGGACCCGCCCGCGAGTCTCCCCACTCGGTGCTCGGCCAAAGCCACGTGTTACGGGAGTGGCCTCCGCGCCGCGTGGGGATGCCCCTCTCGCGGTCACCCGCGACTGTGCTGTGTAGGTTCGCAACCCGGCTTGCGGGTGGCCGTTGACGGGGCCGCCTCGCTTCAGCTCGACGCCCGACGGCCGTCGCGTTGCTTTTCGGGCGTCGAGTGAAGTGGGGCTGTCAACGGCCAGGACCCGCTCATCGGGTTTCGGAATCCGACGTTGGTTCTTAGTCAAAGATCTTCCCGGGATTCAGCAGCCCCGCCGGATCGAGCGCCTTCTTGATCTGCTTCATCACCTCGAAGCTGCTCTCCCCCATCTGCAGCCGCAGCCACTCCTTCTTCGCGAGCCCGACGCCGTGCTCGCCGGTGATTGTGCCACCGAGCTCCAGCGTTTTTTTCGCGATCAGATCGAGCGCATGGTGCACGCGGCGCATCTCGGCGGCGTCGCGTTCGTCGGTGAGGAACGTCGGATGGAGGTTGCCGTCCCCCATGTGTCCGAACGTTCCGACCTGCAGGTCCGCCTCGCGCGCGGTCTCCGCGATGAACGTGACCATCTTCGTGAGCTCGCTGCGGGGGACCGTGAAGTCCTCGAGGATCGTCGTCGGACGGCGCCGCGCGAGCGCCGAGAACGCATTCCGCCGCGCGGCGGCGAGCGCGAGCGCCTCGGCGTCGTCCTTTGCGAGCCGCACGTCGCGCGCGCGGTGTGTGCGCGCGATAGCCATCATCTGCTCCGCTTCGTCGGCGACCGCCGCGGGATGACCGTCGGTCTCCATCAGCAGTACGGCAGCGCAGTCGGTGGGCAACCCCACGTGCGCATAGTCTTCCACGCAGCCGGCCGTGGTCTGATCGAGGAACTCGAGCGTGCAGGGGATGATCTTCGCCGCGATGATCGCCGACACCGTTTCCGCGGCGTCCTCGATCCGATCGTAAAGCGCCAGCAGCGTCTGCCGCGCGAGCGGCCGCGGAACGAGCTTCAACAGGATCTCGGTAATGATCCCGAGGCTTCCTTCGGACCCGACGAATAGATCCTTCATCGAGTATCCGGCGACGTCCTTCACGCAGGCGCTGCCGAAGCGTGCGATGCGTCCATCGGGCATCACCACTTCGAGCGCCATCACGTAGTCCCGCGTGACGCCGTACTTCAGACCGCGCAGTCCGCCGGAGTTCTCCGCCACATTCCCGCCGATCGAGCTGATGCGCATCGAGCCGGGATCGGGCGGGTAGAACAGTCCGTGCTGCGCGGCGGCCTCGTCGATGGCGAGCGTCGTCACCCCCGGCTGCGTACGCAGCACGAGGTTCTTCGGGTCGAGCTCGAGAATCCGGTCCATGTGCGTCATGCACAGGACCAGGCTGTCGCTCGACGGCACGGCGCCGCCGCTCAGGCCGGTTCCCGACCCGCGCGTGACGATCGGCAGCGATTGGGAGACCGCAAACTGCACGCACCGCGAGACGTCTTCGGTGCTCCTGGGAAAAACGACGGCGGCGGGGACCTGCCGAAGCGCCGCGGTGCCGTCGAACCCGTAGGGAATCACGTCCTCCGGTTTGGTCAGCACCGACGCTGCGCCGACGATTCCGCTCAATCCGTCGGCGATCGCTTTCGGCAGCGGCATGGACCCTATGTTATCCGGCCACGACGCTCTGCCGCTGCTCGCCGAGCCCCTCGACGCCAAGCCGCACGACCTGCCCTGCCTGCAGATAGACTGGCGGCTTCTTGCCGTGGCCGACGCCGGGCGGCGTGCCGGTCGAGATGATGTCACCCGGCTGGAGGCTCATGAACTTGCTCAGATAGCTCACGAGATACGTGACCCCGAAAATCAGCGTGCTCGTCGATCCATCCTGATATCGACGGCCATCGACCTCGAGCCAGAGCTTCAGGTTGCCGGGATCCTTCACCTCGTCGGCCGTCACGAGCCACGGACCGATCGGCCCGAACGTGTCGGCGCTCTTGCCCTTGACCCACTGGCCCGTCCCTTCGAGCTGGAACTCGCGCTCGGAAACGTCGTGGACGACGCAGTAGCCGGCGACGTGTTTGAGCGCATCCGCCTCGCTGACGTATTTCGCCGCCTTGCCGATCACGACGCCAAGCTCGACTTCCCAGTCGGTCTTCTTCGACCCGCGCGGGATCTCCAGGTTGTCGTTGGGGCCCACGATCGACGACGTCGCCTTCATGAAGACGATCGGCTCCTTCGGGAGCGGCATGTTCGACTCGGCGGCGTGATCGGCGTAGTTGAGCCCGATGCAGATGAACTTGCCGACCTGGCCCACGCATGGACCGACGCGCGGGCTGCCGTTCACGCGCGGCAGCGAATTCGGATCGAGCTTCCGGAGCTTGGCGATGGATTCGGGGAGCAGCGCGTCCCGCGCGAGATCGGGAATGACGCCCGACAGATCACGAATCCCGCCTGCTGAATCAAGAAGTCCGGGCTTCTCGGCGCCCGGCTGTCCGTAACGAAGAAGTTTCATTGTTCTCCAGGTCCGGCTAAAGCCGGACGCTACGAACGGCAAATCGCGAACCGCGAGTCGCGAAGTCTAGTGCGATTCCCTCGCCACCTCGTGGCCTCGACACCCAACCAGGAAATCGAGATCAGCGCCCTGATCCGCCTGCTGCACGTGCTCGATGTACAAACGCGCCCAGCCGCCGGGCGGCAGGTTCGGCTCCGGCATACGCCAGGCGGCGCGCCGCGCGGCGAGCTCCGCGTCGCTGACATCGATCTGCAGCCGCCGCTTCTCGACGTCGAGCTCGATCATGTCGCCGTCCTTGACGAGCGCGAGCGGTCCGCCGGCAGCCGCCTCGGGCGCCACGTGCAGCACCGCTGTGCCGTAGGCGGTGCCGCTCATCCGCGCGTCCGAGATGCGCACCATGTCGGTGACGCCGCTCTGCAGGACCTTCGGCGGCAGCCCCATGTTCCCGACCTCCGCCATCCCCGGATACCCCTTGGGCCCGCATCCCTTCAGCACGAGGACGCAGTCCTTGTCGACGTCGAGCGCCGGATCGGAGATGCGGGCGTTGTAGTGCTCGATGCTCTCGAACACGACCGCGCGTCCCCGATGGCGCATGAGATGCGGAGACGCGGCTGACGGCTTCAGGACCGCACCATTGGGCGCAAGGTTGCCGCGCAGGACGGCGATGCCGCCGTGCGTGGCGAGCGGCTTGTCGATCGGATGAATGACGTCAGGATTGTAGTTGGGGGCGTCGCGGCAGTTCTCCCAGATCGTCTTGCCGTTCACGGTGCTCACGTCGCGCACGATCAGATCGTTCTCGCCGAGCGTGCGAATGACCGCCGGGAGACCCCCGGCGTAATAAAAGTCCTCCATCATGTAGCGGCCAGACGGCATGAGGTCGACGATCGTCGGGACGTTGCGCCCGAGATCGTCCCAGTCCTGCAGCGTCAGCGGCACGCCTACGCGGCCGGCGATTGCGAGCAGGTGCAGCACCGCGTTGGTCGATCCGCCGAGCGCGCCGTTCACGCGGATGGCGTTCACGAACGATTCCCGCTTCAGGATGTGCGAGAGCCGGATGTCCTGCTCGACCATTTCGACGATGCGTCGACCGGCGAGATGTCCGTGCGCGTAGCGGCGGGAATCGACCGCGGGAATCGCCGCGCTTTCCGGCAGCGTCAGCCCGAGCGCCTCCGACATCGACGCCATCGTCGAGGCCGTCCCCATGACGTTGCACGTGCCCCAGGATCGCGACATGCAGGACTCCGCGCGCATGAAGTCGCGGACGCTCATCGCGCCCGCCCGCACATCCTCGCTGAACCGCCAGACGTCGGTGCCGGATCCGATGCCCGCGCCGCGAAAGTTCCCGTTCAGCATCGGCCCGCCCGGAACGACGAGCGCAGGCAGATCGCAGCTCGCGGCCCCCATGATCAGCGACGGAACCGTCTTGTCGCACCCGCAGAGCAGGACGACGCCGTCGAGCGGGTTCGCGCGGATCGATTCCTCGACGTCCATCGACGCGAGGTTGCGGAACAGCATCGCGGTCGGGCGGACGCTCGTCTCCCCGAGCGACATCACGGGAAATTCGAACGGCACGCCGCCCATCTCCCAGACGCCGCGCTTCACGTGCTCGGCAAGCTCGCGGAAGTGGCCGTTGCAGGGGGTCAGTTCGGACCAGGTGTTGCAGATGCCGATGATGGGCCGGTCGTTGAAGATTCCTTCGGGAAGCCCCCGCCCGACCCAGCTTCGGTGAATGAATCCGTCTTTATTCGGCTTGGCAAACCATGCGGCAGATCGGTATTTGCGTTTCGGTTCGTGCATTTTCAGTCGTCGAACCTCGATGTACGGCGGGGTCTTAAGACCCCACCCTACCGACAAACCGCGAACCGCGAATCGCGAACCGCGAACCGCGAACCGCGAATCTAGTTTCCGCGCCCCCGGCCCGCTGCCGCTGCGGGCGCGTCCGTCGTGCCTCGGCCGCCGCGGCCCGGACGTTCCGTCATCAGCGTGTCGGCCGAGCGCTTCCCGGCCCACGCGATGCCGCGCAGCAGCATCGGCTGCACCTGCGGGTTCGAGAAGTTCGCGTAGAAGTGTCCCTGCATCCAGACGAACGCGCGATACGGCTGCCCCGTCGGCGCCGGCGTCAGCTGCTTCTCGTACGTCCAGATCTGGGGAACGACTTCACCCGCGTGTCCCGACTGCTTCGCGGTCGGCGTCGCGTCCATGACGGCCGTCGCCAGCACGTGGACTTCAGGCTGCTTCGACCAGGTCATCAGGTAGAAGGCTTCGTCCTTGATGGCGAAATTCGACATGCCCTGCATAATGGGATGCTGGGTGTCGACGATCGTGTACGGCACGTTCGCTTCGAGCGTGAAATTCGTCTCGCCGTGCTTCTTCGCTCCGCCCACGATCTGCGCGAAGTAGTCCGGATCCGGACCGCACAGCGCGTCATGGATGCTGACCAGCCCGCCGCCGCGGCGCAAGTACGCATCGAGGTTCGCCTTGTCCTCCATGCTCAGGTAGCCGGCGTCGCCTTTATAAATAATGACCACGTCGGAGTTCAGCAGCTCCTTCTCCGACGGGAAGTGCAACCCGCCGTCGACGATCGCGTTGCGATTCATGAGCAGCTTGCTCCAGTCCGCGAGGAACTGCGGATAGTCGTGCTGCCCCTCTCCGTGCGTCTTCAGGCCCGCATAGATGAAGATGCGGATCGGGGGGGTCGTGAACGGGCTCGCTTGAACGCCACCCTGACCGCGGCCGCCGCGGCCGGCAGGCTGCTGTTGGCCGGCGGGCGCGGCCGTCGCTGGAGCAGCCGGCTGCTGTGCGATCAGCGTCGTTCCGACGAGGGCCGTTGCTGCCGCGAGGAGCGCGATGCGAGTCTTCATTGTGATCTCCCGATGGTAAACGGCGAATTGCTGATGTTCGATTGCTGATTGCTGATTGAATTCCGACTGGACATTGAAGATTTTCAGTCAGCACTCAGAGATCGTCATTCAGCATTTCACCTTGCTTTCCTGTACGTCTTCGAAAAGCCGTTGCGGCTGTTCGTAACCGTAAACGTCCCATCGCTCTGCGCGGTGAGCTTGATCCAGTACGCGGGCGTATGAGCCGCCGCAGCCGCTCCAGGCCCGCCGCGTCCGGCGCCGCCGCCCGGCGCGCCTCCAGCAGCCGGCGGCGCTTGCGCGGAAGGCGCCGGCTGACCGGCCGGACCTGCGGTTGGCGGTTGTGCCGCTGGCGCGCCGCCGGGCGCCGCTGCTCGGCCGCCGCCCGGTCCGCCTCCACGCGGCGGCGCGGTCAGCACGCCGGCAATCGTCGCATTGTCGTCGACATTCGCGATGTACACGCCGGCGCTGTTCTGCTCGATCCCTGCCGTGTACGACCAATGCAGCTGCCAGATGTCCTCGAGCCCTGGCGACGTTCTCAAGGTCGGCATCGTTTCAGCGCCCGCGCCCTTGCGCGTCCCGTTCTGCATGATCGCGACGCGCGGCTGGAGGCCGTGCACGAGCGCCGGCGAGTTGGACGCGTCGAGCCCGTGGTGAGTGACGAAGAACACGTCGACCGTCCCGACTGAATTGTTCGGGCACACGAGCGCGTACTCCTTCGCCCACACAAGATCACCGAGATCGATCGCGCGGAACTGCCCGAACGTCACGACGCTGCCGACCGACATCGCATTCTCATCGGTCGCTGACGCCTCCTTCGGATCCACTCCCGCGCACGCCGGATTCGATTTGCCGCCGCCAGGCAGCGGCGTCTTCAGCACGTTCCCCCCGGCCGAGACGATGCGCCAGTCGAGACCGGTGATCGGCACCTTGTCGCCCGGCTTAACGATCGTGTGCTTCGCCTTGCCATACAACTCGGCGTACGCCGCCTGGAAGCCCTGCACCTGCTCGCGCTCTTCCACGCTGGGCCCGTGATCGATGTAGTGCGCGATGGGGATCCGCTTCGCGAGCTCCTGCATGCCGCCGATGTGATCGACGTGATAATGCGTCGAGATCAGAAAGTCGATCTGCCTGAGCCCCGCATCGCTCACGGCGGCCATGATGCGATCGAGGTCGCGGGCGCCAGGATTGCCGCTGTCGATGAGCAGCGACTGGCCGGTCGGCGAGATCCAGAGCGCCGCCTTGCCGCCTTCGGTGTCGAGGACATAGACCTGCACGGGCTTCGACGCTGTCGCGGCGCCCCGCTGGGCAGCCAGCGGTATGCACAGAACGAGCGTCGTCAACAGAATGAGCGCAGCGCGTTTCATAGCTATTTAATCGCCGAGAAATCCGTCGGTTCCATGAACACGGACTTGACCTGCGTCGTGAGTGGGCCGTCTTTCTCCGAGTCTCCCTTGGCCTTCACCCATTCCGGATCGGCGCGGAACTCTGCCCAGTTCTTTGTGGCAGCTTCGCGGCTGTCGTGCTGAAGTATGTAGACGAGCGTGTTCTCGTGCTCAGGACCTTCGCTGGGGACCCAGTAGCCGACACTCCTCATTCCGTGCCGGTTGAAAATCGTGATCGTGTGGTCGCGGAAGCGCGACTTCAGCGCTTCGAGCTTTCCCGGCGGCGCCGTGTAGGTACGGAGCTCGAACACGTGCGTGTCGGCCGCGGCCTCTACGGTGACCGGACGGAAGAACTTGTGCGCGGCGATCCCCGCCGCAAAGGCAGCGACGATGACCAGTGCGAGTGTGGATTTCTGGATCAGCATTTGATCTCCTCTGGCGGGGTCTGAAGACCCCGCCCTACATCAGTCCGTAATCGCCCAACCAGACGGGTAGGACGGGGTCTTTAGACCCCGCCAACAAAAACCCGCCATCTCACCGCGCAATCCATCCGCCGTCGACGAACAGCGGCGTGCCTGTGACATACGACGCCGCGTCGGACGCGAGGAATACGACTGCGCCCGCCAACTCTTCGAGCTCTCCCCAGCGCCCCATCGGAATCTGCGCAACGAACTCCTTGTACTTCACCGGATCGTCGAGCAGCGAGCGATTCATCTCGGTCGCAAAGGCGCCCGGACAGATCGCGTTCGCCGTGACGCCCGTGCCCGCCCACTCGAGCGCGAGCACGCGGGTCAGGTTGATGATGCCCGCCTTGGACGATGCGTAGGGCGCGCGGCCGGGCAGCGCGATGACGCCAAGCACCGAGCCAAGGTTGATGACACGGCCCCAGCCGCGGCTCACCATCCGCGGCCCGATCGCGCGCGCGCACAGAAACGGCCCCTTCAGGTTCGTATCGATGACGGCGTCCCAGTCCGCTTCGGTCAGCTGCTGGATCGGACCCCGGATGTTGATGCCGGCATTGTTGACGAGGATGTCGACTTTCCCGAACTCGCGCTCTACGTCGTCGGCGAGCCGCTCCACGTCGGCAATCTTCGTGACGTCGGCGGCAAAGGCCAACGTCTTGCGTCCGCTCGTGGACGCGATGCCTTCGGCCGCTTGCTGACACGTGTCCTTCGATCGTCCCGCCAGCGCGATGTCCGCGCCCGCCTCCGCGAGCGCCGCCGCCATCGTGCGGCCAAGCCCGCGCGCGCCACCCGTGATGAGCGCAACCTTGCCGTCGAGTCGAAATCTATCCAAAACCTTTTGAGTCATCGGAGACTGCTTCGCTGTAATCGAGGCAACGGAGAAAACTAACCACGGAGGAACGGAGATAACGGAGCAATTCCTTTTTCGAGTTGTTCGTACAAGCAACCTCCAAAAAAGAAATCTCCGCTACTCCGTTTCTCCCTGGTTAGGCGCCAGCCCACCACTGACGTTCGAACCCCGTCGGGCGTACCGAGAAACTCTCCTGCCATGTTCCGCCTGGCGGGACGTGCTGCAACTCGTCATACAAGCCCCGCTGCGCCAGGTTCATCGAATCGGTGATCCCCGCCATCGGCTCGAAGCAGATGAAATTGCGATCGCGGGGCGCATAGACGACCGCGGCCCGGAAATTCGGGCCGAACACGACGTCGATCCGCTGCCGCTTCCCCCGGACGCTCATCGTTGCCCGGCCCGACTGATCCCGCTGAAGGTCGCCGAACACATCGTCCAGCTCGTAATCCCTGAGCGGGATCGCCTGAGGATCCGGAAACAACCGTTCGATCGGCTCTGTCTTTCCGGTCGGGACTTTACCCGGCGACAGCAGCCACCGCGTCTTCGCGCCGACCGCGATCGCCCAGTCGTCACGAGGCGAATCGGCCAGCTCGAAGTACGGATGAAAGCCGACCGCCACAGGCATCGCCTCGACGCTCAGGTTGTCGATGCGCGTCCTGACGTCGAGGATGCCGCCGGCAAGACGATGGGTCATCTCCACCGTATGCGCGAACGGAAACTGCTTCATCCACGCCGGATCGCGGTAGAACTCCAGCCGGCTCGTCACCCACGACGCGTCGGCATCCGCCTTCACTTCGACGACGCGCCACCGGTCGGTCGTCGTGAGAAACCCGTGAATCGGCAGGTCGCCGCGGACATTGCCGATTCCCATGTCGAACGCGTAGCGCCGCCCGTTGGCGTAAAACGCGTGCTCGTCGAGCCGGTTCGCCCACGGGCCGAGGAACGGAATGCCAACCATCCCGCGTGCATCACGCGCCCGGAAGTCTTCGACGGATTCGTACGGAAACCGCAAGACATTCCGCCCGTGCACTCGCATCTCGATCGTGACGTTTCCCGACGAGGGCAGCACCGAAACGGCGGTCGCGTTCGTCGCATCCTCCAGATGCACCACGCCCGCGATCTGTTCGGCTGTATACGGCCCCGCCACTCCGCTAATACTACTGTCCCCCGCGTCCCCGTCCGCCGCGTCCCGCCTGCAAATCCGCATCTGTCCACGGGCGTGCCCGCGTCTTCGTCAACCCCCGGATCTCGCGTACGTCGTCGGGCGCGACGGCCGATGCCGTATGGCCCCACTCGCGGCGCACGTAGGTCAGCACGGATGCGATCTGCTCGTCATTCAGCGATCCGCCAAGTGGCGGCATCAATCCGATGGTTCCTTCCTTGCCGGCGAGCAGGACGCGCGTTGCCGCGCCCGCATCTGGCCCGTTCACGTATCGCGACTCGACGAGGCTGGGCGCGACCTTTTCCTTGCCCTTGCCGTCAGCCTGGTGGCAGCCGATGCAGATGCTCTTGTAGATTTCCGAACCGGCGTCGAATCGTTTCTGCTGTTCGGCGGTCAGCGGTATTGCGGGGGGCGCCGCGGGCACCGGCTTGCCGGGCCAATCGAGCTTCGCGACGATGCGCTTCGCGACGGCTCCCGCCTCGTTCTCTGCTTCGGCGCGCTTGACGAGATCCGCGGGTTCTGCTCCGAGCGCAACGGTCCGTGCCGGCTGCGCCGCGGCACGTCCGCCGGCACCCCGGCCGCGGCCCCCGCCCGCCGTAGGCAGCCCGACGTCGAGTCCGTTCAGCAGCGCGATGCGCAGCGGCGCCGCGGTCCCCGCATCAGCGATCCGGGCGAGGATCTGCTGGACCGCGGCGGCATCGCCGCTGCGCGCGGCGGCACCGGCCAGCATCGTGACTGGATCCGTATCGGTGACGCGCGCGAGCACGAGCGCCTCGCTGCCGCGCAGCCCGCTGATAGTCGCATCGACGGTCACCGGATCGGTCCCGTACTTCGTCAGCATCTTCGTGGCTTCGTCGACCCGAGCCGGCATCGGCAGCTCGCCGATCGTCGCGCCGAGCTGACGCCGAACCGTCCACGTCGCATCGTCGGCAAGCTTCAACGCAGCGGCCGCCACCGCCGGCGTGCCGAGATGCGGCTCGGACAAACGCAGCGCCGATGCGCGGACGTACGGAGACTTGTCCGCGAGCGCCGGCTCGACAATCGTCGGGTCCATCGCGCCAAGACCGTCGAG